>Ga0209533_1003314_pt1 | contig 14348 bp, 9 predicted proteins | sample COG_04_FD_184748 | JGI IMG/M metagenome (GOLD analysis project Ga0209533, IMG submission 184748) | Pelagic Microbial community sample from North Sea - COGITO 998_met_04 (SPAdes) (version 2) | ecosystem: Environmental > Aquatic > Marine > Neritic zone/Coastal water | place: Helgoland, sampling... | reverse complement strand
CATTTGAATCTATGGTTATTCGCCCAGAACCATCACTCGTTCGAACATTAAAAATCAATGTATTTTTAGGTCGAAATCTAGAATCTAATTGTGTGATAATTGATGGAGTTGTAAATGCACTGAATGATTCAAGACAAACCACACCTCCTAAATAAATTAAAAATTTCCTTTGGTGAGCATATCCATCTCTAAATTGATTATCAACATTATTATAATTAGTCCATCCAGTCGATATTTTATCTTCCACGTTGACAGTAAAATGAAATTCCTTTTCCATTGGCCAATCCTTTTTTTCTGTATCCAAAAAATATTTTCCTTGATTGTCACGACAGTATTCCCAATTATCATCTGTTTTGTCATTTTGTGAATAACACCAAGCACTTTCAGGATGATCCCCTTGATTGTAAGTTCGACAATAAGAATGATTATATTCTCGCAACTCTGAGTTTGTTGTGACTCCTTCATATTGTGTTTCTAATTTTGATTGATCTCCAAATCCTCCTTCAACCGTTGATCCATCAGAACATACAAGATGACCAATACCTTTGATATTAGCGGTTCCATCTGATTCTGGTGTGTTATTTTCTTCAGTAACAACTAAATTCGTTGGTGTTCCAGTATATTCTTTAATGTATGAATTATTTGGACATTGCAATTCAAAAGTCTTATAGTCATCTGAAGTCATATCCACCAAATTTGAAATTCGAACAACACGCATTGAATTAAATGAACGAACATTTGGGTTAATATATTCTGATTTCTTTGTATATTCAGCAAGAACAGTTCCATCAAAATTTGAACCAGAATAAGTTATTATTTTAATTTTTCCAACTAATTCACTGGCTATAAAAAAATATTGCATTTTATTTTTAAATCCAGTTTGATTCAGTTTATTTTCATTGTAATCACCAAGCGTAAATTTGTATTGTGATTGTTGTCTTCTTGATTTACTCACCCATGGTCCAGGCCATAATGTAAAAGATCTTACTTCTACATCTATATCATTACCATCAACTGATTTAATTTTTGGAAGTTCACCTTCTGCATGTAATTGTTCACCAATTTCATTGTAAACTTCATATGTTAAAATATTATCATCTACATATTTTCCTGTCATTCGATATGGCAGAGCAACTGACCATGGTAAACATTTGTTACCACGTTCTGTTACATCAACTCGTGCAAAATCTGTATGTCCATCCATGTTCCACGTATCTGACATAATTTCATTTTGATGAATATCCAATAATTGTATTTTACAATTTGCCAAATCAAGACCACAACAATCAGTACGATTGTATAATTTTACACGGGTAACTTCATAACCTTGACCACCCAAATCAACCATTATCCATTCATTTAATCCAAAACCAGTATGAGCTAATTTTTGATCATTTACTGAAGTATTTATAATATTACTGGAACCAATTAAATTGAAATCGGTATGGTCAGTTGATTTATCTAAATAACTAGATTGTGTCACATGTTTTCCAATTGCTAAATTGTTACCTTTTTCATCGTAAATTTCTATTTCAATCATACCAACGTGAATTTTATCAGAATCAGATTTTTTTAAAACACGAACATATCGAGTTAATCGTTTCATTTTAAAATCAAATTTTGGTGCGTTTTTAGTATTTATCACATATTTAATTCCATCAAATGTAATATAATGTGTTTTCTGGTTATTAGCAATTTTTATTTGTCCAGAAGGCATTATGTGAATTTCACTTCCAAAATTAATACCAACAGTAAAAACTAATGTTTCAGATGGACGATAACCTATTGGTAAATACCCAAGATCAGTTCCTTCCAATTTAGTTGTTGATATAGTACCAGTTAAATGTATTATGCCATTATTTTTTGAACAATAAGGTCTGCGACAAATAAAATTTAAATTAGAATTGTCTAAAAATGAAACTGTATTTACAAGTTCGATTGGTCTTGCTTTTAGTTGACTCATATTAATTTGTCCATCTTTCGAAAATCCTCGATTCGCTGGTGTATTTTTCAATGTTTTGTTTATTTCACCTTTATGCAAATAAGGTATAAAATCCTTATTTTTATTCTTTCCATGTTCCCCTAAATTCATTATTTGTTGAATGTATTTTTGTTGATTGTTACAAACATCATATTTACAATCCATATTTTTTGGAACATCATATAACAATACATGATGGATAAAATCTTTGGGCACTTCAACTGAAAATACACGTAATTTACTTATTCGGTTATTTAAAACTTCATCATGATTTTGTCCAATGATCATGGTATTATATTTTTCGTTGTATGTTAAATTTAATTCCCCACTCTTCGAAACCAAACCATTTACATAAAATTTATAATTTAAACCACAAACGACAAACGCTACATGATACCATTTATTTAATGTTAAATTTACGTTTGAATTTAAATATACATTTTTTCCATCATCTGAAAATACAACACCTAATCGCGATGTTTTTTTAGCAATGTTCATTGTCAAAAATTTATTTTTTCCTGAATCTTGAATTTTTAGGATAGATGTATTTTTTGAACTAATTGTACCTATATTAATCCATAAAGATATGGTAAATTGTGATTTCCCACTTTTTTTTGTATAAGATATATACGCAGGTCTATTGTCTCGGTCTGTCATGTTATGTTTTAAATGACATACTCTACCTTGTTTATTAAAAACAAACCCTACCGATTTTTCATTCATATTAGCTAATTTTATACATTGATCAATTGAACTATTTGTGTGACGTTCCATTGTCCCACCAGAATATAAAATACCATCTTCTTGTGTGTATGTATTTGGACATTTATTTAAAACAATAAATTCTGATTGTAAAGTTTCATTTGACAATAAATAAATATCATCAACATACAATTTTGATAATTTATCAACTGTGTTTTCATTTACATATTTGTCACAAATTGTTTTAAAATTAGATGTATCACTGTTCACTAAATCTAAATCATTTCGACATAAAAATCTGCTGGCTTTTATATTCCATGAATCTATTGTGTTGGCGTTAAATGACTCTTTTTTAGTGAAACTAAATTTATGAAATATAAATAGTAAACATAGTACACCAATTATAAAAATAATTGTATTATTGAAATTAAGTTTCATTATATATTAAATAACGAAAATAAAAATATTTTTTTTAAAAGAAAATAAATAAAAAATTTGATGTTTTTTAACCATCAAATTATTTATTTTATTTCCCCATAATATTAATGTCAGAATCCAATCCATTTCACACAACAATGAAATCAAAATTATTGGATAACGAAGTAAAAATCAATATTATTGAAGAAAAAGATGAAAACCCAAAGCGAATTTTATCATCAATTATTATACAAAGCGATAATATATTGGTAAACGAATCTTTTGACAATTTTAACTTACCATGTTTACCATGTTATGATATTATTAATATTTCAAAACAATTTAAGACAGAAAATGGTTCCAAATCATCTTTAGTGTATAAAGATTATATGTATCATTGCATCAGTCTATACAATATAAAATTTGTCTGCATTTCAGAAAAAAATATTAAATATCGTATTGTTTATCATTTTTTGGAAAATATTATTGAAGAATTTAAAAGTATTTATAACCCATCCATAAATAAAATTGTTGGCAATATAGATGATTTTGGTAATAAACTAAAGATACACATGATAAAATATAATAATAATTATGATCAGATTTCCAGTGCACAATCAAAAGTGACAGATTTAAAAAAAACAATGATTCGTAATATTGATTCACTCCTTTTAAGAGGCGATAAAATTGAAACATTAGTTGATCAAGCTCAAGCAATTACTGAATCATCACGTAGTTTACAAGATGAATCACGAACCATTCATAAAAGAATGAAATGTAAACGGAATAAAAAATGCGCAATTTTAATTATCGTTGGTGTTGTTATTCTTGGTATAATTTTAACTGTAATTATTTTGGAAAGTAATAAAAAATAAAACATTACAAATGCTTGCCTATTTTTTTTAAATAGTTTCTATGGTTTCCATTTAAAGATTTTTTCTAAATAAAACATAATGGAATATCTTAATTATTTTACAACTTGGACAAATTGGTCTGGCGAATGGACTAATCAATGGTGGATGTCAAAACCAACAAACAAAAATTCTATAACAAAACAGTCTTCTTCTTCAACTGTAAAAACAAAACGACTTACTACAAAATATGTCAAAGAAAAAATACCAAAAGCATTGCGTGAACAAGTATGGATAAATAAAATGGGAAAAAATTTTCATGGGATATGTTCAATTACATGGTGTTCGAATGATATGACATGTTTTAATTTTGATTGTGGTCATAATATTCCAGAATCAAAGGGTGGAAAAACCGATATTGAAAATTTAATTCCAATATGTAGAAACTGTAATACAGGAATGGGTAACAAATATACAATTGATCAATGGAAATTAAAATATAAAATTCCAACGAAATGGTATTTCCTATATTTAAAATAAAAAATTTTATTTCTATATTATATATAATATTCTAACTATGGAACAACAGCGTAAAATTATTTTGTTGGTATGTGTGGGGATTTTGTTAGCAATGACTTTTTATGAATTTAATGGAATAAAATTTTTAAGTAAATTTGGTAATTGTATAGATCAACTTTTTAACACAAACAACCAAAAAGAAACATTTTTATCTGAAAACGAAGAAAATATCGATCAATTGAAACCAATTGAATTTGACCAATGTGACAAAAAAATGGATGCAACATTAAACAATAAACATAAACGTTTAAATCATTATTGTAAAGGCAACGCAATAACTCAGTTTATAAAAAAAAATTATATTTATCTGCTTAAAAATTATCATATATTAAATAAACGAGTATACAAAAGATTTTCGACTGAGGATATTGGTGTCTCAAAAATATTTAAAGGCGAATTTATCACTTTTGTTGGAAAAATACCAAATCATCCAAGGAGAATAAGAACATTAAAAGTTATGAAAGAAGAAGCACTCGCGATTGCTAGAAAAGATAATTTGTGCAGTGCAGTTTCAGTTGGAAATACACTTGGTAACCAATTTGGAAAGGCAATATTTTGGAATAATTCAACACGTTTTAATTTAAAAAATAAATCAGAAATAACAACATATATTAAAAAATATAACATTGCGTATACAATTATGTTTTGGGTTCAGATAACCAATGAAGGTACATTAAATAATTTTTTTCACCATGGTAATAAAAAAACAACCTGTTATCCTTCTTTAAATATAGAACCAAATTCAAGTTCATTATCAATTGATATTTCTATTTATAAAGACGATAAAAAATCTGTCCAACACATAACATTACAGGATCTTGAATTACGAAAATGGACTCATGTTGCTATGATATTTAATACAAATATTATGACATTGTTTATAAATGGAAATGAACAATCAAATCAAGAATTGGATGGAGATATTGAGTGGCCAGGATCGAATGAGCGTTTATTCTTCTCAAGTCCATGGAACAATAATACAGAAAATTGTCAATTATATGATTTTATCTGGATACCTCATGTCATTACGCAATCTCTGGTTCATGGTCATTATTTATCCAATAAATCTTTATCATTTCTCGGAACATAAATTACACTCAACACACTCTCAATACACTCTCAACACCAAAATAAATTTTTAAAATAAAGATAAAAACTTTTATTTAAAATTTATTTACAAAGTATAAGTATATTAAAACATAATAAATGTCTAAAACCACTCATAGTTTATTCACAATTGAAGGCAATCTGGGAGCCGGTAAATCAACATTAGTTAAGATATTGAAATCCCATCTTGAATATCATCCCAAATATACTTTTTTACAAGAACCAGTTAAAGAATGGATGGAAACTACTGATTCTGATGGATCCAATATTTTGGAACTTTTTTATAAAAATAAAGCCAGATGGTCTTACAGTTTTCAAATGAATGCTTTTATCACAAAACAAAAATTATTAGAACACATTCACCTGACTTCATCCATTCCACAAATTATTCTTTCTGAACGATCAGCCGAAACGGACAGAGAATGTTTTTCCAAATTGTTGAAGCATGAAGGTAATATTTCTGAATTGGAATGGAAATTATACGATAATTGGTATAATTGGCTTATGACTAAAATGCCTATAAAAACAAATGGTATAATTTATTTGCGGTGTACTCCAGAAACGTCAATTCATCGAATACACAAACGAAATCGTTCTGGTGAAAGCAATATTTCATTTGATTATTTGGATAAATTATTTCAACAACATGAAAAATGGCTTGGGAATACAAAAATACCAATTTTAACAATTGATGTGGATACTAGTTTTGAGCATGATGAGACACTTCAGAAACATATTTTTTCAAAAATTCTCAATTTTATTAAAGTCAATCAAACCACCACACATCATTTTGAACCAGAAATAAATTTAAATAAAATAGATAAAATATTTTGATTTTGCTTAAAGTAATAAAATTGTCACAAAATAAAAAAATGACATCAATTAATCAATTTACACCACAAACACAACCAGCAATACAACAAACACATCCAACAACACAAGTTTTTTATGTGTTGGTTACACATATTGATAAAGCTTATCCCCATTCAAGTTCTTCCAGTTGCATTTTAGTTTCCACTTTTAAAAAAGCAAAGGAAATTGCTATGAATACAATTGAAGAATCTGTTCCTGATTATTATGTTGATAAAAAACCATTACCACCATTTAATGATCTATTTAGCCATAATCCTGCTTATAATAAGAATACCTATTGGTACTCTGATAATTCAATTGATTGGTATAATAAAATAGAAATTTCAAAAAAGAATCTTAATTTAAACCAAGATGTAATTATCGACATTTGAGTTTCTTCCCAAAAGTAAAAAAAAACCATCTGGTTTCCAAGTTAGTTTTAATAAATTTATACGACAATTTGGCATATTTTTTTTTCGAAATTGTTTTTAATATAAAATACAATATGGAAGTAAAAATTAAATTTTAAATATTTTTATTTCCATATTCCATCTAACACAAAAATAAAAATTTATTAATGGTTATTGAATAAATTTATCTTTATTCATTTTTTAACAAGTTTTGTTTACAAGTGATTTTTCAAATTATTCAAAATATTCTTTTTTCTGTTTTATGGCAACAAAAAGTCATTGTTTTTTTTCTGTTTTATGGCAACAAAAAGCCATTGTTTTTTTTCTATTTTTTTATGTTTTATGGCAACAAAAAGCCATTGTTTTTTTTCTATTTTTTTATGTTTTATGGCAACAAAAAGCCATTTATTAATTTGATTAAGTAGGTGGATTGATTGGGTTTATTTAGGATTATTTTAAGAAAAGTCTAGACATAATCTTTCTATGGGATGAAATCATCCAAAAAATAAAATAACTTTATTGACCAATTTATTGACCAATTTATTGACCAATTTATTGTCCAATTTATTGTACATATTATTTACTATTTTTATAAATTTGATTTTTCTGAAATTATTTTTAAATTCATAAAAATAAAACAATTTATTTACATGTCAACACAACATCCCACAATTTACTGTTCTGCATGTCAAAAATTTATTCGAAAATCAAATAAAAAACATTTTACAACCCAAACACATATAACAAATGATCTAAATACTCCCAAATGTATTTCTTGTTTTCGTAAAGAGTGGAATCTAAATAATGGATATTGTCAAACTTGTTTTTTAATTTCACCATGTGTTAATTGTCAAAAAAAATCACGTGAAAATATTCATAGTACCAGTGATCAATTATTTCGATGCCCACCATGTGACAAAAATAAAAGAATTAATGATTTATCGAATTCACCAATTGAAATGGCTAAATTCATTATAGAATTACGTGAGTCAATTGACAATCAATATGAAGATATAAAATATAAATTACGTGATTTTCAAGATAAAATTGATGAATTAAATGGTTTTGGAAGCGGGTGGTAATATGTTATCATTTTCATTTGTTTTTTTGTTTTGATGGTCATATACATCTAAAACACGAGCAGATGGATCTACTATGTCACCAGACCATTTTGGTAACCATGTATATGGAATAGTTTCACATCGATTTGGGTAAAATTCGTTAAAAATTTCTCGAAAATATAAAGCTTCTTTAGTTTGAGGTGGATGCCAAGTATATTTTTTTTGAAGTGTTTGAAATTCAGAATCTGTATATTTAGCATTGGCATGATCTTGAATGATCTCAAACCATCCTCGTTTTACAGAAGAAACACCATCGGACATTGCCTCTTTTGTCCTCCATAAAACTTCATCTGGAATTAAATCCATACCGGTAAAAGAAGATCGTAGTAAATGTTTTTCAGCACGTTTCTCCGTTGGCATTTTCAATTGTGAATCGATGTTCATGTAATAATCTAAAAATTCTATATCTAAAAACGGGACACGAACTTCTAAACCCGCTCCAGCAGTTGCTTCATCACATCGCTTGCAGTCATAATAACAAAGATCTGATAATAAACGAATTGTTTCCATTTTAAATGCTTCTACGTTAGGCGCATTATGGAAATATAAATAAGACCCAGAAGCTTCATCACTTCCTTCTCCACTAAAAATAACCGCATCTTTACTCGTTTTAAAAATAAATTGTGACAACAAAACCATAGGAGTACTTGCCCGAATTGTCGTAATATCCCATGTTTCCAATTGATAAATGACTTTTTTAAGAGCATCAATCATCATGTTTTCTGTAACAATTAATTCATGATGTTCTGTTTTAAGATGATCTGCGACAATTCGTGCGTATTTTAAATCAGTCGCGCCTTCTAATCCAACTGAATAGGTATGTAATGTGCCTTCTTTATATTCACGACTTAGAATTCCGGCAATTAAACTGGAATCTAATCCTCCAGAGAGCAAACATCCAATTTGGCGATCAGACATCATGCGTTTTTGTACTGCTTTTGTTAATTGCTGGCGAATCTCAAGTTGAATCTGAGATTCATCAGATTCAATCAATGTAGACTTGTTGAATTCCGAATAAATATCCCAATATTTCGTAAAAGAATTTGTTTCACTGCTCCAAATATGACCAGGTTTGAATTGTTCAATATGATCACATACATTTTGAAGGGATTTCATTTCACTGGAAAATCCATAATCTTGATTATCGTTATGACCCATATACATAGATCGAACGCCAATTCGATCTCTAGCGGCGAATATTTTTTGTTGTTGGTCTCGTAAATCAATGACCACACATGCAAACACACCATCCAACATAGAAATTGTTTTTTTAAAACCAAATTTTTTATATAGATGTAAAATAACTTCACAATCACTTGTGGAAACCATATCAAAGTCGTATTTTTTTTCTAAAACTTTATGGTTATAAATTTCTCCGTTACAAATTAAAATAATGTTGTAATCTTCTGGATGAGTAAATGGTTGATCACCTTTATCTGTTAAATCATTGACACGTAACCGATGAAACATTAAAAAGATATTTTCTCGTTCTAATCGATAGTTAGTGTTATCTGGACCACGATGTTTCGATTTAAATCCTTCTTTTATTAATTTTTGTTGTAATTCCTCTGAAATAGTAGAGTTTGATAAATAAGCAAATATTCCACACATTGGTTTGTTTGTTTTAATAAGTTCAAATCAATGACAATACTTTAAATCAAAATTTTTTTTATTTTTTTTATATTTTTATATTTTTATTTTGTACTTCATTTCTGCAATTTAATATTCACTTGGTTTTATTTTTACAAGAAGGTTATTCGTGATTTATCGATCTTCTTGCCATACCACAGCTGCTAATAATTCAACATTTGTCGTTGTGTTTCGTTGAATAGTGAATGTAATTTCTTGATTATTGTGTAATGTGATACCTAAACGATCTATATCTAAATTAAATAATGCACCACCGGCAATAGAAACAGAATAAATAAATCTTCCTCCACTGGGAACTGTGGTGTTTGTGGTGTCAATTGAAACAGATGAAAAATCGCTATCTGTTGCTGTAAAATTTGTTTCTCCAATTGTTCCACCTAAATACATCCGCACTGTTCCACTTTTATTTGCATCATTTGTAAATGCAACTAATTTAAATTCAACCTCTGTATTGTTACCTTTTTGACTAAAAATACGGTTATTACGAACTGTTAAAAATGCCGTTTCATTACCATCAAGTGTAGTTTTCGATGCAGTTGTTGTGAAAATTCGATCGAATTTTTTAATGTCACCATGTGTTGCGATTTCGGCAGACGCATTTTTCAATGTTAATTGATTTGTCCCGGTTGTGTTATATGATGCAAATAATATTCTCGTGGATGGCATTGTCATACTTGGTACAGTATTTGTATTTGAATATTTAATTTTATGGACATCTTCAAACACACCTGTTGTATTGTCTTCGACACGAAATGTCAATTGACCAAATCCTAACCATTGAAAAACAATCTCATAGACATTTCCTTTTGTTGGATCTAAAATATTTGTATTTGTCATAATACCTTGCATTTTATTTACATTCCATTCATCTTGTGGTATCCATGTATTAACTATTGCGGATCCTTGTTTTTCAACTATTACCCCACTAGTTGATGCAATAGAAGCTACACCATTTGCCGAAAATGCATATGTTTTTGTACGTGCTCCCGATGCAACTGTTGATAAAAAATACACTGTATCATCTACTATATCTGTTAACCAATTACCTCTTCGAAATGTAGAAGCAGCACTATATATTTCATATGCATTATGCGCAGCAGTACCAGATGTCACTGCAATTGGAAAATCAATACCTTCCAATGTGACAAGAACATTTCCACTTCCAGACGCTCCAGTTGTTATAGTTAATTTATAAATATCAGGATGACCAGATGAACGGTGCATTATACCAAATGAAGTACCGTTATAACCAAAAAATAATCCCGAAACTTGATTACCGATTCCAGCAATCTGATCTGAACCAGAAACACCTGTCGTAAATACAGCTGTAAATCGAGCAGCAATACCTTGTCCTGGTCTATAAATACTTCCACGATTTGATCGCATTACGGCATATGCTCCAATTCCAGCAGCAGGTACCATTTGTACCATTGAATTATCTGAATCGTGTGATGTCAATGACGCTGAAGATGTTGGCATAGTTCCTGGTTGAATACTTGTAACATCTCCATTTGCCGCATTTGTAATTGATACTAAATTACCAAGTAAAATAGTCGCACTGAAATTCGCGTTACCATCAATGGCGGTTTGTAATGCAGAAGCAACAGTTGACGGTGAATCAGAAGCTCCAATATCAACTTCTATTCCAGTACCACCACCAGATGGATCATCATTTCCATTATCAACATCAAACCATACATAATATTGGGTTGCGCCTCCGTCATAAATATTGAAATAATCAGCATTACCAGTAGATGTAAATTGTGCTCCTCCAGTGGTATAAATTGTTTGAACTTGTTGGGTACCTGGATTACCTTGTATTGTCATTCCAATGAGTGTCCCTGCGTCGTAATCAACCGCAATTGAATCGATATTATAAATATGACTGATCTGTACAGATGGAATTGCTCGAGTCGTCAATAATTCTCCAAACGCAGAACCTGGATTAGAAATATGTGTAACTAATTTACCTTCATAATCAATCAATATATTTTTATATAAACCATTAAATGTTTTACCTGTCAATACAGATTTTGTAATTTCACAATCATCATAATCATTTATCGATTCACCAACAAATGATGTTAAAGCTTTATTTTTTGAATTATGGTATAAAACTTGAACTTCTCCATTTAGCGCAGAACCAATTCCAATTATTCGAAATCTAAAATAATCACTTGTAATTGGTAGAGTATGTACAGATGAACCTAATTTTGTCACAGATACAGCTGTTTTATCATATTTATTCGCACCATTACTATCAAACGATAGTTGAAAATCAATAATTGCTTCTTCAGACGATCCAACTATAATAGCCGCTGTTAATTGTGTGTAGTCTCTAACCAATTCATAAGAACCAACCCATCCTCCATATATAACATAAATGGATGTCGCATCAGGGGTTGTATCCCATGTTGATACAGTAGCTGTTCTTGTACTTCCAGTATAATCTGAAATGGTTTTTATTTGACCAATACCAGTTCCACTTAAAATTTCAATAATTAAATTGTTGTAATAATCATCCGTTCCACTATGTCCATGTGATGCTTCCAATACAATTGTTGTGGATGTAGCAGATGCTGCTGTTCCTCCTTCACCTGTTATTATATATTTCGTACTAGTTGTGATTGGATATTTTAATTCATCATTTAGTGTAACAGTTTTTGTTGTTCCATTATAATCAGATATTAAAACAGTTTGTGTAAATACATTGTCAAAAAAAAGTTGGATATAGGAACCATTATAAAAATCATCGTTACTACTGGCACCTGAAGATAATATAACGGTTTTATATTTATTTGTTTGTGTTTGTCTCTGACAAGACCCAGAATGAAGATAAATAATATATTCAGAGGTTGAATCAGGTGCTTGCTGAAATGTAGCAAGAGCAACTTTAGTTGTTCCATTATAATCAGTAATAACAGAATGTTGCCCTATTCCTGTTCCAGAAACAATTCCTATAATCTGATCATTATAAGTATCGTCTGAGGCAAAAGCAGATGCGTCCAATACAATTGACGTCGTTGATCCTGATTGTGCTGTATTTTGTCTTGAATTAAATCCGGTAGTAGCCAAAGATGAATTACTATTCACTGTAGATTTGTTACCGCTGGGTCCTGGTATAAATGTCATTTTTAATATAAATATTAATAAGATTAAAAATGTACAGTATGTATTTTTAATAAATAGGAATTAAAATAATAATCTCATCTATATTTAATAAAATGCCACAAATTCAAATTGGTGATGACATAGCAATGTCCAATGGTATTGTGGTTGCATATCAAACTGTCACTGGAACGCACACTATTTCTTCCACCAGTAATAGCGGAGCTCATGATTATATCATTGGGGCAAACACAACAAGTGCAGCAGTCACAGTTAATTTACCAACTGATTCTGCTAGAGAATTGGGAAGAATGTATTACATTGTGGATTCTCATGGAAATTCATCAACAAATAATATTACAATTGATGCTGGATCAGATGCGACGATAAATGGATCTCAAACTTATACAATTAATTCTGATTATACTTGTTTGACAGTTATTTGCATTGATATAACTACAGACGCAGAAAAATGGACTATTGTATAAAATAATAAAAAATATAAAATAAAAATAAATAAATGGTTTAATTATTTTCTAATTCCCATTGGAATTTATTTTTCAATTCTTTTGGATACAAAAAAATAAGTGTAACATTAATTTGACATCAAACAAGATTTTTATTCCAGTGCAGCCATGGTACCATAAGTGACACGATATTTTAAAAATTCCATATATCTTTGTTTAGAAATATTGATGAACTGTTTGATTAAATTTAACCATGTAAATATAATTGAATTATTTTTATTTGGAATTATGAAGCAATATGTTGAGCGATTATGAATATTAATTGTTTTTTGATAAATAACACAATTCATCAGAATAAAATGAGATTTTGTTGCATTCCATTTTACATCTGAATCATAATCAATAAGACATATTTTTTTTTCTTTATTTTTTGATTTGACACTTTCTAATTTACGTTGAACAACTAAAAAATATTGTCCACGTTTATTTGGTTGTGTTGCTCCCTCATTATAATATTTAATTTCTAAACATTCCAATGTCAATATAAAAGTTCGTTCCTTGATTATTCCACCCCATTCTTTATATTTCATTTCAACATGAGTTATAAAATCGTTTGGCATGGACATTGGAAATTTATTTATTAATTTTGGTGAATTTGGTGAATTTGGTGAATTTGGTGAATTTGGTGAATTTGGTAAATTTGATTTTTTATTTATTGATGGGTCTGACAATAATTTCATAATTGATTTTGTTGGTTTTATTGATTTTTTATTTATTGATGAATCTGACAATGATTTCATAATTGATTTTGTTGACTTTCGTGATTTCAGTGATTTCAGTGATTTTTTATTTATTGATGAGTCTGACAATGATTTCACAATTGATTTTGGTACAATAGACAATTTTATGGATTTTGAAATAGATGGAATTTTGTCACCAGAATGACATAAAATTTTTGGTTGTGGTTTAATTGATAAATTAATTATTTTTTTTTCATTTTCATTTTCATTTTGGATTTCTGTATTTTCTGTATTTTCTGTATTTTCTGTATTTTCATGTTTATTTTTACGTTCGATTTTTGTAAAAAGTGCAGTTGATAAAAT
>Ga0209533_1003297_pt1 | contig 14389 bp, 17 predicted proteins | sample COG_04_FD_184748 | JGI IMG/M metagenome (GOLD analysis project Ga0209533, IMG submission 184748) | Pelagic Microbial community sample from North Sea - COGITO 998_met_04 (SPAdes) (version 2) | ecosystem: Environmental > Aquatic > Marine > Neritic zone/Coastal water | place: Helgoland, sampling... | reverse complement strand
TCAGTCTCTTGTTCAAAGCCCTTGTAAGCACTCGCCTACAGGGGCTTTTTAGTTCTTATCTAGTAATTTCCTGTCACGCTGGGGCTATTCCACAGGGGGCGGGGGAGGCTGCTGAGGTCTTGTGATTGTTACTGTTCCTACACAGATACTTGAAAAGCCCATTTCAAAAATAGAAGTCGCTTGCCTATATCTATACCCTGTTGCATACCTCTGTCTGTTCTGTATACCATTGATTCACTACTAGAGAGGTTCGTTAATGAAAAAGTTCAGTGTTAATATATCTGCGAAAGTATCCCTGATTATTCAAGGATTGTTAGTTTTTTCTTTGATACCAATGAAATATTTCTTTGGAGAGATAACGCTAGATTTCATACTCTTGTATGGAGTATTTTGGTTTATGGCTTATTTAGATCTGATCAAAGATGCCCCAACCATTAAAGAGTTATAACTTTAGAAATTTCTTTAGCGCGGCCGCGTGAGTGCTCTCGACAAGGTGGCTATTCATTCCTTCTCCGCCAATCATCAAAGCCCCAGTAGATTAAGTGTCTCTGGGGCTTTTTTGTGCCCGCTTTGTAGCAAAACTTTGTAGCAAAATTGTCGTCTAAATCCTCTTGTACAGTCAACTGTGTGTTTCCTTAGACCGAGAACCGTCGAGGGGGCGTACTTCCACAGGGGGGGCGGGGGAGCTGCTGAGTGCTTGTGATTGTTACAGTATCTGTAGAGATCCTTTAGAGGTAGCCATTGTGAATAGATATTGCATCTAGGCATTTCCAAAAAAACCGCAATTCGAGCTTTTATTGGACCCATATTTAGGTTACCGTGGCTATTCAAACATGAATATTCCCGCGAGGAGCTGAATAATGTTAAAAATCGAAAAGTTTTTTCTAGTAGCAACGTTTATTGTCTTAGGTGGGTGTGCAAGTGCACCGGTAGTAGAGATTAAGCCATTTGATAAATCTGCTAGTTTTGAAGGTGACTTTGATGAGTCATGGTCCAAATTAGTAGCTTTTTTGAGTACAAATGATGTCTCGATCGGAACCATTGAGAAAGACAGCGGATTAGTTACACTTTCGGGAGATAATCTTAGTGCTGCGCTCATCCAAGAGTATTGCGATGCTTCGGCTCCGTTCATGTGGACTTTGACTGGAGGAAAAGCAAAAGGCTCGATACTGATGACTGAGGACAGTGGTTTCGTAACCGCTACTGTAAACGTGAATTTTGATGGGACGATATTCTTCCCTCAAATGGGATCTACTCCGGCTCAATATAGAAGTAATAGATGTAATTCCAGAGGGGCGTTTGAGGCTGCTGTTTTAGGCAGTATCCAATAATAAATGTTTTTAGTGAGATTGAAGCAGAGCATTACTACCGCCTTTTTGGGGGTTGCTCTGCTATTCGCGTCTCAGCAAAGTTTAGCTGATGAATTCGATGCGGAATTTTTGAGGATTGCTCAGGAGCTCAATAACCAAAGAATTCCGCGTCCTAGCATCAAAAGTGTTGATGAAATACACAATTTAATCCAAAAAATACATTTCTCAATCTTTGATGTCACTAAGCAGATTTGTAAAGAAGAAAAAGTTAGGGATAGTGATTGTAAATGGAGCATCAGAGTCAAACGGGATGCAGAGTTCAATGCGTACGCCACTTCGTCTCAGCAAATAATTATCTCCTCTGGCTTGGTTGATAAAACCACTTTTGAGGACGAGTTGGCGTTTGTTGTGGCCCATGAGGTCGCTCACCATCTCTTAGCGCATGTTAAGAAAAAGCGCGGCGTTATATTCTCAGGCCTACTGTTGGGTGAGCTAGTTTTTGGAGATATTCCTGGTGGAATCTTATTGTCCTCACTGATAAACCAAATGACGTCAAGAGAGTTTGAATCCGCTGCCGACAGAATAGCACTTAGAATTATTACATTATCTGGTTATGAAACTCACAAAGCGAAGTATGTACTCATGAGGATGGCTAAAATGGAGACAAGGCTCACCTCTAGGTTCATGCAGTCTCACCCTAGTGGCCTAGAGCGCTTAGTTGCATTCGAGAAAATGGTTGCTGAATTATGAGGTATATTGCCATTTTTTTAGCTCTATTTTCTGCATCTAGCCACGGAGCAAAGCTCTCACTGCTTTGTAGCGCTTTTGATTACTCTATTGAGAGTCAGCGCAATATTCCTCTCGATCATGGTAAGGTCCGTTACGTTGGTCAGACGCTGGCTGGTTTCGTCAATTCCGATGATTACTCGCTAACCGTAACAACGGAGTGTAAGGGCAAACGTGAAGAGACAATCTGTTTAAATGTCACGGATAGCCATTATTGTTCTAAACCAACGGTTGACTTTAAATTCCGTCAAATTAAGAACGATGGCTCTGTAGTTATGATCTCCGATAGGTGTGATGGTAGTTGGACAAAGTATCAAATGATCGGTGAGAGCACTGCTTCATCGCACACTAGAGCATACATGGAGGATAGAACGTTTTTTCAGTTGAAGAATCAAATTCACTCTGGAATCAGTATTGAAAAGGATAAGCCTGTTTTTTTACTGTCGGATGAAGGAAATGGTGAGTTCGTTACACAGTTGGTAAGTTTTAGAAGGGAACTTTGGACGATCAATCCATATGACCCTCTACGAAATAAGCTAAAGGTTAGCTTAGAAAGTTATGAGAATGATCCCCATGAAAGTATTTCATTGTCCTCATTTTGTAGGTCTAACTAGATTCTTTAGCACCTTCACCTGGAGGTATCTGCACAGCTATTCCTTAATCATCTTACAATAGGGAAGATGGCTATGCTGTTACTATGCCTCTATACCGCTATAGCACCTGCACAGTCTATAACGCTTCAGCATCACTAACATCTTCTTCAGTTGCTTCAATACTAGGAGGATCATTAATACCTTCTTCAGCAACTAAAGCGTCCCAGCTGCTAGTAGTCATACCATCAGTCTCTTGTTCAAAGCACTTGTTGATAGCGCTCATTAGCGGCTCAGAGAACTCTTGCGCTGTGCCTTTTATGCCGCGCATTCCCACCTCTCCTACAATGATGCTGTAGTAGTCAGCCATTAGCAATATCAGCGTCTCAGTATCTCTAACAGAGCAAATAAAGCTGTCGTGTATGCAGACAATAGGGCGTTGATGCTTTGTTATAAAGTAATTAACCACAGATAGCGCAATATTGCTGTCTAAGCGCTGAAGCCTAAGCCCTGCGCCAGAGTTAAACTTGCTCGCTATTGGCGCATGCAGCTGCAAGATAGCGTCCTCTAGAGCAGTGGCTTGTAGTAGGTCTACATCCAGCTCTTCGCTAATGGTTCCTGCTGCAGACTTGTTATCTTTAGAGCCTCGTCTGTTCAGCATTATGTTGAAAGCTATTTTTACATGATCACGGTCATAGCCTTCAATAAGATAAGGATCATCACCCTGAAACTCCTGACCCGCTTGGTGGTAGATTAAGTGAGGATGGAAGGCGCTGTAGTCTATCTCTAGCGTTGGCTCATCATCGAAGTAGAGATACTTCCGAGTTTCTTTCTTGTAGTTCTGTACAGCTGAGTACAACCTGCCACCCTGTTGTAGAGAGCCATTGCTAAATATCCTCATCATAGAGAGCTGTGCAGGATTTATAGCGCTATGCCCAATGCTAGTTACAACATTGACCATGAACTTGTCATAAGCCTCTAGCGCCTGGTCAGTGTCCGCCAGCATTGCTGTGTGTAGCTTCAATTGTCTGTCGCTAGGTGTCACAGCAACTTTAGCGCCATCAATCTTCTTTCTGCACTCCCAATAACCAGCCAGTGGGTTCCTGCGAATCAGTCGTGGGTCAGATAGAGGCTTGTCTGATATCTCTGACAACCATCTCGTAGTTAGTTTATAGGCTTTAGGTAGCCACTGTCGTTTCTTACTGTTCTTCTTTTTAGGTCTAGTTACGCCAGAGACCTGCTTTAGATAGCCCTGCGAGATTAACCATTTAAGAGCATCAAGAAGTTCTGTGGTGTAGGTGCTGTTGCGCTTAAGGCTTCCACTAAAGAGGTTGTTGTTGGTGGGGATATAGAGAGACCACCCATCATAGGCTTGGAAGATTTCTACGCTAGTAAGGATAACGTTGAAAGCTGCTGAAAAATCACGCGTGTTTTTGCGCTGTTGCTGCTTGGATCGTTTATATAGATTTACCAGCAAATCCCCTTTGGCTATGAGCGCAGGATCGTCAGAGATATGGTGGTATTTTATGTAGTGAGTGTTTGTTGCTGATGCTGTCATCTGCTTATTGAAGCACGTAATTAAAAAGTGTGCCAAGCGGGATTGGGATTAATTTCAAAGCCACTAAAAAGACCAAATACAGCCCAGCTTAGAACGCATTACAGAGCCGCTCAGGGCAGGTTATTTCGTCCTTCTGCATACTCAACCAACTCGTCATCACTGTGAACTCTCACCCTGCCGCCTAGTGGTTCTCTGATCTCCCAGCCATCTGCCCAGCTCTTAATTTTATAATTACGTTGTAAAAGAAATTCTTTTGCTTGATCAATATCTAACACTCGCTCATCACCATTTGGCCCAGAAGAGCGTTTTTTGCTCTCTCTCTCCTGCTTGGCTTTTCGCTCTTTAGCATTCTCTTCCCTCTGTTTCTGTCTGTAGGCTTCTTCATGAATTTTTTTCTCTCTTGAAACCTGTTCTTGCTCTGCTAAAACAGCCTTGGCAATCGCAGCCTCATCTTTTAGGGATTTAACCCTTGCTTTTGCATACTTCGCCTTCGCTTTTAGTTCATCTCCGTTTGAGTCAGCCAGAGCTTTTAGCCATAGTCCTTGCCTAATATCTCCGCCCTCAATTTCGGTATGAACTTGAGCGTAAAGCGCTTCCTCGTTTAATCTGGCGACCGCCGCAAGGCCAGCGACTTTTGTAAAAAACTTCATTGGAGGTCCTCTAAATATGACAATTTTTGAAAGCGTCTACATTAGATCCGCCTAGCACGAAGAAGTCCATAGAGTCTGGTTAAATGGTCAAGAAAAAGGTCAAATAAAGCCCTGCTTAGAAGGCATTACAGAGCCTCTCAGAGGCATCCTAAGTGCACCTATCAAGCACCATAAAGTCAGCAATATCAGGCCTCTCAGAGCGATCTAGTGCGTGCTACGGGGTGCTGTGGAGCAGGGTTGGCTGCGGAGGCGTAGTGAGCGGTATATAGGGGTATATAGTACCTATTTGGGCTCTCACTCTTGGCTTTCTTATTGTCTACTATTGCTAGTAGCTAGCATGAGACGCCCTTGAAATGAATATTTAGACAGACAATGGAAAAATCACTAATATGTTGGGCTTATTTTTATTAATTATTTAGGGGAAGGTGATGGCTGCTAGCAAAATTGACGACACTAGAAAGCAGGGAATTAAAATTTTAATAATGTTAGCCGTGGTTGGTTTAGTTGTTTTTTTTGGATACGGCCCTTTATTTGATCTTGTAGGAGGTGGTATTCCAGGTAGAGTTCTTGGAGCAACTTTTGGCTCGATTTTCGCTATTTTGATGACAATGTTCCTTTTAAATAAGCAAACTGAAATTGAGCAAGAGAGCAAGAAAAGTGAGAGAGTTTTTGATGAAAAGGTGCACTTGTATAAAAGCATTGTAGAAAGTGCAAAAGATATGTTGAAGGATAATCAGCTCGATTCTAAGGAGATGCTAGCTTTACCTTTTACACTCATACAAATGCAAATGGTGGGCGGAGATGATGCTATCAAAATATATACTGAATTTTTTGAAAAGATAAACGACATTTATGAAGAAGATGAAAATGAAGTCGTAAAAATACCAGAATCAAAAGCGCATGAAGTTTTCTCATTGTTAAGTAGATTCTCGGTCCAATGTCGAGTTGATCTTGGAATTTCTGATACACCTATTGATGAGACTATTTTTTCTAGAGCGATAACAGCACTTGAACAGTCAAATAATGCTGTCAAAGGAAAACGGGATACATCTAAATATACATATAATGGTAAGGCGTATGCTAAAGGTAGGCTGGTCCACGCGGTTATTCAGGATTATGTAGGAAAAAACCCAAAAACGACTTTCGATGATCTTAAAAAAGCATTCCCTAATGAATGGCAAGCTGACAACCCTAATCAACGGAATCGTGCTGTTTTTGTTAGGCTAAGTGATGCTGAGCAGCTTTACAAAGATAAAGGCCATAGACGCCACTTTTTAAAAGATGGAGAACCTATACCGTTGCTTGATGAAATTATCGCAGTATCAAATCAATGGGGAATTGGCAATATAGGGAATTTTATTGATGGTGTAAATCAAAGTCATAATTCTAAAATTTCTAAGTAATTATTATGAATAGAAATTATTTTGATGAGAAAACGATTCATAAACTCAATGCCTATGTTTATGCATTATTTGACCCATTAGAAGACAGGCCTTTTTATATTGGCAAGGGAAGGGGCAATAGAATTTTTCAGCATGTGAAAGGAGCTATCCTTGAGGACAAAGAAAGCAATAAATATGAGAAGATTAGAGATATCAGAGCAAGGACCCAAAATAATAGAGTGAGGCATAGTGTGATTCGCCATGGGATGAGCGATGAAGTAGCCTTTGAGGTAGAGTCTGCTTTAATTGATTTGGCCAATAGAACTGGAGCTAACTTAACAAATGAGGTTACTGGCCACAATAGCATTGAAAATGGCATGATGAGTATTGATGAGATTTTGAGAAAGTATAATGCACCACCGTTAAACGATTTGCTTCATAATGTTGTAATCATAAATATAAATAAAAAATATAAATCAGTTCGAAGCGAGGCTTTACATGGCAACACAAACCATACTGCAAAAGATTTAATTTATGAATCAGTTAAGCAGGCTTGGGTAATCGGTAAAAGAAGGGGAACTGTAGAATATGTCTTGGCTGAATACAAAGGAATAATCGTTGAAGTATATGAAGTTATTGAAGTAAGTATTAATGGCCAGATTGAGAAATGGTATCCGGTATCAGGATACAAAAATAGGTGGGGATTTCATGGCAAAAAGGCCATCGATGATGTTAGGTCTGTTTACATCAATAAATCAATTTCTCATCATAAAAAAAGAGGCGCTGCTAATCCAGTTAGGTACAGATTGTAAAATATTAACTCCAATGGAATTTCCATTGAGCGCTGTCTGAAGTCCTACCTTTTGCTCTAATCCTTACGTCACAATATTGAATCACAGAATTATGGATTCCCCCATGAGGGCATCAAATGTTTTACTGGTATTGGTGATCGCAGAAAGGCCAAATACAGCCCGCCTAGAAGGCATTACAGAGCCTCTCAGAGGCATCCTAAGCCCACCTATCAAGCACCTAGGCCCAGCAATACCAGGCTTCTCAGGGCAGTCTGATGCGTCCTGCGGGGTGCTGTGGAGCAGGGTTGGCTGGGTAGGCTGAGGGGTGGGTAAATAGTCTTTTTAGCTGCCATATAAATGGAAAATATTTGTGCTAAGATTGCAGAAGATTTTTGTCATAAAAATACGCAAATACAAAGAAGAGTATCAGACCCACAATCAAAGCTGCTTCATATGCGTCTATTATTTTTTTGTGAAGCGCTGAACCCAAGAGCACCAAAAAGAGGCTTACTGTAATGACATAGATCGGTATTCCCGTCCACGATCCTCCATATCTAAAAGCTAAAGCAGTATTTGGGAACAGCAGTGCTATCAATGTCAAAGTAGCGAATGATGTGACTGATTGTGTGTGCTTTCTTCTTTCAACCATGGGCATGCCCCTTTTTATGTAAGCAGTAATGGTACAACAGAAGTCCATAACGATTAAGGTGCTAATTTAGGTGCTATGTAGCACGTTGGCTGCGGAGGCGTAGTGAGCGGTATATAGGGGTATATAGTACCTGTTTAGACTCTCACTCTTGGCTTTTTAAGCTCCATATTGGTGTAATATTACAAAGTCGCTGACAAATACTTCGCCTTCAGTTTGAGGTCTGATGGAGTGCCATATTTATCACTTATATCCTTAGCCCAGCCTCCAAGCTCATCTCGCTTCTCTTTTGGACACTCTGTATTTCGGAGTCTTGTCTGCATGGTGTGACGGAAGCTGTGGCATGTTGGACTTGACGGTCCTATCAGCGCTCTAAGGCGTTTATTGCAAGCTCCAGAAGCACCAGTATTTTTAACATCATCACCTAAGTCGTGCACATAGCGTGGGAATAGATAGTCATTGGTTGCGGTGCTGATCAATTTCTCGACAGCATTTAAAGCAGCACCCACTAAAGGAAGTAATCTCTGGCTATTCTTGTTTTTGAGGCCACGGATATTGTTTTTATAGAGCACTAGGTGGGGTGTTTCAGCTTGTAAGTTTACGTCACCGACTAATAAGCCACAGCACTCCTTAATTCGCATACCCGTATCAAGCATGAGATGGATCATGCAGTCTATTTCTGGAGTTCTTGTGGGCGGCATTTCTCTAATGGCGAGTATATGGTCTTGTGTAAAATCCTCGCGACTCTCAGCATCATCACCAAGATTGGGGATATTGAATTTTTCAAAACAATGATGTTTGTCCGGTTTTATGTCGAGCTCAAGAGTAACAAAATTAAACATGGCGGTGATTGATTTTAGCTGACGGTGTACGGTCGCGGTCTTTTTAGTCTTTAAGCTAACCTCAATGAAATGGTTAATGTCTGACCTAGAGTAGTCAGCCGGCGGCCTGTCACCACAGCATTGGATAAAGGTGTCCATTGCGTTATTCGCTTCATTAACGTTCCTGCGATTTTTGTCTCTCCCTTTTCGACGCAGGTACTCAGCTGGATATTGAGACGCTTTTAGTCTGAACTTCCCTTTAGCAATTGCCAAAGCAGCTCGCTGATCATCATCTAGGAGATGGTAGGGGAAGGGTCTCTCATTGTGTCGATAGGCAGCGTAATCACTCTCTGACGACTTAGCCCTTATGGTATCGTCGAGGCTATCATAAAAGGGGTCCTTTGCTTCATCAGCACCTTCTTTTTCAGCTCTGGCATCGGTCTCCGATAGGTTGTATTGCGCCAGAAGTTGTAGAGCACTTTGGTAGTTGGACAGCACCTTGTTTTTTGGTAGTCCTTGGCGCAACCGCTCAAACTGCTCTTCCACCATTTGGTGTGTTTCTTGGCAGACTGCTGCGGCCACAGCTTTATCACTTTGCTTTAGTGAGATTTCTATAAAAGGCTTGGGGTAATGCTGTGCTAACTCTTCAGGCACGCGTCTGCGGTAGTAGTATGTATTTCTGTTGCCACGCTTGAATAGATATTTCATTGAGATGGTATAAGTGCCGACGTTGAATTGCATCATAACGTAAAAAGCCTCTAGTGTGTGTACGTTTGTGTGTACATGACTAAAGGCTTTTTCGGCTAGAACCCTTTATTGACAAGGAATCTATCTGCTAAATTGGTGCACCCGGAGGGATTCGAACCAAATCTCTCAAGCTGCACAGCCAGTTTCTCTGCACACTCTGCTATAATTGACTTAAGAGATTCCGTTGTCAATCACTTTGATATAGCACTTGTGTGTACGTTTGTGTGTACACTTGTCTTATAAATGAATAACAGGGGGCTTCTTTATCAGGGGCGGGGGAGGCTGCTGAGGTCTTGTGATTGTTACTGTATCTGCCCAGATACAAAGTAGGCTGACTTAAAGAAATCTGCGCTATCCTCAAGTATCTATTCACTATTGCACAAACGTGCCTGTTCTATATAGTTATCTGTGAGATTGATAAGAGGGATATCGCGTGAGATACATACTGCTACTTACTGTTGTTTTAGCATCCAATGCTTTTGCCGCTCCAGACTTTGATGAAACTATGGCAGAAGCTAATCAGGGGGCAGCTTACGCTCAGTTCAACCTAGGCGTTATGTATGACAATGGCGACGGGGTTCCAGAGAACGATGCTGAGGCAGTTAGGTGGTTTAGGAAAGCGGCTGATCAAGGGTATGCACCTGCTCAGTTCAACCTAGGTAATATGTATCACTTTGGCGAAGGTGTTCCAGTGAACGATGCTGAGGCTGTTAAGTGGTACAGGAAAGCAGCTGATCAAGGGGATGCAGATGCTCAGTTCAACCTAGGTAATATGTATAACGTTGGCAAAGGTGTTCCAGAGAACGATGCTGAGGCAGTTAAGTGGTACAGGAAAGCAGCTGATCAAGGGGATGCAACTGCTCAGTACAACCTAGGCGTTCTGTATGAAAGAGGCAATGGTGTTCCAGAGAACGATGCTGAGGCTGTTAAGTGGTACAGGAAAGCAGCTGATCAAGGGAAGCGAACGGCTCAGTTCAACCTAGGCGTTATGTACTACAACGGTGACGGTGTGCCAGAGAATCATGTTCGCGCTTATGTTTGGCTTTCTATGGCTAAAACACAAGGCTATGAGAGTGCCAAAAAAGCGGTAGAAACAGTCAAGAATCTAATGACTAAGCAACAAATAGCTCAAGCCCAAGCTCTGGCAACCCAATGCTACGAGTCAGACTACAAAGACTGTGATTAAGTTTTAATAATATGAGCGAACTCTTTTTTATATTGGCACTGGTAGGTGCAGGGATCGTACTAAGTTTGTACTTAGGTTATAAGGGTGTCGACCCTGAGGTGATAGGACGAAAGGCGCATAGGAAGGATAATTCCGCTGATAAGGAAGAGAACGACCAGCAGGAGAGTAATACTAAATGAGAAGACTGTTCCTAGCCCTATTACTTATAAGCCCTACAGTGCTGACTTCGCAATCTTCTAATGCATCTGACTTTTATGACACTAAGGTATTAACTGAGCAACGAGAAACATGGGCGCAGCTCGGGATTGGGTCTTTAATAACATCAGCTGTAGTTGCGGGTAGCTATAATCGTGACAGCTTCTTCTACCAAAGCTACAAGCCAAACACTTCCATAGGCTTCTACACCAACCAATCTTGTGACTTCATCAACATAGATCACGTAGTAAGCCTAAAAGATGCTTATGACAGCGGGGCAGCCTCTTGGAGTGCTTACAAGAAGAGAACCTTCGCCAATGACAAGGCAAACCATGTACCTTCCTGTGGTCGTGTGAACAGCTCTAAAGGCTCAGCTGGGCCAAAGGACTTCCTGCGCAGAAGCAATGATGGGAAAGGTCTAGAGTATGAGATTGTTAGGTTTTGTGAGTATGTTCAGAGGTACTATGCAGTGAAGGTTGAGTATGAATTGTCCTTTGAAGGCAATGACAGTGCTACTTTTGAGCAGTGTGGTGTCGGTATTAGTTAGGGGGTGGGGGGACGATAAAAAATACCAAGCTGCATTAGAATATAGACGCCAAGGTGGCTCATAAGGCTTTTCAAACAGTTAAGACATTTGGCTTTGATTCCATCTAGCCTAAGCTAACGGCGTAGCCTCATGTAATACCCTATGCTCTAATCCAGCCTTACGATGTTTTATCGCCTCTTGGTATTCTGTCGAATTGAACATCTCAAGATAAGCTCTCCTAGACGGGTATCTAACTATGATCAGGTCATCGTAGTTCTGCGACTCATTCCCAACAAATTGATGATTACTGGTTCCTCTATAGACCAAGCTACCTCCCATCCCAATAATCTTAGGAAAAGCCACCAAAGCATATTCTTGATAAGCCTCTCGCCCGCTCCTCCCAATTGCGTTATCTTCCGCTGATTCATAAATTGCGATGGGACGATATTTAATAAGGTTAATCATGTCAAAAGATGATTCTTGGTCGGTTTCAGCGATTTCTCTAAGTTGTTTTTCAGTTGGCTCTGTGGATGCCATAATATTTCTATCTCCTAGTCAAACAGATCAACCCTCAAGTCAAAGCCCAAGATAACGCTGGTAAGTTAATGTCTCCGCGATCCAGCCCTTTAGACATACAGGGAAAAGATATAGCGAAAGTAGAGGCTGATATTGTGATTAAAACTATACAACAAATAAGGTTAACCAAACTTTAATATACTGTAAACGTTGTTATATGCATCAATCTCATTCCTTATGAATCTAATTAGGTACAGGTGATGTAATGGGTGCTAACGATCAAGGCGAATCCACCTTAACCTTTGTCCCCACACCATCCAAATGCTCCTGCCAAGTCTCTAGTATAACTTCCTTAGCCCATTCCTGATGTTGCTACTGAATAGCTATTTCGTAATCATCTTACAATAGGGAAGATGGCTGTGCTGTTACTATGCCTCTATGACCCTATATCACCGGCACAGTCTATAACGCTTCAGCATCACTAACATCCTCTTCAGTTGCTTCAATGCTAGGAGTATCATTAATACCTTCTTTAGCAACTAAAGCGTCCCAGCTGCTAGTAGTCATACCATCAGTCTCTTGTTCAAAGCCCTTGTAAGCACTCGCCTACAGGGGCTTTTTAGTTCTTATCTAGTAATTTCCTGTCACGCTGGGGCTATTCCACAGAGGGCGGGGGAGCCTGCTGAGGTCTTGTGATTGTTGCTGTATCTGGGGAGGTACAAAGTAGGCTGACTTCAAAAAAACTGCTCATTAGGCATTGGCTATGCGGAGTTGCCTAAATGCGCTTGTTCCAGATAGTTAGTAATCGAAAGGACTTCAAGATGATGAAACACATCTTAGTACTTTTCGCTTTAGCTATTTGCCAGATTATTTTGCCGCAGTTATGACCTTGGAGAGTGGGCCACGGTATGTAAAAGCTCTATTGACATCTATCTTACCTTAATTGATTGGATGTGTAGATTATGGACTCTTAAAATGACATTTAAATAATTGATGTTTTTCGCCTTACTTGGATTCCCATGTTACTTCGCAAAAGGTATCATTTGGACACGTTGCACATGAGTTCCAAATAATGTCTGAAAAAATGTTACCTAACGGTCTAAGCTCACTGAAACCGTTAATTGTAAAATTGCTAGTAGTCCTGATACCTTCATATACAGTTGCTTATATAACTGAAGCAATGGTCTATACAGTGCCAATGCTCGCGGCAGCTTCAATTGTGGCAACTAATCTTTATACATCCCCACAGATTAGCCGGCGGGTAGATGATGAGACTGATGTTGAAGGCGAAGAGGCACAGGAAGGTGATATACAAAGCGATAACGTCAACGACTTTATTGGTATATCCTAGCCATCGGTCTTCATGAATAGCTGTCTAGGCAAGTCTAGAACCACATATACCGTAAGAGATAGCAGAAAATTGAGAAATTGCCACACTAACTGAAGTGCCCATAAAAAAATTGGAATTGACCGAATCAAAAGCACTAACACAGTCCTAACTACAAGATAGCTGAGGTATATAATTGCGCCGGCCACAGCAACAAATAGACCAGCAGAGCCTCTTACTTGAACTCCCATAATTCGGCCAGATGACCTCTTTGGGTTAGTGAGGTTAACTGTCCCAAATGGATTTTTGGCTGAGAGGCTGAAGCCAGATTTTGATAGGTTGATATTCATGCCTCCTGCGCTCCATCTTCCTCGAAAAACACTCCGGGAGTTCTGAAAACCTAGAGTCAGCCCTGCATAAGTTTTAGAAACTCTAGCCCCGTGCTGACTGTTAAGAGTCACGCCCCTCAGAGGTGAAGTTGAGATGCTCGCACCACCGGTACGTGAGGCCCGTAATCGAGTTGGGCCAATTTCTTCGTTTAATTCTATTCTTTTTTCTTCTTCCATAATATTTTAACAACTTTTTAAACTATTGATTCGATGATTAAAGTGGGAGCGCTATTCAAGAGAGAGACTTAATCCATCTCTTAAACTCGTCGAGTGTACTAGGATGCCTTTTTTTAAGTTCAAATACGTCACATATATAACTAACTGGATCGTCAGGTGCTTTTTCCAAAGCAAGCCTAGCTAAACCGCGAGACTCTGGAAATGGCAGCTCTCTCCAATCTCTACTTTCTCCCCAAGGAGCTAATCCTCGCCATGGTATTTCATCGACTACATTTGCGGGTGAGAGCCATATTACCGGTCTGTGATCTCCGTCTCTAACTAAACCAGCCCATGGTTTTATGATACTTAATAGGTGCATACGCTGTTTTTTACTCTGCCTGGACATACCATGATAGCGAGCAATATCAAGTGCCAATTCATGGAGTGTTATTCCATTTTTACGCTCTAAGATCTGCTTGGCTAGGGCGTTTAAATTTTGTTTATGGCTAACGTCGAAAAAAATCTTGTCACTATATTTTTCATTTAGCGGCCTCAGTATTGGTTTAGATCCATTTATTTCAGAATCAGCATCGTTACTCGTAATGGCACTTACGTCTGAGGCTAAAGTTGCGAAGTGATTATCGACTTCCTTAGCTTTGATATTTTCAGTGTGACCTGAATCAGTTGGCTCTGCGTCACATGTGGTTTTTTGATCTCGACTATTGTCTAACAGCTGAGTTAATTTTTGGTTTATTAAGTTGATTGAATATTGAGGGTCTTGAAAGTAATCAGTCGACCAAAGTCTAATAAGAC
>Ga0209533_1003295_pt1 | contig 14397 bp, 16 predicted proteins | sample COG_04_FD_184748 | JGI IMG/M metagenome (GOLD analysis project Ga0209533, IMG submission 184748) | Pelagic Microbial community sample from North Sea - COGITO 998_met_04 (SPAdes) (version 2) | ecosystem: Environmental > Aquatic > Marine > Neritic zone/Coastal water | place: Helgoland, sampling... | reverse complement strand
GGAGAATACCAAAACCAAAACGGGCAACCAAGTTGTAAAGACGATTGCAATGCGGGATCGTACATTAATTCCAACAAAACTGCTTGTCTAAATTGTATTAAAGGTCAATACCAAAACGAAGAGGGAAAAGCATCCTGCAAGAACAAGAATGATTGTGTGGTTCCCATGGTAATTACAGCGAACGCCAGATGCATTGACAACCGAGTGTACAAGGAACGAACGAGTGGCAAGTGTGGCGACATTGATGGTGAGGGTAAAATTACCTCGGGACCCGCGTGTGGAGCGGGGGCGGCGGCGTTGGGTTGGGGGGATACGACGGTGGATTATACAACCGGTTTTAAACCTCCCGGGTGTATATGGTATGTTGGTGGATATTTCCTGTATTTCAACTCTCAATTAGCCTCACCAACCGCCTGCGGCAGCTACAAATGTATCTGCATGTTGCCATGTCCAGCGGGTAAGTACCAAGATGAAAGTGGGCAATCCTCTTGCAAAACATGTTTAAGTGGTCGATATCAAGATCAAAGTGGGCAATCCTCTTGCAAAACATGTGACAATGGTCACTCAAAGTGCTCTTGTTACTTTCACGATCAACCCGCACAAACCGCGTGTATAACGTGATTTAGAATGTAAACTGTTGTTATAGATAACAAACATTAAACTAAATAAAAAAATAAATTATGTTGGAACTTTTAAAATTTTGTAGGCTTTCATTAATTCCTTTTTTTCGTGTTCTTTCAGATTTTTCTTGACGCTTTTTTGTAGTTTTTTTTGGGAAATCCCGGCATTCACCGCATCTTTAACGGATTCATCAATAATGGCGTTTGCGTCATGCAATGCTTTTGAAATGACTTTTGAATCTTTTATCAGACTGGCTTTTTTATTGACACGCTTGGCTTTTTTATTGGCACGCTTGGCTTTGTATTTCGAAAGCAATGATTCAGAATTTTCCAACCAGGCCGGATGCAGTGGACGGTAATCGGATGGCTGTTTTTGTTCAACAAATGATGCTTTGATTTTTGACATAATAGTCTAAAAAATTACTTTTATATACGGTCAATCCATTAGTTGTTGTAATTTAATTGTAGTATCTATAATCGCTCTCCTCGACGCCACGTTATCGCGGTATTCTTGTGTAATTTTCACGTCATCAAATCCGATGGAAATGTCGTGCAACATCCGAACCCATTCGTTTTCACTAAACGCGTCCAATACGTTTTGCCATTTGATGGGCTTTCTCCCGTACAGAAACATGATCCGATATTGTTCGGCGGAAAATGTTTCTTCCGTGGGCAGATTCATGTCCATGCCCGACCGTGCAAATATTAACAGTGAATCCAACGGACTGTTGTACAATTCCGGTTGGTTAATGTCCGCCCCGGCTTCGACCAGCGCGTAGCACCACATGGCATGTTCTTTTCCATCGACCAACGCGTCGTGCAGCGCGTCAAACCATTGCCTGTCGTCCCCTTTGAAAATGGAAAGACGTTCGTGGTGGGGGGCGGCAAACATCAGAGGTGTTTTGCCTTGGTTGTTTTTTTGAAACGCGGAGCAATTTTTGTCTATCAATCGTTGTGCCCATTTCCATTGTTTTCTGTAGACGGCGTAATGCAACGGTGTGTTGCCGTGTGTGTCCCGTTGCAACAATGGTTGGAAATATTGCGTGTCGTTCATGACTTGGATCATCCAGTGCATGAGAGTTTGGATGTTTTGTTGACAGGCGTAGACAAAAATGGATTGTTTGTGAATTTTGATGTGCAGAAACAGATGTATCCATTCTTCGTGCGTGTATTGCGGCACATACGGGTGTAATTTTCCAGTCACGCACGATATGGCCAACCCATAAAGAGCGTAAAACACATTGGCTTTGTCCTGGGGTAAATGTTGTGCGATGGTCTCAAAGTTACACTGTTTGTTGTGCATGGTGACCCCCCTGACATTGAGATGATTGGTGTTGTCGACGACGAGTTTCATGATTTGTGTGGCGTTCAGGTGTTCGATATTTTGAAGGATATGGTCCCATGGATATTCGAGGGCGTGGATTTGAAATTGATTTTTCAGCGCCGACATTGTCTGTAAAAAAGATGTTGGTGTTATATACTTTTATTTGTATAATTTGATATTTCTCTCAATTCTATCCCATATGTATTTCATTTCGTCCGGCGTTGGGTACGAGTAATATTTTTGGTAGAAATAATTTTCGACGGTATTTGAATTGACTTCCAGTGGAACGAATTCCTGTATGTGTTTGGCGTATTCGTTGAGCAATACCACGGCTTCGTTCTCATTGGCTTCGGTATCGAATTTTGGCCGAAGTAACATTTTGACCACCACGTCTTGTGACAGATGATTAAATTTTTTCCATCGCGTTAGACAGTCCCGGGTTTTCATGAGTCTTGTTGTGGGTATTCCCAGGGAGCATGCGAAAATAAGAAAGGCCAGTGGGTTGAGTGGGCATTTGCGTTGGAGTGCCTCCGCGAGTTTTTTCATGTGAATTGCGTGCGCCGAGTCCGAAAATTGCCACGTGACGGTGTTTGTGACGGTGCCCGTCAGAACTTGGGCCAACGTGTGCAAGAACTTGGAGACGGAATTATCAACGTGGTGGACGTGGCGTTTGTTTCCGTTTTGCAAGAGCACGAACGCTTCTTGGTCAATTTTTTCGCCAAAGGGAATGTTGATGTAAAGGCTGGACGCGCATTCCCTAACCCAGGCTATGGGAACTGTGGTGGACAGCATTGAGACGAGCACACCAATGGATTTCTTTTGTCCTTCCGTCATGTATTCGTCGGCAGTTTTGGACGTCGTGGGTACGATGGCAAAATTTCTGGGCCTCGTTCTTGGTGTCGTGGGTTCCGGTCTGTTCTGTTCCTTGGATTCGCCGAGGTATTTCAACGCGTTGGGGTGGGCAAATTGTTTCATGGTTTCAAAGTACAGTTCGAGTTGTGGGAACGCGGGTCTGGTGATTTGAATGGCTTGGACGACGGTCGGGGTCCACGTTTTCGGCACGGCTTCCAACAACAATTGGAGGTAGTCACTGTCTTTAAAAATTTGGTCGGCGTTGATGGTCTTGTGTTCGTGCAAATAGATGGTGGCGATAAATTCCAATCCTCGGATGTCGGCGGTCAACATGGCCGCTTTTATTTTGCCAAGGCCGGGCAGTGTTTGGTTCTGCATGTATTCGACAAAAGTTTCGTGCGCATCCATTTGTGTTTATGGACTACTATTTATATAGACAAAAATGACGTTCAAAAAAATTACGCTCGTATTTTTAATGGTTTTGATATTTTATGTATTCTTTTAAATTCTTCAAAAAATGTTTCCGCAATTTCAGGATCGTCGAAAATCATCACGTTCTCGATATTTGTGACGGCCGACTCGGTGACATTAAACGACCCATTCATCACCCAAATTGGTTCGCGCGCCGCGTTCATGCCACACAGGAATTTGTGATGCATTAGAGACTTGAAACGGCCACGTCCTTCCCCGACGGTGCGTATAACACCGCCCGCGAAACAGCCCCGTAACTTTGCATAGGCTTGTTGATTTTTCCGACGCTTCGTTAGTTTGTCGGTGGTAGTAATTAACGTGACACCATTGAGTTTTTCGGCCATGCACTTTAGAATTCTCTTGTTGGACAGCCACGCGACACACCCAACGACGTAGGTGGTATCGTCGCGTTTGATGTTGCGAACAATGGCGTTTTGGATACTACGTCCGTCGAAAATGATGGTCACTTTGCGTTTGCCACGTTGGTGTACTTTTTGGCGCTTGCGTTCGCTGTCGTCGATTTGTTTGTTGAGGTCACGCGAACGTTTTTTTGACATACGATAATATTTCAGGGCTATATATATGGGATCGTTGAGGTTTACAATGGATGTTTCTGGTCGAGGTATTTCTCAATGAGATAGTTAATATTTAGGATCGGAATTTCTCGGACCTGGTGATGAGCGTGGTTTTATTAATTATTGGCATAATACGTTTTCTCCCGCAAATTGCTGGCAGAAAATCTTGCTGGCAGAAAATCCGCGCGTGTAATTCCGCCAAACATGCCCAAACTCACTAAACAATGCCCCAATGGTCACCGCACCGGTTCCAACAGTCAAAAGACATGCCGTACATGCGACCACCGTTTCTACAAACAGCGAAGTTCGCCAATCGCTTGTACCAAAGTGTGCCCGAGTTGCAAAGTACGTGTCCGAGGCAACAACACAAAAATTTGTAAAACGTGTCAGTATACTTTTACAAAACGCACTCAACCCGCAACTGAAATCACGGAAACGGATATTGATAGTTTCTTGGCCATCCTTTCCACAGATGTCGAAACAATGTTTCAACATACCATGTCTAAAGCGGGAATTGAGATTTAGTTGCGGTTTGTACAAAATGTATTTTTCATTTTAACATTTTCTTAAATAAACGCTCATGTTGTTTCAGATGTTTCAAATGTAACAGGTGCACTTGTTCCAAATGAGCTTCTTGTTTTACACTTAGTTTGAACGACAGCGTCGCCCCGCGTTTTTTGACGTAGCGCTTCCAACGGGTGATAATTTTGTAGATACGACACTGTTCTTTCGTACATTTTTGGAGTTCGCGTTTTGTCAGCGTTTGATAACCAATGTTTTTATTCGCGCGACGAAAAACTTTGTAACTCATATTTTTGGCACCACAAACGGGCAACGTATTCCACTCGTCGTCCACACCATAGCGCCCGGTTTTGCGATAATATCCTTTGGTCTCAAAGACGTGGTCGCCCACTTTGACGCCCTTTTCTTTTCGTGTTACTAAACACGTGCGTACATTTGGGACGCCGCAAATTTTTAATTTTTGCCGCAAATCTTTTTCGGTAAACGGAGGGTTGAGACCATGGCTTAGTGGTTTAAGGTGACAGTTTAAAATCGTCGATTTTCGTTGTAGGAACATGGCGCTCCGAAACATTTTTTACTCATTTTCAGTCCTCGATATCCAAATTCACATATGTGTACATTATTTGTTTAAACACCCGTTTTCTCCCATGTGGCTTGTTTGAGATGGGTGTCGTCCACCTGACCGATTGCATCCGGGACAGTACGGGTGCGTGGGTGTTTGTAATTCGTACAACCCCTCAACGATTGCAGACATTTTTTGTTTGTCGCGTCGTATACTATGGATTGTACTGTAGTTGTCGTCCTCTTCGTCTTCACTGGACGAAAAATCCTCAGCATGTTTGACGATGAGCTCGGTCTTGTGTACGAGTTGTGTTTGGTAATTTGTAATTAAGTCCACGGCCTCTTCTTTGAGTTCTTTGATTTCAACAATCAAGTGTTGGCGTTTGTCTTGGGTGTGTAGGTTGTTGATTTTTTCAACCAAATGTTGGCGTTGGTCTTTGGTGTGTAACACAAAAGTTGACACTTTGGATTCTGACATATTGGTTTCCTATTCTAATCTTTTATACCCAGATTTTACCAACATGGTCAAAATACAATCCAAAACGTGTCGAACGACCACATCCATACAACGACCAAAGAAATTGACGAAAGGGTTTGGAAGGACGTGCAAAACGTGCGCCAAGCGCTTTGGTACCTTATCCAGACTGAAAGAACACGAGAAGAGGTGTAAATACACGGGATTTTACCATGAAGATTTTGTGCTCATCAATGAACACCAGAGAGTTGTTCGACCGAAACGGTCCGAAAAAATGACATGGATAACGGTGTGTTCAACCATCGGAGGCAAGGATGTCAAACTATGGGCGGGCACACACCCGGTAACCAAAAATAAGGTATTTAGTCCGAAAGAATGGCCCAATAAAGCAGAGATTGAAAGATATTTTAAAATTAAACGGGGAATGTTTGACTCGGAGGGGAAAACAATAGACCGTTGGAAAACAGCTGTAGAATGGAAATAGATTTTATGTGGACATACTGTATTGTTGTTCCAATCGTTTTTGTTTATAACTCGGTGCATTTGGATACTCAATGGCTTTTTTTGAAGTAAATTTCTTGACAGACATCTGCTCTTTCAACTCAAGCGATGCAATCGTACCCAACTCTTCAAACATGGATTTCATGGCCAAATAAATATATTCCACCTGTGTCCACCCCTTCAATACCGATTTCAGTGCTTTGTGTGTCCAACCGTTGTTGTTCATGCATTTGAATGAGATTTGTTCTAAGTTACCGCATGTGAATGGACTGAGTGGTTGATAAACACCTCTGTAAAAATGTATTTTGTCGACCCAGGTGTACTCATCATCGCAGTTGCCAAATGCGTACTCGTCGTCATATGTCCCCTCCGCATTGATATCGTACGGTTGGATGTAGACACTGTTCAAACCTTTCAACAAACGAAATTCTTTGAGTTTATTTTCAACATCTGTTTGCCACATTGCCGACGTTTCCCCCCGTAGTGAGCCGTTTTCCCAACATTTAATAGTGTATTTGTAGGTGTAGCCGGCAATCATGGAACCCGTATATTCAGATGTTTTACAAACGCTCAAATAGATGTGTTGGTTGGTATTTTTGACTTGCTCTTTGTTTTCGGTCAACTTTGTGATGTCGTTATTGAAGACTACGATTTGAGTTTCGGGGTCCACCGCAACACCAGGGAACAACCCGTTCAACAGTGTCTCGGATTTGGGCGTTCTGTCAAATTTCATTCTCAAAGCTTTGAACAGTTCAAAATTGTGGGGTGCCGTTCGAACTCGGACCGAATGGTCAAACCCCATGATATCGCGATACGCGGTTTCCAGTTCACGCAGACGACATTTATATGTTTCGTCGGGTAAATGTTGCATAATACTGTCAATGTCGTCCATATACACCTGCATGGGAACGAGTTGTTGTTCGAGATAATATTTGTTAGAGGCAAACGCACCTATCGCACCAAATATAGCAGACATGTCTGAAACAATTTCATGAAATATATAGTGTCAAACGACACACGTAGTTGTAATTTGACACTATATATTAAGCAAAATATATTTGTATAATGTTGGTCAACGAAAAAAGTAAACTCATGTTTGATTTCGAAGCATCCGAAGATCTCAAAGAAGATTTGTCAAAATTCACCGAAAAATCCGCCTTCATGTCCACCGCCAAAAAGTGCGCCGTGGAAGCCGTTGGAACGTTTTTCTTGTGTTCGTCCATCGCATTAACCCACGGCGAACCCCTGGCCCCACTCGCCATCGGCTTATCCCTCGCAGTCATGGTTTTTGCATTTGGTCATATTAGTGGCGGCCACTTCAATCCCGCAGTCACTCTTGCTGTCTTTATTCGTGGCGGCATTGATTACTTGTCCGCCCTCTCGTACACAGTGGCCCAACTCGTCGGTGCTTTCCTCGGCGCAGCCATCCAGAAAGAGATTTTTAAAGCCGTCGTCTCAGAAGCTCAACCAGCCGACCAAATTATCACGTGGGACATCATATCATTTTACCCCAAATCATCTGCACCATTTGGCACGGCACTCATCTGCGAAGCCATGTTTACATTTGCCTTGGCGATTGTCGTCCTGAATGTGGCCACCACCAAAGCCCAAGAAAAGAATTCGTTTTTCGGATTGGCCATTGGTATGACGGTGACGGTCGGTGCGGTTGCTGTTGGTGGTGTTTCCGGTGGAGCCTTTAACCCCGCTGTCGGCATTGCATTGCCCGCGGTTCACGGCATTACCGAAGACCTCGTCCTGTACGTCCTTGGTCCTTGTCTTGGCGCCGCCACTGCCGCCGTGTTCTTCCGCATGACAGTCGACGAAAAAGAACTTAAAAAAGAATAAATACCCACTATTAAAGAACATTTAATTTAAATAAATAATGTATAATTACACTGCCTTCTGTGTCGGCATAGTGTCGTGTATTTTCGTTCGATACTGTTATTCTTTGATTGACCGACTACTTGCGAAGAAGAATGTTCACTACGACAAATTAGTCACCCATCGCAAACTTTATGTCCAAAAAAACATTGTCAAATCAGTTTATTTGGCCTGTATGGTGGTCAGTGCGTCCGTCTTGGTTGTCTGGCCCATTATAACGACCAATGTATGGAAGACAACCTTAATTCAGACATATGCTGTCATGTATGGTTCGAATGACTTGGTGGGACTGTTGTGCGTTCCAAATTTACCATCGACGACCAAGATACACCATTGTGTCAGCACATTTTTGGTACTGGTTTCATTGGGCATTGATTTTCAACATTCTGAAATTGGCCAATCCATGTTGGTCTACACGTACGCGTCGGCTTCCGCTTACATTGTGAATTTTCATTTGGGCATCCGTTGGCTGTACGTCCGCGACCAACATCGGTGGTTGCGCTGGACGGCGGCAGTCGTGTATTTGGTAACATGTTGTCTGTCGTGGTCTTGGCACCTGTGGTGGACCTACACCCGTGCACATTTGTATTGGTACCATGTCGTCTACATTGTCTTGTTATTGTGGATAGTCCGCGACGACATCATCTTGATGCGTTGGTTAACGAGTATATAGGGTTTCGACAAAAAATAAATGCGTTGTGTATTTCTTGGCGATTCAGGAATCGGAAAAACCACTTTTCTAAAAAAAGCAATCCACGACGAGAGCAACACTGGGCCTACCATTGGGGTCAACAGTATGGTGTACATTTCGGGTAAGGACAAACTTCACTGTTGGGACACATCCGGCACTCGACGATTCGAACGCGTCTCCCTCATGTTTGCCAATGGAGCCGATGCCATCATATATATGTACGATGTGTCGACCCCCTCCACACTTGACCGAGTTTTACATTGGCGCCAATTAGCCGACGCCGTCCACAACACTCCAAACGTTCACATACTGGTAGGGTTGAAGACTGACTTGGAGAACAAATGTCCCACAGAGGGGTACGAAAACTTTTTGTGGATCAATTGCCCCACGGAGAACCAAACGATGGAGGCTATTGTCGAAATTATAAAGTCGACTCGGCCGAAAGTGACGACGAAGAGTCGACAAGGTTGTTGTTTCTAATAAAAAATGTAGGTATATAAAGAAGGTATTGTTGTACATATAAAATGGGTTATTTACCAGAAGTTGTACGTATTATTGCTGCTCACGTAGGAAGTCCTTCCGGTGCCAAAGCTATTGGAACTGGGTTTTTTCTGGCCGTCGATGGGAATCTTGTCAAAGAAGAAGGACTTTTGCTGACCAATGCTCACGTGGTGACCAATTCCCCAGTTGTTAAAATTATGACAACCTACATCGAACATCAAGCGTTGCCCGTCACGGTTGTCGCCGTCAACCACGACCGTGACCTTGCGCTCCTCAAAGTCGAACCACAAACCGTTCAGTGGTTGAAACGTGTCCTGCGCGACCGTTACAGTTTGAATCACATTCCTTCGTTGGGATTCGGCGATTCGGACACCTTGCGAACGGGGTACGAGGTCCATGCCGTTGGCCACCCGTTGGGGCTCATCGACCAGCAGTTTACCAGTGGTAAATACCAGGGATGCGTGCATTTGAACAACGAAATCCGTGGGTTGTCGGGCGCCCTGATCAATGGAGGAAATTCGGGAGGGCCGTTGCTCGCCACGTTTGAAGAAAAAGAGCACAAGGCCATTCAAGGCCTCCATTACTTTGTGCCCACTAAATACAAGGTCATGGGCATCAATACTTTCAAACTCACCGGAACAAACGTTGACGGGGAAAATGGCTTTATCCATGCCAATACTGTCAAACGAGTGTTGCCGACATTGATGAAACCGTTGCAATTGCGATACAAACGCGAAAAGGCTGTGCAGAAAATGTTGAAAAACATGAGCATGAAACAAATCATGTCCGCCCAGCCCGTTGCTCATGCCATCGCCGACCATTTGACCACCGACGAGCAACAGTCGCTCCATGAAAATTTTTCCGAAATCGAATCCGAGTGGAACGACAAAGAGATCGGTGGCACTGTCGACGGCAAACCACGGTCATTTCAGTCTTGGATGTGGAGACACGTCGTTGAACCGGGGACTCGCCACATGCATCGCGGTGGGCCAGAATTACTGTCCAAAGTGTTGTCGTACGTCGACGACTGGGATGGTCTCATGGAATGGAAGGACGGCAGACGTTGGGGAAATATCCGCGAAGAATTGGTCTCGACAAAAACGCCCGAAACAGCCCCAGCTGTCATTCGCATATTGCCCCCGGCTTCCACACACGTGCATTCGCCTCGCATCGGCATCACCTCGCACCCCATTTACAGGTCGGACCTCTTGGTACACTACAAATGTCCCATGTCCAAAGGTAACAAATGGGTTGCGCAGGGTGGCGTTATTGTCACCGACGTGGAACCAAAGTCCTTGTACCAACAAGCCGGGGGAAAGTCCGGCGATTTAATCTTCAAATTTGAAAACGACCGTGTTGTGGCGGATTTCAGTCCGGCAGGCACGTGGTATTCCGAACAAAGAGACTTGCCCATGTCACTCACCGACCTGTGCAACGATACCGACATTGGAGGCACCATCACATTGCACGCCCTGCGACAAAACGAAGGCCAAGTTGAAATTCACATGACTCACCGTGAGCCAACGTACCAGGAACTGCCCGAGATACGACAAACGTACGGATATTGTGACGAAGGCAAATTTGAAGCCAAACAAAAAACACAAATTCAGGGCATTGTCTTTTCACCATTGCGTTTGCAACACGTCGGCATGTTTAAACTATTAGACTATATGGCCCCCACTAATCAATACCAATTCAAAGTTGTCGTCGAGGGTGTCTCGCCCGAATCACCCGCATACGCGACGGAAAGTGTACACGCAGGTTCCATTGTCACACACATCAATGACGAACCAGTGGCAGATTCGTGGAAAGGCGTGTTGAAACAACTCGCAAGTCCACACAAAGAAACAAATTGTTGGGTTATTGATACAAATTACAACGGTCAAAAAAATAAATTTGCCATGGCCGTGCGCAAACAAGTTGCAATCAAGTAGTACGATAAATGAATCTATAATTAATATTTTTCTACTATAAAGGCTTTAGGAAATTACAAATGTTTCGTCAATTTATTCCCTCGGAGGAGAAATTTGGATGGATACCATCCGTCACGTTTAAAGACGATGACCCTCATGGTGCGTTTGGCAGCGTAGCCATTGCTAAAAATACCAAAGTACGTAATTACGAGATTTTAGACAAACATGTAGACATATCTACAGGAGAAACAATTGTCGTCAAAAAATACAAACCTATGGTTGAGGCGTTTGAATACGAAGAGGAGGAAGGTTTTTTTATCCAATCAAGTGATGAATTCGGTCACGAATATGTAGATAAAGCAATTGAACGTTGGCGGAACTTTGAGTATGTCAACGTTAACCCAGAGCAAGTAAAATCGTTGAGGAAAGGAACAAAGGGCAAAGACGTATGGGATACGTTAGTAGAACAGCGCCAGGAAATCATCGATGCAATTAAACTTCACAATCCCGGAATAGACGTATCGGAAAAAAAATTTATAGAAATAAAAAAACTAGCAAGACGCATAAAAATTGGCAAACAATATTTCAAAAATATCAAAGAACGATGCCGTGCAATGACAAAGTTGTTACTTTTAAATGAAGTTCAGCTTCAACAAAAACTCGCCAACACGTCACCTCAAGCAGCTCCCGCCATTTTCGGGTACGACGATAACAAATTCATTATTTCTATGGAAGCTTTGGACGAAGAAATATACCAAAAGAACCGGAAAATACCCGATTATACCCAATACCAGATGGTTGCACTTGTTAAACTGTTTGACCAAGCGGGAATTAAACGAAAAGACGGCAATAAGAGAAACTACATGTCCAAAGGCCTTCGAACGTACGCCATTGATGTTGGAATGGATGAAAATTTAAAGGATGGTGATACAAACAAAGTAAAGGATGTCTTTTTTTCACGAGACAGGCTGGGATTTTATGGGTACGACAACGTCGACATTTTGACCGCGGCGCTGAACGATGACGAGTTTGAGGCGATTGCGGAGCGGGGGATGGACATAATGCGTTTTCTGGACGAATTGGATGCAAACCCCCAAGATTTTTTCTTCTTTCAACTCGAAAATGTCGACACAGAAGAAGATATCATGCAAAAGTTCCAATCTTCAGAAGGTCTCTGGTCAGCTTTGACCGACATTGGTGTGGGTCTTGGGTTGATACCACACGAACCAGCTATATTCTGGGGTAATGAAACATGGTGGTGTGCGTATGTCCAGGGTAAATTCATTTTGTCAGAAAATGTCGGAAAAATCGACCAAGCACGGATCAAAAGCGATACACTACAACAAAAGTTAGTATCGAACATTTCCAGTGACGAATCCAACGTCATCTTGGCCTATTTGTACAACAAATATAAACATAAAAAATCTGCACAAGTTGCAATCCAGTAGTATATATTAACCATAATAAAAAACCAAATGAGCGAATTAGTGGCGCCGAAAAAACACACATCCAAATTGACAATAAAAACTCCTACAGGCAAAAGTGCTACGCGGCCATTGTCCATCGAAAGGAGAAATAGACGCAAAAAGGGACGCATTGCAGCTTTTATTAAACAATTAAAATAACCACTTTTTTTTTTTGAATTGTTTCGGAATATGTTTTTTTCTAATCAAACTTGTATCATTTAAAAAAATGCCATGGACCATTGTGCTTGTGCAACATTTGTGGTCCGACCATCCTGGAAAACTGCCCGGTGGAAAATTTATCCTGACAGACGGTAATGTGACGAGGGAAGCAAGCGGTTGGCTGCCGTGTCACCATCGAAACATTGCGTATCAGTTGGACTTCAAACGCAATGGCGACATTCTCAAGATTGTTGGGATGGAAAGACTGAAAAATAAACAGAAACCCAAAGTGATGGCCAAAGCATTTAAATATGCCATCACCCGCGCAGAATATGATGTAAAGGCAGATATCGCGTACAGGGACCAAGCGACGTGGGTCATTGCGGTGTTGTACCCACAATGGAACGTTGTGAACATGGATTTCCAACATACCTTTCAATGTCTGTGCCACGACCCCGAACAGATTTGCAATCGTTATTCCGATATATCGATACCACAATTACACTACAACAAAGAACAAGCCTTGGTAGCTCTACATTCTTCGGGGTTGTGGAACAAAGATTTGGAGGGGTTTCGTGCGCGTATGGACTGGCAAAGCCAAACCAGATACAACACTGCTTTGACCAAATCTCCAGGGAAACACGTACGTCATTTACAAAAGTACCAGGATTTGTGGACTGTGCAGGAAGAAATTGAGGCGGCCAAAACAATTCGAAGCGCCATCAGGAAAGAAAACTGCGATATTCATCTCGGAACACCTTATCAAATGGAAGGTATCGTTGTCGTAAAAACACTGGAAGATGCTTATCGAATTCAATGCTACACAGAAGTTGAACAGATAGCCATGCTTTCTGTACCCTACGACAACGACACCCGAAACGGACTTGGTCTCTCGAACGTTGTCGACCTGCAAAAAGGTGAGCACGTGTGCATCCCATGGGCACATACATGGGGCATCAAAGACTGGTTGGCTTTGATTCAACGCGAACCCAGACATTACCATCTGATTGGTCGAGTCGACCAGTACGCACGCGGAAGGGGGCAAATATTTCAAAACATGATGGACGCCGAATGGTCCTTTACCAGAGGAGTGCATCACAAAGTACCGGTGGTTGAAATGATTACTGCCAAAGATGTCGCGGAATTTGTTCATTCGATTCGCGCCAAGGTCATACAATGCTTTTCGGACGATAAATGGGAAAATATCGATACGGGAAGGAAATGGTTGACAAAACCAAGGCGCATTCGAACCTTGACAGAAAGAGAAGACGTTCAACATCCAAGAATCCCACTCGTGGAGGAAAAATTCACTCTTTACACGGGGAAGAACGCGTCCGTGGTACCGTGTTGGTCCTACGAGGGTCTTCCAGTTGAGATTGGCGTTTATTTGTGTGGTCCAAAGACGAAACCGTTTGATGTGCACGTTGCGCGAACCCACTGTCGCTACAAGTTGTACGTTGTCAATTGTACAACTTGTCTCTTCGGTTGGGAAAATAAAGTGGCCAAACGGATTACGATTAATCCTTTTCTGTAACAACAGTCTTGCACTTTGCGCGGGGCCGCACCTGTATACATAAAAGAGTTGTAATCTAATTGGACAATGAACCTTGCGCGGGGGGGGCTGTTCACAAGATCAACAAATATAAAGTTTGTCGATTTGAAATCGACAAAATCTCCGAAACGCGTAAAAATATATGATTTGTCGATTTCAAATCGACAAAATCTCCCAAACGCGTAAAAATATATGGTATGTCGATTTCAAATCGACAAAATCTCCCAAACGCGTAAAAATATATGGTATGTCGATTTCAAATCGACAAAATCTCCATTACCAAATAAGGTTTGTCGGTTTGTCGATTTGAAATCGACAAAATCTCCCAAACGC
>Ga0209533_1003294_pt1 | contig 14398 bp, 13 predicted proteins | sample COG_04_FD_184748 | JGI IMG/M metagenome (GOLD analysis project Ga0209533, IMG submission 184748) | Pelagic Microbial community sample from North Sea - COGITO 998_met_04 (SPAdes) (version 2) | ecosystem: Environmental > Aquatic > Marine > Neritic zone/Coastal water | place: Helgoland, sampling... | reverse complement strand
GCTGCTTCTTTCACAAAAAATTAGTTTTATTAGTTTAATTTTTATTTTTTTTATTTTTTTAGTACTTAAATGAAGAATATTTTAATAACAGGAGGGTGTGGTTTTATTGGCTCTAACTTCTTAAACCATATGGTAAAGAAATATTCTAACTTTAATTTTATTAATTTAGACGCTATGTATTACTGTGCTTCTAAGTTTAACGTTAATAAAAATATCAGACAGAAGAAGAATTATAAATTTATTAAGGGAACTATACAAAATAAGGAATTAATAGATTATATTTTACAAGAACATCAAATAGACACTATAATTCATTTTGCTGCTCAATCTCACGTAGACAATTCATTTTCTAATCCGATTCAATATACTAAGGATAATATTCTAGGGACTCATATATTATTAGAGGCAGTTAGGAATTATAATAGAATCACAAAATTTATTCATGTTAGTACTGATGAAGTTTACGGAGAGAGTGTCTGCCACGAAACTGATATTAAGAGTGAAAAATCAAAATTAAACCCCACTAACCCCTATTCGGCAACTAAGGCAAGTGCAGAAATGATAGTGAATTCCTACGTATATAGTTATAATTTACCTATTATTATTACTAGGGGTAATAATGTTTACGGTCCCAGACAGTATCCAGAAAAATTAATTCCCAAATTTATAAATTCTCTTTTATCTAACGAACCGTGCACCATACACGGAGAGGGACATACAGAGAGGTCTTTTTTATATGTGGATGATGTGGCAAGAGCATTTGAGTTAATTTTATTTAAGGGAAAAATAGGTGAAATTTATAATATAGGGACTAACTTTGAGTATAGTGTGTTAGAGATAACAAAGAGACTCATTACTTTAATTAATAATACGGAATTAGAGAAACCTAACGAAATGGAAAAGTATATTGAATATGTGGAAGATAGGAAGTATAATGATAAGAGATATAATATTTCTTTTAATAAATTGCTTGCCTTAGGATGGAAACAGGAAATCTTTATAGATGAAGGATTGAGGAAAACGATTGATTACTATCGTAAAAAACAAACTAACACTAATTCTAATTAATATATAATATACTTAAAAATTGATTTAGTAAGTTTTTTTCTATTTAAATATTTCGAGTTGTATTTTACTTATATAATGTTTCATTATTTTTCGACACTTGCTTATGAAATAGCTAAAATTCAGATACATAAAACACAGATTAATCCAGAACCAAATATGTTAGATAAGATTCAAGATATATCTAAGAATAGAGAGAAAAATAATACTGATTAAAAAATTTGATTATTATCATTATTTTGTATCTAATTACAGAAACACACAATGAACATGAGTTCAGAACAAACCAACACACCAACCCACACAGAGGAAGACTTGCGAGAGGAACTACCACCGCAAAGAATCCGGAACAGAACTAGCCACTTGCTAAACTATCTCATTAAGCACGAACTAGTTGTGCCAAAGGAGAAGGCAGTACCAGAAGAGGAATATAATGCCCGCGCATTAGAATTAAGGCGCAAATATCCTTGTCCTGGAAGAGAGTTAACCGTGGATCAGGTTACAGAGTAAGAAATATACACTATTAGTTAGATATGTATAATAAACATTAGGTAAGTAGAATAGGTTTTTTTATTTAAAAATGAAAATAGTATATAAAATTGATTATTATCTTTTTTTGTATCTAAATACACATTGTTAATTGTTATATTTTCAAGACAAAGAGAAAACAAACGAAATGAACAACTTTCAAGAGAACAACGTTCAAGCAGGAGACGAAGTGGACCCTGACGCCCCTCTGTCCAACGACGCAGCAGCAGCAGCAGCAGCTCTTCGCCCTCAACGGGCATTCGCGGATATGGGAGAACATCACAACGATGTTGAAGCAGATGAAGATCCTCGACCTCCTCAGCGTGAGCACGCTGGTAACGGAGGCGATGAAGTTCTATACGAGAACAACGATCACGAGAACAACGACCTATTGGTTGATGAGAACGAGAACGAGAACGAGAACGAGAACGTCCTCTTTGGTGTGGCACAGCGCCAACCAGCAGACCATTGGCCAGAATAAATAGTTAGAGTTTAGCTATTAATTAGATTAGTTTATTTAATCCCCTATTTTTTATTTATTTTAGAAAATTGATTAATTTATTTTCTATTTTATTAATCATTAAAAAAACAACAAGCTATGTTCCGAGGTGTATTTATGAAGAGCAAATATCCGTATTCAAAGATAAAGATTACAGTCCATCATGACAAGTTTGCTGGGTTTACTAATAAGGCACCGGAAGCAAATGAACTTCCTATGCCACCATCACATTGGTCTAATTAGTTATAGTTAGATTGTTATTTTAGAAACAATAATATTTTTTTTATTTTTTTTTATCATTTATTTTCTATTTAACAAATAATAGTAACATTAGAATAATAATGGCAGAAATACTTTTACTTTTGCCACACCAAATATATCAAGCAGACTATTTTCCGGAAGGAATAAATGAGGTATATTTATACGAGCATCCACAATACTTCACTAAATATAATTTTAATCAGAAGAAGTTAGTGTTACATCGGGCATCTTTAAAAAAGCACGCTAATGACCTAACTAAAAAGTTCAAAGTGACATATATAGAATATAATCAGAAACTATCACTAACTAAACCTTATGTAATGTTCGATCCCATAGACAAGATTACTATATCACCGAAACCCCAAGAAATTATAGAGTCTCCTAATTTTTTACTAACTATGGAAGATTATGAAAAATATAGGAAAAAAACACATAACTTTATGTTTCAAGCCTTTTATATGTTTGGTAAAAAAATAAATGATATTATACCTACCGTAAAGTCACAGGATAAAAAGAATAGGGAAAAACTTCCCAAGGAAATAAAAGTTCCACCATTACCTACTAACAAAAATAAAAGTGATAATTCTTTTATCGAAGAAGCAAAAAATTATGTTAAAAAAAATTTCAGTAAAAATTATGGAACTGTAGATAATTTCCAGTTTCCTATTTCACATAGTCAGGCCAAGAAATGGTTAGACGATTTTATAAAAAAAAGGTTTAGTAAATTTGGACCTTATGAGGACTTTATTGTTCCAAAGGAAGACTATTTATTTCATTCTGCTTTATCTAGTTCTATCAATATTGGTTTATTACACCCACTAGAAATATTTAAAAAAATAAAACCACTACAGAGTAAGATACCTATTAATTCTTACGAGGGTTATATTAGACAGTTATATTGGAGGGAGTATCAGCGTTATTGTTATCTTTATGGGGATTTTAAGAAGAATTATTTCGGGTATTCTAAAAAATTAGATAAATCTTGGTATGAAGGAACTACTGGTATTACACCAGTAGATGATGCTATTAAAGACGGTTTTGACACTGCTTATTTACATCATATTAGAAGATTAATGGTTATAGGAAACTATATGAATTTATGTGAAATAAATCCACAAGAAGGGTTTAAGTGGTTTATGGAATTTAGTATTGATTCTTATGAGTGGGTAATGGTTCAAAATGTGTTAGATATGGTTTTCTTTGTGACTGGTGGTAAAACTATGAGAAAACCATATATTTCGAAGAGTAATTATATTATTCAAATGAGTAGATATACCAAAAAAGAAGAGTGGTCAGAAAAGTGGGATAATAAGTATGATTCTTTTTTAAAGAAACATAAGGAAAAATTATGGAAATTTAGATACAGTTTCCCTACACTAAAAAAAATTTGATTTTATTAAGAAAAAAGGAAATTAGCACCAAAAGAAACTAATCAAAATGAATTCACTTTACCTACTCTTTCTTAACACCAACCCGACTCCCAACGTCCTCGACGAACAACCTACCCCTAAGGGTCGTTATTACGATTCCCAGGAGAAGATGCGTTCTACGCGGTTCAGTCCTTCTACACGGAAGCTGGACAACAAGAGGATGCGCGCAACTGGAAATGTAGGACAACCCCGAGGCCAAAATCACTAATTTATTATATTTAGATTAGGTTAGATTAGATTAGATTTAGTTAATATAGATAAAATTGATATTTATCTTTTTATTTTATCTAATCAACCGCGTTTGATAAGTTCCAGAGAACAGTTACAACCGCACACGCACACGCACACAATGTGTGAAACAGGAAATTGTCGCACTTGCTGCGCCGCGGCATGGTCCGCATCGCTGAAGAGCGGCTTGGAAGAGCAAGCCAATCAGACTGCGTCCCACAAGGCAGGGAATCAAGACCTTGCCGAGAGCAAGAGCAGCACACCGTCCGCTGATAATAGTGGATAGAGGGAAGACCACTAACGTAGCCCCATACGGATGGGCCCCCACTGAGAGGGGTACGTTAAAAAATAAAGGATTTTTTTTTTATATTTTAAAAATAGGAACGTCTAACTGCTTACAAAACTGAGCAACTAACTCGTCGTTCTTATAATCTTCTATATATCTAATTTCCTTAATACCACTGGCTAATAATAATCGACAACAGATAATACAAGGATAGTGTGTAACATATGCAATGGCATCATAACAACTAACACCTCTTTTAGCACAATCACAGATAGCATTCTGTTCGGCGTGAACTGTTGCCTGTTCGTGTCCGTTACGCACGATACTATGATGCGGACAACCTGGTAGAAACCCGTTATAGCCTTGCGATATAATACGATTATCTTTAACTAACAAACAACCTACCTTTAATCTTTCACAAGGAGAACGTTCCTTAGTGACTAGTATAATTTGTTTAAAGTATTCGTCCCAAGTAGGTCTTATAGAACCGTCCATTTATATAATTTTATAATAAACCCATTTAAATCAAAATTTTAAATTTTTTTTATTTAAAAGATGATTGTTACTACATAATAAAAAATGGCAATTCAAAAACTAAATTTTATAGATAGTTATGATTTTTCGAATATGGGATTTCGTATCATAAGTAAAATCATAAATTTTATTTCTTATTTATTCAATTTGCCTATTAGATTTTATACTGTATTATCAATTAACTATTACTTACATTGTATTAAGAAAAATGGTTTCAACAATGTATTAAATATTAAGAATCAGGAGGAGGAATCGATTGAAGGTAAAGTAGTATGTTGGAATATTCAATATGGAAATGGATTTTTTAGACCGGATACGTTTGCACCTATGATAGAATTCTTACAGACACAAAATGCGTCGGTATATCTTTTCCAGGAGGTAATTATATCTCGTGAAATAAATCAGCATGAGATTTTAAAGGATAAGTTAAATATGAAATTCAGTTTATTTAACGCTAGTAAGAAATTCGCGAATTTAGAATACGGTAACTTAATATTATCTAATACTCCCATAGATAATATTATAATTAGAAAAGAGTATCAGTCCATAGATATAAATTTATATGATAATCCACTAACCTTAGTGAATGTTCATTTAACGTGTGATATAACTTGTTATAGACAGACTAAGCAGTTAGATTATTTAGAAAAGGATATGTGTCAGAAGGAGAATGGATGTTTAGTGCTAGGAGATTTTAATTTACCTCCTTGGTCGAAAACGATAAAAAGATTAAGAAATAATATTCGGGAAATTAAGAATGAGTCATATACTTATCCTTCGGACTATCCCTTAGTAAAATATGACTATGCTTTTATGTTAGAGAAGGGAGATACAAAATTCCCTAATATAAGTTTAAATGTGATTCCAGATATTAATTATTCTGATCATTTACCTATGGTAATTCAGATTAGCAAAGACACACCAAAGCTAAGATAACTAATATTACAATTGGGTAGAATAGGTATCTACTGGAACTTGCTTTATTAAGTCGAATAGACTGGTTAATGAAGAATTTAAGCATTTCATTAACGCTTAGAGCAAGTAAGATATATAAAAAGAATCTGAGTTCTTTTTTACAGCAACCGGTATCTCTTTCAACATTATTATTTATTTCTATAGGTTTAGGTGGTTCTACAATCATACTGTTAAGTACCGGATTGTTATTAATGTTTTGTTGATTTTGAGCCATATTGTTAATATATTTATTATTATTGTTTCCTTGTCTAACGTTATTAACAATTTGACCATTCATATTATTACCATTATTATTGTTAGTGAGAATATCAATACTATTGCCATCACAACCGCAATCATTATTATTATTATTATTCATATTATTCATATTCATTGTATATATATATTATGAATAAAAAATTTTTAACCAATATATTCTTTATTTCTCACCCAAATATTTAATCCATATTTTTTGCCAGACTTTAATTCAGTTCCAGAATGTAAAGTTCTCTTATCTTCTTCTCCATTTGGTAAAATATTATCCCAAAAGACGACATCTCCCATAGAACCTTTAAAATATTTATTAATTTTAGGGAAATATGTTTCACCACCCACTCCTTCTGGAACATCAGTTAGATAAACGAAGAAGGTATATTTTCTCTGTCCATTTCTCTTTATATTTTCTTGATACATACTTATCTTTCGATCAAGATAGTCATAGTGAGGTTTAAAATATTGGCCCGGTTCGTATCTAACTAACTGTATAGGTTCAATATTTTTAGTAGGTAGTTTACAGTAATCTGAGGCTTTCTGTAATACATTTAATAATACTTTATCTGGATTATTACCTTGTAGAAATTTCTTACCTATATGTGCTGTCATTGAGGTTCTACTTTTATCGGGACGAGAACCATTTTGACCACATACTTCCGATTTTTTAATATGAGGATTACCAATCTTAATAATATGTTGACATTCTTCGGGTGTTAAAAATCCCTTAATTAATAATATATTAGGTTCGGAATATAATGTTTGAACATCATAATTATTAGAATCTAACTGATTTCCAATATTAGAATTAAATTTTTCTAATTTAAAACTCTTACGGTTACAATATTGTATCACAATGAATACAATTAATAAAAAAAGAATTAAAGAAATAACAATACCACATTTAGATATCATATTAATAATATAAATATAAGATATAAAATTTAAGAATTTAATCCATTTTATCTATTTTATCCGTTTTCTCATTATATAACCCTAAAATTACCGGAAATTCCTGATTATAAGTATAAATAACATTATTACTATCCATTAAATATAATTCATTTCCTATATATTTCTTAGTAGTTAAAATTTCATTTTCTCCCACATTATCATTCAGATTTTTTCGTTTACGTCCTCTTGTTCCCTTCTTCTTATTAAAACAACTACCGTCGTCACCAATTTTACCATTGGGTCTATTCTTAATGTGACTACCACAGAACTCTGTATTATCCTTTCTCTTTCTAGTGCACTGAGAAAAATCCATTTTTCTACCTAGACACCTTTCCCCACAAGGTAGATTACGTTTATTAACTTTCTTCTTTTGTTTCTGTATAACATCATTAATGATTTCGTTAAAGTAGGTATCCTTAGGGAGGAAATTAGACATAATTTCAGTTTTATCTAACTGCTTAAAATGCGTAATTTTTAAGGCAATTTTTTCACATTCGTCCAAACATAGTTTGGCTAAGGCAAGTATCGTTTCGTCCATTTAAAATTTTTTATTATTTTAGTTTACTTATTTTAAGTAACTTTTATCTAGAAAAAATTAAATCAATTTTTATTTTTTTATTTAAACTACTGATGAACACATTCAACTCCTTCATTAGCATTTCCTTGACCAGTATGGTCGGATTCGTTATCTAGATTAACTTCTTCCATATTAATCTTTTCCCCGGCACACTCAATAAACTTAATTTCCTGACAGGCATTAATGTCTCTAAGAGTTTCTTCTTCACTCTTTATAGGTAATAGTTTCTTAAGGTATTTGATTCTTTCCTTATCTAACTTTTCAGGATAAATAATATTAAAGTTAATATATAAATCACCTTTCAGTATATCATTATAAGGCATACCTTCACCTTTAACTAAAAATTCCTGATAAGGTTTAATAATAGAAGAACACTTAAACATAAGTGATCTTTCATCCAAATGAGTTACGTTAAATTCAGCACCACATAATGCTTCTGATAATAGAATATTTTTATCCATAATTAGGTCATGTGTATTTCTTTTGTCTTTGAATTTAAATATATTGTGTTCATTTAATCTAATAACTAAAATTAAATTACCTTGTTCGTCACAATCAGGGTCGTAGTGCGCCATTTCAGGAATGACTATTTTTTTACCTGTTCTAAAATCACTTTCAATAGGGAGATTAATTATTTTCTGCTTAACACTCGTTTTTCTACCTCCACATCCTCCACATTTATTTATAATTGTCTTACCCTTACCACTACACTTATTACAAGTGGTCATACTCTGTTGTATCATACCAGGACCAATATTTATGATTCGCATCATCTTACCCTTCCCATTACACTGAGAACAAGTAATTATATCGGATTCTTTTTCAGCTCCCTTACCCCTACATACAATACATTCTACTTTTTGCTTAATATCTATTTTCTTAGTAACCTTATTATAAATATCCTCTAACTCAATATATATCTCTTCTACTCTATCGTCAGCTCTTCTAACCTGTTGACTTCTTCTTCCTCCTCCTCCACCAAAACCACCAAAGGGAGAACCGCCACCACCAAAAAAACTTTGGAACATATCGAAGGGATCACCACCTTCGAAACCACCCATTCCTTGGAGACCTTCTTCGCCGAATCTATCATATTTGGCTCTTTTCTCGGAATCTTTGAGAACGTCATAGGCGTGACTAACTGATTTAAATTTATTTTCATTATCTATTTTATTATCGGGAGTAGATTTATCAGGGTGATATTTCATGGCTTTTTTACGATATGCTTTTTTAATATCACCGTCACTACTTTCTTTGCTAACACCTAGAATATCATACAATTTATTATCACACTTTGAATTTTGAAACATTATTAAATTAATAAATTGGTATAAATTTAAGTAAATAAAATGAAATTTAAATTTTAACTAATTATAATTAATTAATTAATGGAAATAAATCAGTATTTATCTTTTTATCAAAATCTTTTACAACAGGAATTTAAATGGAAGGATTACACTAAATATCACCAAAATTTATCAGATTTTATAAACAATTTTCCTATTAAAGATACAGATTTTGATTTAGATTTAAATATAGATACAATCTTACACTATATTAAGGAGTTTCCATTTCTAGATGAAAAATTAAGAAGGTTAGTGCAAACTATTGAAAAAAAGACTATATTATATTTTATTTCTCAGATACAAAAACATAAGGAAAAAATTATTATAGTTTTACAATTAGATAATACTATTACTACCTATCAGAAAAAGAGACTTTATTTGGGTATAGTGTGGTTTGGTATAGGATTTGGTATTTGTTATTTAATATCTAAAATGAAGAATATTGATAATTTTCCGACTTTACACCAAGCTTCACAAAATTCATATTTAATATTTCTAACGTGTTGTTTTATTTATTATGATGATATTTTAGATTCTAATACTATTCCAGAGAATACTAAGAAGATTTGTTTAGAGTATACTTCTTATTTTTTTGAATATTTGAAAACTAAGAAATTGTTAGAGATAAATGATATAGTAAATGAATTTATAAAAAATAGTCAAAATATATCGGAAGAACATTTAGAGATAATAACTAAAACTAATAGGATATTATCCTTATTATTTGATTTACAATATCAAGAACCTAACTCTGAAATTTTACAGGCTATACATAATTTATTTTTAGTAGAATTGAAAACTTCTAAAATACAGAAAATGTGTAAAGAGAGAGATATAATATTAGAATGTTCCATAGAGAAGTCATACAAATCTGTATTGGCTATTTTTTGTTCTCTCTGTCCTAATGTAGAATTGAGTCCAGAAATACACGATTTAATTTATAAATTTTCTTTTCTATCACAGTTACTAGATGATTTGAATGATATAGAGATAGATAAAATAGAAAAGAATAATACTATATTTACTATTGGAACTAATATTCAATTAGATATAGATAGGTGTATGAATTATATTTATTATATTTATTCGTTAGTATCGAAATATAAAATAGATTCCAGTTATTTGCTAACTACTCATTATTTTAATATACTCGTATTTAATTATGCTATAGGGAAAAATAGTTTATTGTCAAATAAGTATCAAAAATATATTCCTATTTTATCTTCGGATATTTTATCAATTCGCAATAATAAAAATAATTATTTAAAAAAGATGAGAATTTAAATAAATTTTAATTTAAATAATATTTAACAATAATAATATATTATTTGGAAATGCCATATCAAAAAGAAAACATCATTTATGTAGATTCTACCATTGGAGAAGATAATAGAAATGCGGGGTGGCATCAGAGAACTAATAATAGTATTAATAATTTATTGGGTGCTCAATTAGCAATAGAAGAGAATAAAACTTTAAGAGTCCAGGATTCTACCATTGATTTACCGGGTGTTATTAGATTTAATACTACTTTATCTAAATTCCAAGGTTATACAGGTAATGAAGGGGAAGGATCTGATGGTTGGACTTCTTTTCAGACTTTTAATGGTGTTGACGGAATTAACGGAACTAATGCTATTTCTGAAATGGTAGGTAATAATAATCAGTTATTAACAGATGGAAATGTGTATGGTTTATTTAAAGATGTAATATCGGAAACAATTTCTACTAGCACAACTACTGAAATAATTATTGATAATCAGATAGATAATCTTTTTAGTAATCCTTCTTATACCTATAGTAGTTATCCTTATACAAATACAACAGAAATGATGAATTTAAGTAATAAGACGCTTACTTTTATTCCTAATACTAATACTTCATATAAGGTATTTACAAGAAATAATGATATTTACCCACCCGTTAGTTATTATGGTCATACAACTGTTAGAAGTTTGAATGGTAAGAAAATACCAACTAATAATAACTATTCTTATTATTTAGGAACTAAAGTTTCTTTTTATGGAGTGAAATATAATACTATATACATACACGAAAATGGTTATATAAATTTTACGGTAGGAGATACTGCTAACTTTCAGAATTCTTACGCTAATCATTTTACTAATTTTAGGTTAGCACCTTTTATGGCAAATTTAATCAATAATAGTGATAAGGGAGAAACAAATCAAGCAGATATTCATATAGGTAAAGGATTATATAATGAATTAGTGATTACTTATAATAATTTTAGTGCTATAATGGTGGATCCAAATAACAGTTCTAATACCATTAGTAATAACTATAACAATTTCCAGATTAGGATATGGTTAGACGATTCTAACCCAGGAACTAGCACTAATTATTCGGATGATAACTATCCAATAGGAACTATTCAAGTTTCTTATGGTAAGTGTGAATATCAGACGCCTTTAATTGGTTTATCAAATAAAAGTGTTTATAACGAGTCTAGTTATGTGCCTCTATCCTATACCAGTTTATTGGATATTGATTATACAGCACAGAAGGGTATAGGTATTCCTATTATGGAGGCAGAGATAGTGTTACAAATTACAGATACAGATTCTAAGACTATTATTATGAATAATACAAATTTTACCAATCAAATAGTGCAAGACTCTGATAAATTTAAGATTCATTTAGTTAATACTAATTGGACTACTAGTTATTCGGAGAAATCTAGTGGTATAACTTATTATAGTAAGGTTGTAGACTTAGGAAATATTAAGGTAGATAGTTTAATAGCAGCGATTAAGAGTATACACGACGATTCCGCAGATACGGAATCTGTAAAAAATTATTCGGATTCTACTAATCAATTATTTGATTCTACTAGCACTAACAAAAACATAACAACCGATTGGACAACTATATCGAATGATAAATATTCTTATTTATCCAATGTTTATTCTAGTTCAGTTACCAAGACCAAGGATTATTTAGAAATATATACTAAGAATGGTAATAACGTGGCTTTATATAACTCTTCTATACATGCTATTCAAGCCAGGTATTCAGATAAAAATGATAATGGAACAGGATCTAATACTACTAAGTTGTATAGTGGAACTAGTAGTAAAACATTACTTTTAAAAATAATATATGTTTTAAAAAGTGATATAGATACACCTACCACACATAGTTTTACGACTGCAACAGATAAAACAGGATTATCACTTAGTATATCAGGTGTAAATTTTGATACTACAACATATCATTATATTCCTGGGAACGAAGATTATTATAAGATTAAGGTAAATAATAGTAAAAAAGCAAAGATAACTGTTTATGATTTTATGAATCAATCCAGAAATAATTATTCCTTAACACTAACTATTTATAAGGAAACAATAGTTAATAGTGTAGTTTCGTATGAGTTATATAAATCTACAACTACAATAGATGCGAATTATTCTTATCCAACACAGACTATTGATAATGTTCAAAGTTCAGATACAGGAAATACTGAGACCTATTATATAGTAATATCAGGTAATATTAAGTCGTATTACTATGGTATTAATTTAAAGGAAGATACCGGGGATTCTTTAAGTAATACTACCAATATTTTACAATTTACTATTCCTACTGTGTCTTATACTGATTTAACTTCTGCGGAGTTAACTGCTTTAAAAGAATTAATTCAATCTACTATTACAGCAATAGATAGTTCTATTCTAGCATCTTTGATGACTGTAATATTACAGGCGGGTAGTATTATTGTAACAGTTAATTTTAATAGTTCTATAACATTAGGAAAAATAGAAGCAGTTAGAAATAATATGAATAATAGTATAGCAGCAGGAACTTTAAGTTTTACTTTTAATGTGAATGGAGTATCAAATACATTTACTGTTATATCTAACACATCTTCAACTACTATACTTGAGTCAGCGTTACCTACTGATACAAATACAAGTAAAGATGAAGAAGGAGAAGACGACGGTGGAGGTGGAGGTGGAACAGTTAGTGATTCTACTTCGGAAAATAATATATCATTAAAGAAAGCTGGTTATTTGTTAGGAAATATACATGATATAAATGGATCGCAAAACAGTGCTAAAAAATTGGATTTATACTACCATACTATAATAATTTCTCCTGGGGGGGAAGGATCACCTGGTATACCTATTTATTGTTATTTATATTTAGAAATGGCTGATAGTAGTATAACAAGTTATACATTAAATTTACAAGTATTGTATTCAAGTTCTGTAAATAAAAATATAACAATAGCTACTTTAACTTTTGATACCTTAAATAATTTAACAGAATATCCATTTAATATTTTAAAACAAACCCAAACTGTTGATAGTGCTCAAAAAAATAAAATAGTGGTTGTTTATGGAAATGGAGCAAGTAGTAGTAAAACTTTAAATGTTAAAAGATTTAATATAGAATTAGTTAGTAAAGCAACTTTAACCATTTCGGAGGATACCGAATTAAGTTATACAGATAATTTAAATGTATTAAGTGAAAATATTGGTGTAGTAGATGATACTGATACTAATAATCAAAATTTATATTTTTATAAAATAGATAGCAGTAACCATATTTCTATAATAAAAATAAATTCTTCTGGAAACTCTGAAACTATGTATGGTCAAGGAAATATAATAGAATATAAGTCTGTTTATGATAAATTTGTAAAATTATATTATTATAATAATAATTTATATTTATTAATAAAAAAAGAAAACAATAGTATTCGTATCTATGAATTTGATACTAATACACAAGATCATATAAAAATAATAACAAATCCTACTTCTATTGCTGCTTTATTACCTGATGGAACTGTAAAAACTTGGGGGTTAAGTGAAGAAGAAGGAGCAATGTATAATACTGGTCGCGATAGTTCTACTACATTCCCTCCTGGATCTACTTTAAACAATATAAAAGAAGTCTATTCAACAGAATCTAATATGTTAGCACTTACATATAATGGAGAATTAATTCAATGGGGTGATGATAAATTTAATGAGGGAGAGTATAGCGACCAAATAAATAGTTATAATACAGTAGCAGATAGTAGTTTAATTACTAATGTGAAAAGTGTGGTTTCTAATAAGTATGCTTATGCTGCTTTAAAAAATGATAAAACTGTAGTTGTATGGGGTAGAAGATTCTTTGGAGGTGAGGCAGCAACAAGTGATTATTCAATAGTAGATAGTGTTACTTTAGAAAATATAGAAAATATATTTTCTAATACAGAATGTTTTGTAGGTATTAAAACAGATGGTTCTTTAATATCTTGGGGTAGTCGACAATCGGGTGGTGATGTAACGGATAGTGATTATGGTATAGGATCAGTCGCAGCAAGTAGTGTGTTTACTAATGTTTATATAACTTATAACGCATATTCTGCTAAAACTAATAATAATACTTTATATTATTGGGGTGGTAATTCACATTCTACTGCTAATAATAAAAACTTAACTGATA
>Ga0209533_1003288_pt1 | contig 14410 bp, 13 predicted proteins | sample COG_04_FD_184748 | JGI IMG/M metagenome (GOLD analysis project Ga0209533, IMG submission 184748) | Pelagic Microbial community sample from North Sea - COGITO 998_met_04 (SPAdes) (version 2) | ecosystem: Environmental > Aquatic > Marine > Neritic zone/Coastal water | place: Helgoland, sampling... | reverse complement strand
TCGGCAAGCGGCAACTGATCAACATTGAGGGGGTTCGACATAGGGTTTTATTTTAGCAGATTTTGAGAAAGAACAAACCTTTACTCGTCAAAACATTCACGCGTCAACGGTAATGAAACGATACGTTTAAAGTGCGCTCAGTGCCAAAAACTCGAACCATTTCTTTCGTCCACGGGCGATATGGGGAGCGTTTAATAATCGCACTTTCACAGATAATGGTGGCGATCTGACTTGCAGTGCTGTGAATCACCTCCACGTCTCGCACGACCCCATCTGCTTGTATGGTAAATCGGACTTGCACGCTGGCAGCCGTATCGATCGGCTGATAAAATTCAATCTCTTGATACCAACCCGCTTGCAAGGCGGCGTAGAACTGCTGCTGGTATTCCCCGAACTCACTGAAAGTCGCATCAATGGCAAGCGCACCGCGCAAGCGCGTGGTGCCGCGCGACTGCATCAGCGGGCCTCGAATAAGCTCGGGGTCTAAACGTGGACGCGCTCGCGGCATCGGGCGAGCTTCGGGCTGACCACCATTGCCATTTCCTTGCTGAACCTCTGGGACAGGATTCTGCTGTGGCTGATACAGCTGAACGGGTGCGTCTGGCGTTGGATTTTCAGCGAACTCCAAGGATTCACCAGGCTCCACTAAGCGACTGCCGGGTCCCGTTTCGGTGAGCGCTTCTTGTTGCAGAAAGGCAGGTGTGGGCAGCGGCTGAGCTGGGGCAACGGGTGTGGGGCTTTGAGCTCCCAAGGTTCCGCCCTCAGTGCCCTCACCTTGCCCTTGTTGGGCTTCGGGTGAATACACGCCTGGTGGCAATGGTGGTGCCACTTCGACCGCACCTTGTAAAATCTTCTGCGAATCCGTTTCACCATCCACCTCTGGAGCTTCGAGCGGACGATCGCTCACATTCTCACTGGCAGCTTGTTGGCTTTTAAAGGAATACTGATCCTCGCGGTCAGGCGCATTTTCAGGCGCATTGGGATTGACCTCCACAAACTTCAGTTGTTCTGGGGTCAGCGCCTCTGGTTGCAGCAGTTCAACCTCTAAGGTAGTGTTCTCATTTAAATCAACAGCAGGCGCCCGTAAGAGCTCGTCAGGAAGTGCAACATAGACTCCAAGATGCAGTATCAATGCACACAAGAGCGCACAAATCGTGGTCCAACGTCGTTCTTGACGATAGGAATCAAATGGATGTTTCCATTCACTGACTGTTGCTGGACTGGACAAAATTGAATCTTAGAGAATCAGCTTTCGACCCGAAAGTCGAAGCCACGTTCCGCGAACTTTTCTGCAAGCGCTTGAATCGGTAGCCCCATGACGTTTTCCACAGAGCCTTCGACCGAATCAATAATCAATTCACGCCCTTCCTGGATCCCATAGGCGCCCGCCTTATCCAAGGGGTTCACGAGCTTAAAATACGCATCGATGGTCGCATCACTGAGCGTCTGGAAACGGACGTCACTTTTCTCAACAAACGACTCCGCATAGCCACCCTTCGACCAGCGTAATGCAATCGAAGTGTAAACGGTATGCACGTTTCCGGAAAGACGTCGTAGCATCGCTTTCGCTTCGCTCATGTCCGCAGGTTTACTTAAAACATCGCCATGTAAAGCCACGGTCGTATCCGAGCCTAACACCAGTGCGTCAGGGAAGCTACCGACCATCGCATTCGCTTTCAGCTCGGCATTCTTAAGCACCATTTGCTCAGGGCCCTCTGAACCCGAGTCATCCTCATCTGCATGGGAAGGATGCACCTCAAAGCTTAAGCCCATACGCTGCAGCAGTTCACTTCGGCGTGGCGAAGCCGATGCCAAGATCAATCTATGAGGATGCGCTGCCATGGCTTACTCTAAAACCCGCTCCACGGAGCCAATCGCACGGGCAAATGCCAAACGACTGAGGCCATACAAATAAATCGCGCGTAAATGACTGTTTTCCGCATCAGCAAGTCGCTGCTGCGCATCAATTAACTCACGGTTATCCGCCAAACCTTCACGGTAGCGCTCAGAAGCTTGTTCCACTTCATCACGGCCCAAACGTATCTCTTCCCGAGCAATCTCAATCTGCGCATAACGCGAATCCATATCAATCATCGCAAAACGAAATTCACGTTGAATACGATTCATCAGATCACGCATCGCATACTCACGTTGACGCTCTGCAGCAGCCGCTTCGCGACGTTCCGCAGCAATACGCCCACCTTCATAAATCGGCACATTCACTCGTAAGCCTACGATCCACCCTTCTTGCTCATTTCCATCAAACGCTTCATCGGTATCATAGCCCCACTCACCGAAGAGCTCCACATTGGGCAAGCGTTGCCATGCCGCCGCACGACGCGCCAATCGAGCTTGATCCAGTTGCAACTGCTGACTTTCAAGTTCGGGCCGTAGTTCCACAAGATCCTCCATCAAGGCATATTTCTTCAAGGAGGGCGGCGCATTGATGCCTTCAATAATTGTGCGATCCAGCGAGAGCTGCCGGTCCAAGTCGATATCGAGTAAGGCCTTCAGCTGCAAAATAGAGTCCTGCACCAATGCTTCTGCTTCCATTAATGCCCGCTTCTCAGTGGCAAGGCGCACTTCCGCGCGAGTCACATCGATCTTCACCGCGGCCCCCGCATCAAATTGTTCGCTCGCTAGCTTTAAGAGCTCAGCCTCACGCTCTAAATTACTTTGGGTGATTTCCACCCGCCGTAAATCACGCAACTGGGTAAAATAAAGCTGAACCGCCTGTTCCAAAATATCTTGCACCGCCACATGGTAGTCATTTTCAGCGACCGCTTCGGCAAGCTTTGCGAGGCGATAATTCGAATACTTTGTCGTATCAAATACAGTTTGAGTGCCCACCACTCGCGAGCTAAATGAATTAAATGGTGGACCATCAAAGCCCCCACCCGAAAAACCACTGCCAAATTGTTGACGCGTTTGCTGAGCACGAATCGAAAGTTGCGGAAGCAACGCTGCGCGCTGTTGAAAACTATCTTCAAGCGCACGCTGCACCGTCTCCTTTTCCAGCAACACACGCGGACTTTTGGCCTTAATGTGCTCGATCATAGCATCTACACTCAGAAACAAAGGCTCTTGGCTCAGCTGCGCTTCGGCACCACTCTCCGCATAGAGCGAAGCCACAGTGCCCGCTGTAATTGAAAGGAAAATACTGAAAGTCTTGAGTTCTTTAAACATCGGAAAATAGTGGTGGTGCGCTGTGCACTTTTAAACCGCAGTGACTATCTCTGGCATCGAACACTTTGCAAGTCGCCACATCAAACAATTGTTTTAAATTTACCACATGAAGATCGGTCTCGCTCAAATAAATACCACTGTCGGAGACCTCGCCGGCAATCAACAGCTCATCCTCGATGCCTATCAGCAACTCGTAGCTGATGGCGCTGAATTGATCCTCTTTCCCGAGCTTGCAGTGTGCGGCTACCCACCACGTGACCTCCTCTTTAAGAGTCGCTTCGTCAGCGATATTCAGTCCACACTCGAATCCATCGCTGCAGAAATAGGCGAGACACCCGCAGTGATCGGCACCGTGGTCGCCCGCAGCCAAGACAAATCAGGCCGGCCCTTCTACAATTCCGCCGCATGGTGCGAAGCAGGCGAAATCAAAGCTGTCGCCAACAAGTGCCTCCTCCCCAGCTACGACGTCTTTGATGAGGACCGCTATTTCCAGCCCGCACTCGCGCCCCTAATCTACGAATGGAAAGGCCAACGCATCGGCATCACCATCTGTGAAGACATCTGGACAGCGCCCTCGGTGCCAACCAATCGCCGCTACAACGTCGATCCACTGACCACACTCGCCGAAAAAGGCATCGACCTCCTGCTCAACCTCTCCGCCAGCCCATGGCATGACGGCAAGAACGAAGCGCGCGAACCACTGCTACAATACGCAGCCGACCGCTGCAACTGCCCTGCGGTTTACTGCAACGCCGTCGGTGGCAACGACGAACTCATCTTCGACGGTGGCAGCTTAGTCGCCCACCCACAGCGAGGACTGATCGCAGGCCTTGCAGCCTTTCGCGCAGAAAGCCGTGTCGTCGACATCGAAGATCCCGCAACCGTGGTCGTCTCCAAGCACTTCAATCCCAAAGGCAACGCCGCCACCCAAGACGCCCTCGTGCTCGGCCTGCGCGACTACGCACACAAGAGCGGTTTCAAGAAAGCACTCATAGGCCTCAGTGGCGGCATCGACTCCGCAGTCGTCGCCGCACTCGCAACCGAAGCCTTCGGCCCTGAAAATGTGATTGGCATCGCACTGCCCTCCTCAATTTCGAGCCAACACAGCCGTGACGACGCCGCAGCACTTGCGAAAAACCTCGGCATCGAATACCACGAAGTCGCGATTGCCGACACCGTCAGCGCAGCCGAAACCGCCCTCGGCCCACTCTTCAAGGGACTCACCGCCGACGTGACCGAAGAAAACATCCAAGCGCGCGCCCGCGGCGTGCTCCTCATGGCGATGTCCAACAAGTTTGGCGCGCTCCTGCTCACCACCGGGAACAAAAGCGAAATCTCTGTTGGCTACTGCACACTTTACGGCGACATGTGTGGCGGTCTGGCAGTCATTTCCGACCTGCCAAAAATGAAGGTCTATGCCCTCGCCCGCCACATGAACCTAGAGCACGAAATCATTCCGGTCAACACCATCGAAAAACCACCTTCCGCTGAACTACGTCCCGACCAAAAAGACGAAGACTCCCTACCACCCTATCCAGTGCTCGACGGCATTCTACGACTCTATGTCGAAGAAGGCCTCTCCTCCGCAGAAATCACCGACAAAGGCTACGACGTGGAAGTCGTGCGTGACATCATCCGCAAGGTAGACCTCAACGAATACAAGCGCAAGCAAGCCGCCCCTGGACTAAAGACCACCCCCCTGGCCTTCGGCGTTGGCCGCCGCATCCCTATCGTGCAAAAATACATTAGTTAGAACGAGGTGATTATTAAGAATAAGGAAAGCAAGAAGGTAGGAAGCTGAATATGGAGTTAGAAAAACTTACAGAGCGTGTGATTGGTTGCGCGATACAAGTTCATCGGCAATTAGGTCCAGGGTTCATTGAATCCATATACGAGAAAGCCTTGATCATAGAATTGCAGAACTGTAACTTTGAAGTCCAATCACAAGAGGAATGCCATGTTTACTATGATGGTATTCAAGTCGGCACACATCGTTATGACTTACTCATCGAAGGTCAGCTATTACTTGAGCTCAAAGCAATTTCCAGCCTACACGACATCGATTTCGCACGAACTCGAAGCTATCTTAAAGCTTTAGACTTAAACCATGCTTTACTACTCAATTTCGCGACAATGCCGCTCACAATCAAACGAGTAATCTACGACAATAACTTTAAATAATGTTTGAATAAGGAAAGCAGGAAAGCACGAAGCTAATGTCCTCAAATAATTCGAAGATACCTCCTCAGCACCGTCATTTCCTAACCTGCCCTTACCTAATAAAAACAGAGCACCAGCCTTTTCCTGCCTTCCTGCTTTCCTTATTCATACATAATCAGAGCAACAGAGAATCAGCCCTTCCCACATTTCCTTACAATGCATTCTTCCGAACAACTCTTCGAACGCGCCAAGCAACTGATCCCTGGTGGCGTCAATTCTCCCGTCCGTGCCTTTCGCTCTGTCGGCGGCGCACCGTTCTTTACCCGCCGCGCTAATGGCGCGCACCTTTACACTGCTGACGGGGACGATCTTATCGACTTTGTTTGCACGTGGGGTCCCGCCATCCACGGCCACAACGATCCAGACATCCGCGCCGCAATTGGCGAAGCCCTCAATAACGGCACCAGCTTTGGCACACCCAACGCTTACGAAGTCGAAATGGCTGAGCTCATCACCGAGTTCGTGCCTTCTATCAAAAAGGTCCGCATGTGCAATAGCGGCACCGAAGCGACCATGTCCGCCATCCGCCTCGCACGCGGTTACACTCAGCGCGATAAGATCATTAAATTCGCTGGCTGTTTTCATGGCCATGTCGACTCACTCCTTGTCAAAGCAGGCTCCGGCGCACTCACACTTGGCAACCCAGACAGCGCAGGCATCCCTGCCAGCTTCGCGGCCGAAACCATCGTGGTCGATTACAACAACGCCGATGAAGTGCGTGCCGCCTTTGAGCAACACCCCGACCAGATTGCAGCCATCATCGTCGAGCCTTACCCGGCCAACTGCGGACTCATTCTTCCCGACGAAGGCTTCCTCGAACTCCTACGCGAGCTCTGCACCGCCAATGGCACCGTGCTCATTTTCGATGAAGTCATGACTGGCTTCCGGCTCGCAAAGGGCGGTGTGCAAGAGCGCGTCGACATCACCCCCGACCTCACAGCACTGGGTAAAATTATAGGCGGCGGGCTCCCGGTCGGAGCCTTCGGCGGCAAAGCCGAGATCATGGACCAACTCGCCCCGCTTGGCCCCGTATATCAAGCGGGCACCCTGAGTGGTAATCCACTCGCAATGGCGGCAGGCATCGCCGCTCTAAAGAAACTGAAGTCTGAAGACCCTTACCCGCTCTTTGAGCAACTCGGCAGCACAATTCGAGAAGCCCTCCTAGACGCCGCTCAAGCCAAAGGTCTACCACTACAAGTGCCACAAGTCGGCTCCATGTTTGCACTCTTCTTTGCCGAAAAACGCGTGCGCAACTACGGCGACGCCACCTCCAGTGCAACGCACCATTTCAACACACTGTTCCATCATGCATTGAAGAATGGAGTTTACCTACCGCCGTCCGCTTACGAGACCTGCTTCATCTGCACCGCGCACAATGGCAGAGACATCGAACGCGCCGCTGAAGTGCTCGCAGAAGGCATTCTAGCAATCTAAACAAAACGTCCACAATGTATCAAGGTATTCAAGGACTACTCTCAAAACTTGGCTACCTCTGCTTAATACTAGGTATCGTTTCCTACCTACTAAAAGATAAGCTGCCTGATTATAAAGACATAAACAAACGCTTGATCGCAGAACCGATACAGCGTAACGGCATCCAACCACATTTCAAAATTGACTACAGAAAACGCAGCTATGAAGTGCGCCCACGCGCCTATTATGAAATCAATGCTTTAATAGTCTCACAAAATAACCCGACTGGATTTTCAGACATTTATCACGACTCCAGCTCGATCGACACGAAAGACTTTTGTGTTATCTGGGGTCAGAATCTCCGCAGTAATGAATTCCGACAGGTCAATTACTGGAGCGGCCCATGGATGTGTTACTGCCAGTGGGATCATGGCACACGTTTCTGGTTCAATCAGCTCTCCAACAATCACTTGATCACCAATGATCAGGAGATACGTGATAAGATCGCGCAGACTGGGATCGGCGACCAAATTCACATTAAAGGTCTGCTCGTCGACTATCGCGAACTAGGCGTCGAGAATAGCGGCTGGAGAAATACCAGTCTGATCCGGACCGATGATGGCAATGGCGCTTGTGAAGTCGTGTTTGTCAAAGAGCTGACGATTCTAAAGAGCTCCAACCGTATTTGGCGACAAGGCTTCTCATTCGCCATCAAAGGCCTGATCGTCATCTTACTCTGCAAAGGATTACTCTTCTTCGTCTTCGCCACAAAACAGTAATACCAACGATGGACGCCAATGAGGGAAGTCCAGACACGTGGGTCAAACATGTCTGTCGATCGCTCCTAGATCAGCCATAAATAGAATCTGAACAGAATAATTCAAGGGCGCCGACCTCCCTACCTAGGCCCAAGAACCAGCCTCAAACCTTTTCAACTAGAGCAAACATGCTTACCTCATAAACTCCAAGGAGCGCGCATTGGCACCTCCATCAGCTTAGAAGCTTCTGTATCGCCAATGATTTGCTCAGTCTGCGGATCCCAGTTCAGTTTTCGGCCACCTAGCTGCATTGAAATGTCATGCAGCACGCAAAGGGTGTTCGTCCGATGGCCAACTTCGACAGGACAGACTCCGTCTCGTCCTTCGCGAGCAGCGATGAGAAAATCGCGCTCATGAGACTTACTTTCATAAAGTGAAATTTCACTCGCTGCAGGCTCTCGGCGCAGTAATTCCGGATCACTGCACTGCATCCCGCCTCGGGTGCAATACGCCTGACCGTCTTCCATGATAAAGGTGACTCCCGCCTTCCCATTCTTTGAACGAACGATCACGCCATTCTCATAAAGAGCCTCCCCTTCATAACCAACATGGACATTAAATAGGCCACGATCTGGAAATTCGCCTTTAGAACGAAGTTCAACAGGGCCTCCATCAACGTCGGTTCCAATACCCCACTGCGCAATATCATACATGTGGGAGCCCCAACCAGTGATCATACCTAAGCAAAAGTCCCTGCGCTGCAACCAGCCAGGACGGGCACCATAACGACGATTCGGTTTAATTTCTTGTGAATGAACACCCAATTCCGTGTAAGGAGTTTCTGGTGCGCAACCAAGCCATAGGTCGTAATTCAGATTCTCTGGCACAGGCATCTCTATATAATCCAAGCGGCCTTGGTCAGTTGGAATTTCAACAACGACCTCCTTCAACTCGCCTAGCCAGTTATTGCGAACGACGTTGCAGGCACGGCGAAAATATACACTTGAGCGCTGCTGCGAACCAACTTGAAGAGTCACTCCATTGCGGCGTGTCGCTTCAACCAATGCCTTACCTTCTGGAATAGAGTAAGTGAGTGGCTTTTGCATATAAATGTGCTTACCCGCATTGGCGGCGGCGATACCTTGAAGCGCATGCCAGCGATCAGGTGTCGCGATCACGACCGCATCGATACTATCGTCCTGAAGCATCTCACGGTAATCCTCATAAGTTTTGATATCCACTTGGGACTCTCCGCGTTCTTGATAAAATTCCTGCGCAATCATTTGTCCATTGGCCGAACGTCTGGAATCTGGGTCACAAACCGCGACAATACGCGCATTGATTTCGTCTCGGGCACCGTTTCCAAGAATCCCCATCATGTTGCCACAACCCATTCTGCCAGAGCCGATGAGTCCGACTTGCATGGTTTCGTTCTTCGACGCACCAGCCCACACCTTGGAGGGCAAAATCAGTGTAGCCGCACCCGCTGCGAGGGATCGTTGTAAAAAGTCTTTTCTGTTCATCTCATCCACTAATAGAGCTGTGTCAGATCAATCTTGAGCTTGAATTGGGGTATCGTCGCAATCTAAGTCGCCGAGCGTATATTGGATACCGTTGAGGATGAATTGGAGAAGCCTGGGGTCTTCAAAACTCTGAGCGTTGTGAGATGGACTACAGTAAAACACTCGCCCTTGGCCATGTGGCTTAATCCAAGAGATGAAACGTCTAATTGATTGGCCCTTAGGTTCGAACACCTTTGCTTGCTCTGCTTTACTAAAATCTGGCAACTCCATCTCAAGCAAGGGGTGAAAATTAAATTGGAGGTAAGCACCATTTAGGCAATAGGGCTCATCGTGGTGCGTGAAATCCTGCCCTTCAAAAGCTGTAGCAATCGGATGCGTAGGATCCAATACTTTGGCCCTCACTGTTGTTTGCTTAGGATGATACTCAAAGGATCCCCCCATGAGTTCGCTAAACTCTTCGGAATTATTGAAAATAACAATCCCTCCGTGAATACTCGCTAGCCCATGCCCTTGCGCCACGTAGTCGATTAAGTTCTGCTCCAGAGCGACTGCCTTCTCCATATCACCAATGTGATCATAGAATAAATGACGCTCGGGCTTCTTAGAACAATTATTGATCAAAACGATTGAATCGTAGTTCGCGATAACCTCCTTTTCGAAGTGAGCAATATCATCACTGACCACCGCTGTGTAGGCACCACTTTTTTCGCCAAGAATACGCACCACTTCTGCCGTATGAGGCGTCGCCCAATGCTGAAAGCCAGTCATCAAAGTGAATATGAGAACGTGCCGCGCTTCCTTCGGCGAGACAAACGACTGCTCCGGTGCGATCTTCTCAATGCCTTCTACCCACGCGGGTGTGAGCTCAAAAGGCTTTATACCATTAGAAGACACCATTGCCGGAATCGCTAGAGCGATCAAAAAGTAGAGTGCTATAATTCTCATGATAATTGCTATTCAGATGAACAGGTAGGAATGGCCCTGTGGATATACGTGAATACTCCAGAGTTCAGGATACAACAGCACTCTCTCCCATATCCAGCAAATAAACAGAGAACTCGAGTGAGTCGGGCAGCTCAAAAGGGTTGAACCCGCGATAAAAGGCTCTAGCGCCTATGCGTGATTCATCATTCAGCCGCGGTTCCTCATTTGCTAGGCCAACGGAGCAACCACTTGCTATAAAGCTCGCAATCAGCGCAACTAATGGCACTTAGTTAAATTCCTTTTTTAAGAATTCATCTGCAATTTGGTTTTGCATAATTCTAATTAACTGAACTTATTCGAGTCACGCATCAGATTAGGTGCGCTTATTAATAAATTAGGAAATTAGAAATGAAACCTTATCGCACTACACAACTACTCAAAGTAGCGCTCTTATGGCTTACCGCCGCAACTGCATTGAATGCCAGAGATGACATTATGATGTGGAATTGGCTGAGTTTGAACCTATGGCAAAACGACACCCATAAGGTGCACGCCTACTTCGACAACCGAATCGTTGACGACGTTACAGAGGAAAATCTCTGGCTCGCCAGCCTGCGCTACAAATTCAAAGCGCACAAAAACCTGCAGCTTGGCTTCGGCTATACTTACATCGACGTCCGTAATATCACGACCGATTCTTGGAGAGACCAGCAACGTCTCGAATTTGAAGTGAATCCATCCTTCAAACTCGACGACAACTGGAAGCTTAGCTTCCGTAATCGCATGGAAGTTCGCTATTATGAAGACCGCGACGACTCGAGTTCACGTTTCCGCCACCGCACGCAGCTCAGCCGTCCAATCGATTTGGGTCCCTTAAGCAGCTACTATGCAAACGTAGAACTCTTCTACCTGCTCGACCTAGAAAAGGTAAACGAAGTTCGCACCGTGCCAGTAGGCACTGGCATCCGACTCGGAGAAAATACCAAGCTGAATCTGTTTTACATGATTCAATCCAAGCGCACAGGCAGCACATCCACTTGGAACCACGCACACGCACTTGGCACCAATCTCATCTACACTTTCTAACCTACCAATTAACGAACAATGAATTTTATAAATAAAAAGACGATTTCGGTCGCTCTGGGCATTGCGGGCCTACTACTCCCGCAATTCATCGGCTTCGAAGGCCTCGAACCTGCGGGTCAACTCGCACTCGGTATTTTCCTCATGGCGGGTATCTTTTGGATCTGCGAACCCATTCCAATTTTTGCTACCTCGCTACTCATCATCTTACTGCAAGTGTTCTTACTCAGCGAGAAGGGACTCTTTGCAGGATCGTTGCTGGAATCAGGTTATACGCCACAGTCCTACAAGGATTTCTACGGGACCATGGCTAGCCCGATTATCATCCTCTTCTTGGGTGGGTTCTCACTGGCAGCCTCAGCAGTAAAGTTCGGCCTCGACCGCACCTTGACGCGCTTCTTGCTCAAACCATTCGGCAGCAAGCCACAATTCGTCTGCCTCGGTTTGATGGTCAGCACCGCAGTGCTCTCTGCATTCATGAGTAACACCGCAACGACTGCGATGATGATCACCGTGGTGCTACCCATCATTGCACAACTTAAAGAAGGCGACCCATTCAAAAAAGTCGTTGCTCTCTCGATCCCCATCGGAGCCAATATCGGCGGTATTGCCACCCCCATTGGCACCCCTCCCAATGCAATCGCACTCGCGGCGCTTCGCGGACAGGGCATCGACATCGCTTTCTCTACTTGGATGATGCTCGCAGTGCCGCTTGTAGTGATCATGCTGATACTCGCATGGCGCATCCTGCTCTTCCTCTTTCCACCCGCCACAGACGAGTTCAAGATACAGCTCGATGCCAAGATCAACACCTCACCCGCTGCGATTATTTCTTACATCGTATTCGGACTCACAGTCATCCTCTGGGTTACTGAGAAACTTCACGGCATCTCTTCATCTGTCATCGCATTCTTACCGATTGCTGCACTGCCCGCACTCAGCGTGCTCGATAAAAAAGACATCCGCGGCTTTTCATGGGAAGTGCTTTGGCTCGTTGCAGGTGGCATCTCTCTCGGACTCTCCTTGCAACACACAGGCCTTGCTAGCTGGATCATCGATCAAGTGAACTGGAGCAGCCTCGGCTCACTCGGATTGCTCATCGTTTTTGGACTCGTTGCCTACGGTGTCGCCAACTTGATCTCCAACACGGTTTCTGCCACGATCTTGGTGCCGCTCGCAGTTGGGCTCGGCGTCTCTGGTGCAGCAGGTGCTGATTTCAACATGGGTATCTCCATCGTCACCATCGGTGTCGTCGTCAGCCTCTCGATGATTCTACCCATCTCCACACCGCCCAATGCCATCGCAATGAGCACCAGCGTAATCGAAAGTAAAGACATGGCCAAAGCAGGTATCGTAGTCGGCGTCTTCGGATTCTTGATCACCCTCGGATTCTCGCTCCTCTACTGGCCGCTCTTCATTAAATAACCCATAAGGAACTAACATTATGAAAAAAATTTACATACTCTGCGTCGATGATGAGCCCGAAGTGCTTCTAGCCGTCGAACAAAATATTGCCGACCTCGAAGACACCTTCCCGATCCTAACCGCTGAATCCACCGCAGAGGCACGGACACTCGCTAAGCAAATCACCAGCGAGGGCAACCAACTCGGTCTCGTGCTTTGCGACCACGTCATGCCCGGCGAAAACGGTGTCGATTTTCTCATCGAGCTCGACAAAGAAGACGCCTTCAACAACACCCGTAAGGTGCTCGTAACTGGTCAAGCTGGCCTTGATGCCACAGTAAAAGCCGTCAACGAAGGCCGACTCAATCACTACATCGCCAAGCCATGGAAGGCAGAAGATCTAGTGGCCATCGCCAAGGATCAGTTGACTCAATTCGTAATACGTAGCAAAATGAATCCGCTACCGTATATGATGTGCTTGGACGCTGAAAAGCTCGCTGAATACATTCGCACCGATGGTAGTGTTACCGACCGATAAGATTCACCCTCCTCACCGTAAAGCATCTCCTGATACTTTAGTATGTGCTAGTTTACGCGAGCCAGTCTGATGATTGAGACATGTTCTGATGTAGAAGAGACGGTTCTTTGCCTAGCAAAGGCCGTGTTGAACCCTCCGCCACGCCATAAAGCGCCCTCTTCGAGGGGCACGCCCTACAACATCAGTCATTCAATTTAACGACATTTTAACTCATGAACGAAGACCACAACAGCGAGCTTGAGGCTGCTAAAATCAGCAACTTGATGACCCGCTTCAAAGGCCTCCACCCCGATACGGTCAGCTTTGAACCCGGCGATTCGATTCTAATCGAGGGCAACGCCAACAGCTATGTTTACGTGATCGTGAGCGGCAGGGTCGATATGCTCAAGCTGAGTAAAGAGACGTCCCAACACATGCAAATCGATTCCTTCGGTGCAGGCGACCTCATCGGACTCACCTCGTTTTGGACCAAGCAACCCAGCTTCCTCCAGTCCAAGGCACGCACCGTAGTCACCTGCCTACGGTTCAACGCAACCGACTTTGAAAAATTGGTGAATGCCGATGCCGTCCTACGCGAAGCCATTCACCAACTCTTCATTTCCAATCTCTCAGCCCGCTATCGCCGAATGATTTCGCTCAACGTCGAAGTCGCCGAACTCAGTGAGCGACTTGAGCACGAGCATCAGCAGCTCAAACAGGCGATGTCCGAGTTGCAACAGACGCGCAATCGCCTGATTCACCAAGAAAAGCTCGCCACCCTCGGTCAGCTCATCGCAGGCATCGCACACGAAATCAACAACCCCTGCGCCGCACTCACCCATAGCGTCGAATGCCTCAGTAAATCCGTGCCCAGCCTACTCGAGCTCGACAGCACCCAAGAAAATTTCGAGCTTGAAGCGCAACTCCTGCAAGCTGGCATCGATTGCCCCTACTGGAGCGCCGAAGAAACTCGCAACCGCATGGATCAAATCGCCAAGGCCAACCCCGACCTTAAACGCTCCCTAGTGCGCCGCCTCTCACAACTCAACAAAGAGACCTTCGCTCAAATCGAATCCAAAGTTGGACTCAAAAACCCCAACCGCATCAATCAACTCCTCGACTGTTTCGAGATCGGCACCGCACTACGCAGCACGCGCATCGCCTCATCACGTATTCAAGCCCTCGTCGTCAGCCTTAAAAACTACGGCAAGCAAGACCAAGAAGAATGGCAGCTTCTCGACCTAAGAGATGGCCTACGCGACACTCTCACGATACTGAACAACCGACTCAGACAATACACTCTCGACCTCAAACTCGACCCCATCGAGCCGACCTATTGCATTGGCGGAGAGCTCAACCAAGTCTGGACCAACCTACTCGTC
>Ga0209533_1003287_pt1 | contig 14412 bp, 31 predicted proteins | sample COG_04_FD_184748 | JGI IMG/M metagenome (GOLD analysis project Ga0209533, IMG submission 184748) | Pelagic Microbial community sample from North Sea - COGITO 998_met_04 (SPAdes) (version 2) | ecosystem: Environmental > Aquatic > Marine > Neritic zone/Coastal water | place: Helgoland, sampling... | reverse complement strand
CTGAACGCCGGCTCACCATTGAAAAGGATCTGGTTGTTCTGGACCTCGAACCCGGTTAGCTCCATCGCCTCGATCTGCTGCTTAAGCAGAGAGTGAACAGAGTCATCGATAGAGTTCATGTACTCACGGTAGGCTGCTATCTTGGAGCCCTTTGTCTGGGCTGCCATTAGCATTAGCGCAGCGACCGAAAAGCTCTTCCCACTCCCCCTTCCACCGTATAGCACGTTGAATCGGCGAGGAGACTCTAGAAAGGGTAGAAGCTTATCCGGTAGCTGTAGGCTTGGCACTTAGTGTTTAGTCCCAGATGTCCGACATCATGTCTTCAACCATCCTTTGGTTGTAAGGCTCCTCGGCCCATACGTTGTAACACTTCCTGAACATGTCGTAAGCCAGAGGGACGCTCTCTTTCAGGTCTTGAAGGAAGTATTCAAACTCTAATAGGTGATAGAACAGGCCATACTCTGCCGACTCTGAGTCCTGCTCGCTTAGCCATGAGTCATCACCTTGCTTGAGGTCTCTCATGCACCTGTGTGCCTGGGTTAACTTTAGCGTCAGGTGCTCGGGCAGGTTTGTATCGTGGTGCTTATTAACCGCATCTGCAAACGTCGTTTCCATCATATTCATTCTCCAGTTTGTATTTAAGTTTAGTTGCGTACTCGGTTAACCAAACATCCCCACCCATTCAGTTCAGTTTAATTCGCCTCATACGACTAGCCGTCTCGTGGCTTATTCGGTGCGCTCACACAAAGAGGAGGTCAAAGACGTGAATAACGCCCTATGACTAGAAAATTATGCGCGCACTGTGGCTGTTTTTACAGAACCTTATAACTATGCCCACCGGCCACTGGGGCTTCCCGCACAAAGTTATTATTTATTCTTATCGAGCTCGGCTTTCATTTCCTTTACGGACTGAAGTAATTTATTGCCAAGCTCTTCATTAGCTTCTGGCTCTTTAGCCTTGCCGAATATCTTGTCGTAGTTATCAAGATATTTGTTCACGTTATACTTTCTGGGCCGTGAGCCCTTGCCGCCTTCCCAGGGTCCTGTACTCATGTTTAATCTCCACAAAAGCAAGGTATGCTTTCATCTATCCCTAAATCAAACGAGCCTTGCGTGGAAGCAATTATCTTCATTTGCTCGTAACTAGGCTGGTCAGATCTAAAGTATGCACCCTTTCCCACCTGAGCCGAAAGAGAATTCTCAGCATCTGCCCACCAATCTGCAAGGTCTGGCCTCTCCCTTATAATGGCCATCTTCTTCGACTGGCCTTTTAAAAAACACAGATCGCAATTACCCCAATCTGTTGTCCCGTTATTATTAGGTAAGTTAAGATCAAAGTCGTTAGTTGACCAGAAATCGTAAATGTCTTCCTTTGTCACCCCTTCTAACCACAACGGAAGATAGCACTCTTGCCCTGACTCTATCTTGCCGTGCATCTTGGCGGCTCTGCGCTCTTCGTCCGCCCTGATTCCAATATAAGAAACAAAAGGCGTCTCCCAGCCAAGCGTCTCAATATACTCTCTAATAGCCCTGATCTTCAAATCAACCGTGCAGAACCTTGCTACCGGATTGGGAGCATATCGCTTAACCTTCAAAAGCTGATTAAACGGCTCACCATTACGCGCAGCGGTCTCATAGCTGACCTGCTTGGTCTCGTAGACATACTTATTCTTATGCCCCTCTGGTGCTGTCTGTGCGTATCTTTCAAGCCAGACAATATCAATTCCCCATCTAGCGGCGCATTCATTAACGAAGTCTAAGGTCTCTGGCATCTCCTTGCCAGTGTTAGAAAAACAGATCTTTATGTTATCTGGTATTCTTCCATCGTAAGCCTCTAGCACCTTATGCAGCATGAAAGCACTGGTTCTGCCGCCAGAGAAGGATATAACTGTATTCTCCTCTGTTCGGTATAAAGACGAATTACTCATGGCTTCACCACCGTTACCTTCCAGTTCAGTTCACCCCCATCGGTTCCAGAGATCTCTGTCTTGGTCTTCTCGGACCATCCAGCCTGGTGTGACAGGTAGAACTTCATTGCATTGACATCACCGTCGTGTGCCTTAACGACCAGGTTGTTAGCCACATCCATAATAGCTAATGCCTTACCCCGGTTGTAGGCAGTACGAACTTCTGGCTGCCTTTCCATTATCTTTCGTAAGGTCTTGTCTGTAAAGCCAAAATAATCACTTATCTGAGCCTGGGTCAATACTGCTGCCATCTGCTCCACGCGCTTTACGTCTTCCTCGCTTAGTACGATTACGGGCGGTCCGCCCAGCTCTGTGGTCATGTGTAATAATCCTCTTAAATGACCTAGATTTAGTCTTGTCGGGTAAATCCTTAAACATTATACCCCATACGGCCTTACATCCATACATAGGTCAACCTGGTCAATACCTTTAGCCTTGCGCTGATCCCGTCTGGCTAGTGCTAATTGTAGTCCTGTGCGATCTCCGTACTTCAACCGCTCACCTCTCTCCTCCGCAGCCTGTGCGATTAGTATGAGGGTGTCGTCCTGCATCTGGGTCTTCTTCAGCATCCAGTTGGGGTCTCGCACGAACTCTCTCTTCTCGTCAAACAACAGATCCATGCTGAGGTTAAGCGAATCCATGATCTCCTTAGCAGAGGCGCCACAGGCGAAGCAGTGTAGGAGGACCTTACCTTCCTTGTGGGTGAGCTTAAGAGCTGAGTGATTATCTCCCCCATGAACCGGGCATAGAGCCCTGTAGCTGTCACCATAGCGTCTGACCTTATCAAGCCGCTCGAGTATTTCTTCCATGACGGTCCCTTATATTCTTGTATTTAATGAATCCCAGCACGTCCTCACTAGTAGGCTTCTTAGCCACCTTGTCTAGGCCCTTGGGAAACTTACCAAACTTAAGCTTAAACGTATGCGCTGCCCAGCCCTCGTTGTATCCATGATCTAACGTGTACCCTAAGAGCTCCTGGTAGAAGCGTTGTTGATCTGCGACTGAGACCTTCTCTGCTTTCTTAAGTATCTGGTCGTCGTGGTAGATCTTAGCGTCACTGGGTAGCTCATAGCCACATGCCAGGCACTTCCTAAACTTATACAGGCTAGAGCATCGTGGGCAGGTGTGCATGATGGGCTCTTTATCGCTGGCCTCTTTCTTAACCAGCTCCTTCTCGTTGTACTTCTTAGATCCGTCGTCGAGCCTCTCAGCCCAGATATCCTCTGGATGCCCGTGTCGCCTTACGTTGCCGCAAAAGTCCAGGTAAATCGCCTTGTTTTTGCCTGGATGCAACCTCCACAGCCGGCCCGCTGTTTGACAGAATCTGATCTTGGATTGGGTCGGCGCGAGATCCAAAAGCACCTCTATGTAGCTTGCATCGTACCCCGTATTCAAGAGCTTGGCAGTTGATAGAAGCTGAATGTCCCCGGCCTCGTGGGCGTCAAACAGGACCTGCCTTTCCGCCGGCTTCATGTATCCGTCTATATGGGCGCAGCGAACACCCTCTTCGGTCATTGCCTCAACCAGGGCCTTACTGTGCTTTATAGAGCTTGAGAATGCTATGCCTCGCTTAGTTTCCCCGGCGTGTAGCTTCCAGTTTTTTATGATATCTCCCTGGAGGATAGCGTCGCTCATTAGGGCTTGTTCGACATCCTTGGGATCGTAATCACTACCACCCATCGGATTGGATATTGACCTCACCCCGCTTAGGTTGATCTGATGCCCCTGGTAATACTCAGTCTTGCATAACCAACCTCGAGCCATTAATTCTGGAGGCGTTACCGTTGTTACCAGGTCCTCGAATAGACCAGGCGCTCCTAATCCCTTGCTCATGGGCGTGGCTGATAAACCGACCCACACGACGTTATTAAAACGTAGCATGAGCTCCCGGACAGACTTAAACAGAACATGGCACTCGTCAATGATAAACAAGTCCGCTGCTAGTGCTAGGCTGTCCTTGCGGTTCATTGCGGTCTGGGTGCTGCATACCTGGATAAGCTTATTGGGATCGTATAGCTCATGATCCCCCATCATAATTGAATACTTACCAGCTAAACCGAAGTCGTCCAGGGTCTTACAGGTTTGCCCCACGAGTTGGATGCGATCGCAGAGCATCACCGCTTTCCTGTTTTTCAACATTGCACTTTCTAGCATTGAGGCTGCAATTACCGTCTTCCCTGTCGAGCAGGGTGCTTGGATAATTACTCGCTTATTCCCCTTACGGAGAGAGTCCCTCACGGCATCTATAATCTCTACCTGGTGAGGTCTAAGCTCAATCATCTTTAGCCTCTAGCTTGCCGCCACAGAATGGGCAAACGGTTTCGCTTGGCACTGCGTCTGAATGCATCTGGTGCTCGTGGCTGTTATTGCAGGTCACTATGATTAGGTCTTCTGGTACATAATTCATCACCTTCTCCTTACTGCATCTTATATGACGCTTTAGACACTTTAATGCGGCTTATATGGCGCTTTGCGACACTTTGTTGCGGCTAATTGTAAAATAGGTGCCTGCCAATTTTCCGCTGTAACATTACAGTGCTTGCCCAATAAGGCTGCACGTCGTCCCGGTGGTAGTAAGTAGCGCCATTCGTTATATCCACGAGATTAGGCCAATTTACCGCAATACTGAGAGCTAACGTGTATGCCCCTTCGTCTGCTATTACTTCAGGCTTACCGTCGCACCAATAGCTAAAATGGCACTGATTTCGGAGAGGATGCCCTGCCCAGTACCTGCCCTGCTTGACTACCTCACAGGGTGTGTCTGGGAAGTAAGGGCTCTCCACCCTATTAATGATGGTGTTAGCCACCGCTACCTGGCCGTCTAAAGGCTCAGAGCGAGCCTCGAAGTATACGGCAGCCGCGATGCAGGCAATTGCTGAGACGCTCATTTACACGCCTCCTCGTAGGCTCCTTTGTAATCAGGCCAGCCAGCCCGGTCAATTTCTGGGCGCGGATCGTTAATCCAGATTTCTACCATCTCGCAGTAGACCGCCGCCTCTTGGACCTCAACCTCGTAATCTGATTCCATTAGGAGTAAACAAAGGGTTGCTGGGATAACCATTAAACCAAAGATAAGCTTCTCTGTTTTAGTCATGGCGCACCTCCACAATCTTCGAGTCAGCGATAGCTTGCTCAGCGTACTTGTTAGCACGATGCTCTGGAGTAGCGAAAAGCTCCCAGACGTGGTCTTCGTGGCGGTGCCATGCCTCCTTGAAATACAAAGACATCAACTTGTCGGTCTTTTCGTAGTCTCCGGCAAGGCCGACAGATAGCATGCACCAAGCCCGAGTTATATAATATTGCTCAGTCATTACCACACCCCCAGCTTGTCGTTAGCAAGTTTCTCCAGGAAGACTATCAGCGCATCAAGCATAGCGTTATGCAGCGCCTCCCTGGCTTTAATAATATCTTTAAGGTTGCCGCCGAACGCGAACTTGAGAAGGACCTCTGACATCTCAGATCCGTCAGCCTGAGTGAACAAGGCGTCGTCGAGATGCTCGGCGCAATCGCTGTAGGTGTAGAACTCAACCAGAAGGTTCGCTAGGTCCTCTGTTGGTACCACGTCCCAGTCGATGTACTGGTCGTTTTCCAGCATGGGGATAAGCTCTCTACGGACAAAGGCTTCGATGTCGAGCTTGGTGTCGAACTTGGTAATGTCGATGTTGTACATAAGATTCTCCAGATTTAGAAGGCCCCGTGCCTCCCATGTGTTAAAAATAGCAAACCCCACCCCTGGAGTCAAACATTTATTGTACTTTTATTTGCCCCAATCAATATGTGTTTCCCTGCCCACTGCTTTCTCAGTAGTGTCACAATCCTGACACCACCAGCACACCCGGTACGGGACCTGGACGCCGTCGGTAGATCTTTCCTGAAAGCCGATCACCTCGCCTAGAGTTCCGCCGCAGTTACAGGGCTTTGTAGATAGATCATCCATTGAGTTGTCCTTTTGATAAATGCCAGGTATCTACAGTATACGCCCAGGGCTTCTCAGCCTTTACCGGGTAGCATCTAGCAGGGTGGGGGAGGATCGAGTGAGGCCAGTAGGACTTTGCGATTATCTTAGGGTAGCGGTCCAGGGCAGCAAACGTCATCAGCTCTACGCCGGCCTCGGTTTTGACTACACCGTCTAGCTCAGTTTTAACCCCTAGATACAGTGTTCCGTCTGGGTAGTAGTGGTTTATCATTGTATTGCCTTTGGTGAGTTAGGAGGATTTGCGAGCAAGCAAGCCCCAACCCACGGGAAGTAGGTTTCGGGACGTTGCATTGCCTTCGGAGCCGTCAGTGTGGACAGCGAGGCCGTATCAATGAGTCAGTTGATACAAGCAAGTCTGCAAGGAATGCTGCTCCATCCCCCCGCGCCGCATTCAGACTTTTCGCAAGTTGCGGTGGCCCCGCGCTAATCTTTTGGGCCTTAAAACTGCGCTCGGTGAGAGACCCCTTACGGGTGACATATCCTTCGCAGTCGCTTGGGAAAGAAGTTATGACGAACACTAGATGTAGTATATAATCAGTGCGTCGGGTTCCTGCTTTCCGCTTTCAGTCGGGATTTAGGCTTTCTCCAGGGCCACCGACACCTCGAATAATAGACTCTACCCTTGAGACTTGCAAGCCCCTAATGTCGTGAGACACAGGGCCTTTTTTTAATGCGTCTTAGCGGGTCTCTCGAGCCATTGTTCAAAGGCGTCGTTTGCGTCTTGGGATTCGTCCAGAAAGGCCTCAAAATCGCTCACATAGGCACAAAGGGTCATCACGGCATCAATGTCAGGTTGGTCCAGTAATATGGCCTCTTTGACTATCCATCTACTTAATTCGTCCTGATCTAACATTCTGAATTTAATTTGCACCATTGAGCCTGTCCTCCTGGACGTTTAGTTGTTCGTTGAGCTCCGCCAGGATCTCTTCGTAATCGGTTTTATATAGCTTGACCGGCTCAGACTTCGTGCGGATCATCTCGTCCACAAAGTCCTTGCCAAACATATCTATCATGAAAACAGTGTACGCTTGTGCAGCCGTGCCCCCAGATTTCATGCCCCACAGGTTACAGTATCGGCATTGCGTCCACACATTCCTCTGGTCTAGGGACCACTTCGAATGGGCTCGAGGGATGAAGTGACCTCCCTGGAGCTCCTTGTAATGGTCCTTCTTTCCGCAGGTCACGCATTGGGCGTAGCCGTTATCGTCCGCAGCCTTCATCCTGGTTAAGAGCTGGATCGCTGTGAGGCACTTAGCCTTTATAGCCTTCGATGACACTCTGCATCTCCTCCAGGCGCTGAGACATAGACTCAACATCCATCTGCATCTGGTTAATGATCTGAACGATTTCCATTAGGTCGTCCTGGTCGAGCTCTACAGTGATTTTCATTTAAAAGGGATTCCTCGATCTAAGCAGACGATAGTTTTCTGAGCCCGGCGATAATCGGCAGGCCGCATGCTCCCCATTCTATGCAGGAGCAGTTGAATGCTGAAGGACTTCTTGGTGACAGGCCAGAGGCGCTTCATCAAGATTATGTCGTGAGGAATTATGTAATGCTGGGAAGACGAGTCAGTTCTGCTCTCTTCGTCGCTTGTTTCGTGCGCCATGTCTCGAACCTCGTGTCCATTACCTTGATCTGGTGTCTCAGTTTAGCAGATTGGTAAACCGCCGCCTTAATGCCCTGTAGGAGCTCCAGATAGTCCTTATGAGAGTAAGCAAACCTCTCCTGCTTCTGTAGGGCCACGCCAGGGCTGTCTGCCTCTGCCTGGGCCATAAGGATAGCCTTAAGGCTCTTGCGGTACTCAAGTAAATAAATCCTGTTGGACTCCGCCTCTGCGAACTTCTCCCCCAGGGCTTCGATCTCGCTGAAGTTTTCTGCGCTCAAAGCTTATCTCCACATGTTTTTTTACGATAGGGATCCACTCGCCAGGTACTTGTTGCAAAGCTGCTAGTCTCTCCTCCTTCGTCTTCAACGCTATAATCTCCGCCGCGTACTGGCGGGGCCACCGAATTAAAGATTTCAAGGATCACATCTCCCGGTTGTATATACTGTTTATCGACGACCGTATAGCCCTCGAAGTTCATCACAATGGCGTGAGGCCGGCGAAACGCTTCTGCGCTCCAGGCAGCCTCTTCCATAGCCTCAGACAGTAAATCGAAATCACTCCTTGCTTGCTGCATCTTTAACACCCTCCCGCATAAAGGTTTGATAACTAACACCCAGGGCGTCGCAGTATTCAAAGAGGGTGCTTATCTTCACATCCTCCTTAGAGCTGAAGTAGCTCACCATCTGCTTGGGAACGCCAAGGCGCCGAGCCAGTTCTACTGACTTAACGCCTTGCTGGTCCTGGAGCTTTCGTAAGGTTTTACCAAAGTCCATAGGTCACCTACCAGGGGATATCGTCTGCAAATTCATCGGGCGTCGCCGGGGCAGCAGGAGCGGCAGGTTTTTGAGGAGCGCCACCCATAGGTTTTGACCATTTCATTGAAATGTAAGGCTGACCTCCATCTTTGGACTCGTTACTCCAGCCTTTCAGGCTAATCTTGCCATTTTTATTAAGAGCAACAGAACCTTGCTCATAAGCCTCAAGCAAAATTTTTAAAGCGCCTGGATCAATCGACGCATAGTAGCTGTCATCATACTGGCTTTTATTTACGTTAGTCAGCGTGGTAAATGCGTTGGACATTATTACTTCTCCATAGGTTTGTTATTAAGTTAGTTAGCGCGACACAGTCGTCGCATATCAAGTAATCGTTACGGATCTTGATTCTTTCCATGCAACACTCGCATGATTTATAGCGCTTCCCGCTCTCAGCCTGTCTGGGCTTCTGATTCATCTGCACCACCATTTGCTGTGCGGAATTCGGTAGACTTGATTACCTCCCGCTCCTTGGTTGTAAAAGGACCACCCTTGCTAGGAGCCTTCCAGAGGCGACGCTTAACCTCATCATCAAGAGAGAACCACTCCTCAGACGCAGTGCTTAGGTCGTCCAGGGAGATTCCTGCCTTGATAGCCAGGATAGAGTCGGAATAAGCCAGCATGGTTGTCGTGTTCTCAATGAGGAGCTCGTTAACCTCCTTTTCTGAGATCCCGGCGTTCTGCTGAGTGATAGCGTTAGCCACCTCGTCCGCAGTAGCATACTCGGTGCCGCCCAGCCCGAACGCCGCTAGACAGCGCCCGATCGCAGAAGTCTCGCAGTTCTCGACGTGTGACGTACGGTTGATGTTGGTAGACCCTCGGACCTCATGTGCGAGCCCGGTAGCCAGAAGCTTGCCGTTGTCGCTGATGGACGCCTTAACAACAACGTCATCACCTTCCCATCTGACAATCTCTGTCTCGATAGTAAGATCAGGGCTCACCTCACGGAACGCATGAACGCGCTCTGCAACAGTGTGATATTCCTTACCATGTATATTTACTGGCATAGAACCTCCGCACGTTCAGAGTTTATTTGCAGATGGATTCTGGTTTCCTCAGAATCTTTCACATAAAGCTCGTAGATCGCCTTGCAAAACTCAGCTCTTTCCGGGCTTGCAAAGGGATAAGGATTAGGAGCGAAATGCCCGTCGTTTTCAAAAAGATGCTTGGCCAGATCGGCCGGGGATATTTGTTCCATCATGATTAAGCCTCCAGTAATAAGAAGCTTAATTCTATGACCTTATGGGAAGGGAGTCAAACTTTATTGATACTTGCCTGTCCTAATAATCTCTGACAATTCATTGGCTCTAGCGCCCACCTGAAGCGCGTATTTACTGTCGAGCAGCTCCTCTGCCGCTAAGTCGTAATTACGATTCTCGAAGGCTTTGATCATCCGACGGAAATGTCTGAACCGAGTATGGCCAATATTAAAGATAAGATTAAGGCATGCGTCCTGGCGCACCGGGTCCATCATCCTAAACCATCCGTACTGATTTAGTTCCTTCTCAAATTTAGCAATGTCATTGCGAAGGAGATACATAATCTCTTCTTCGGTGAGAGGGTTGTCCTCAAGGTTCCTTCCGACCCCGATCGTGATTTTGCCGGCGCTGCACTCGTAGGGTAAAGATCTTTTCCCTTCGTGCCTGATAAGCATCTTTTCGAGCTCAGTCTTCATCTTCGTATAACTCCAAGGATATTAGGAATTGAGCCTGGGCCTGTAATAACCCAACAATGGTATGAACGTCTAGGCCTAATTCAAGAGCCTTAGTAGTTAGCTCTGTCAGCTCCAGGTCATACGCACCCATAATCCCATAGTAATCATCCAGGCCGGTAGCCTTGGGAAAGTCCACTACATTATCTGTCATGAGCCTATCCTGCACGGATCGATCAGGGTTATCCCGGTCGTTAGTAGAATTGTAGCCCTTCCTGCGGACCGCGCATACGTCATTGGGAAACTGCAATACCATTTCAAGTTCTCCGCCACTCCCCTGGTTATATCGCCCAGTTGATAGCCATCCTTGAGGTTGTTGCTAACCGCGCAGCTCGACGATGTTAAGGAAATTGCCAACAACAAGCTTGCGGTAACCATCCATCGAGTGATCTGAAACGCTGTCGCCCAGGCCGAAATCAGTCTTAACATAGTCGCGCTCCGGGTTGATTATGGTCCGCCCGTCATTATCGAAGTAAACCATTGTCTGGTTTTTGTCAGGTCTATAACATAATTTGGGTATTCTGGTAACAACATCGGACCCAGATACAAACGATATCTGCACTTGTAAGTGAGTCATGCTCTGCTTAGATCGAGCCAGGAATACATTCGGCTTGCCAAAGCATACCAGGGAAAGGTCGGTAAAGTCCTGGCAACAATGAGCCGAGAGCTCTGCCAGAGCTGCACCAAGGGAGTGACCGCAGAACACGGTTCGCTTGTTAGGATCTAAAAGTCTTCGGATGCGCCTCCAAACAGACTTGTGAGCCGTCACAAAGCCCGCATGAGCCCATCTACGGTTATATCGGTAGGGTAGGGCAGATATGTTAAAAAGCCAATCCTGGGGCTGCTGTGTGCCTCTGAAGACGACATAGTTAACCTTCTCGCCAATGATTACAAAGGCAGTCGTTGAGGTCCACCAGGACTCGATCCTGATGCAATTGGGGATATCAGAGTAAGACTGTAGCGAGTAGCTTGCGGCCCTCTCTATGCACTCTCTACTCGACGCAGGTAATTTCAATACGGTTCGGTGCTACTGCTACTGCTACCGCCTCACGATTAGCGGCCCTGGACTCGGCCGGGAGCTCGCAGTATTTATTGACGCCATCCGCCACAAACTGGACCTGGCTGCATGATGCTAGTAATACCATTGGAATAATAAGCAGGCTTTTCATAATTTCACCTAGAAGTAATTTGATATTGCTGTTGCGATTGTTGCGAATAATATCCAGAAAATCCTCTCTGAATACCTTCCCCCTATTTTAAGCGATAGCTCATGAAGCTCGGTCTCAATTCGATCGACCTTTTTATCTATATCGGATTGCCTGTTAAATACTGTGACGATCCGTTCCTCAACCCTGGCCAGTTTAATCACTGCGTCCTGGAGAGAGTCGATCTTGTCCTCGAGTCTACTGAGCCTGTCTTGCATCTAATTCACCACATTCGCTTGGTCGTATTCTCTAGGGATCTCGTAGGTGCAAGTCATGAGCTTGCCTCCCCCTGCCTTGTAAACAATTAGGTCCATAGTATGCGCTGAGTTATACCCCATGCTTGAATGCCAGCGGTCTGGTGGAGCCAAGCACCCGTGCTTGGACACGGTGATTCCTTCGAATTCCTGAACCGAGGCGTGATGGAAATGGCCCACCAAGAACTGCCTATGCGTAGTCTCACCCCAATCTCTAGGCATATCCCTGGGCATGATCTGAGCCAGTTTTGCGGCCTTTATCTTATCGCCGTGATGGATACCGAGCAGCCAGGAATTCCACCTCACATAATGCACATATTGAGACGATTTTAGCACATTCACCCTAGGCTCCTTTGCGAAGTAGGTCTCTAGGATTACCTGCACCGCAAGGCTTGTATGATCGTCATGGTTCCCTCTAGCGACTACCAGAGTCACGTTGTCGCACTTAGTAAGCATCTGCTCAACGCCATTCATTAGGACCTGGGCGCATGCTCTGAGCTGATCCTCGTATGAGCACGACATGTCTACCAAGGTTCCCTTCGTGGTGCTTGCCGGGTTGCCTCGGTCTGAGTGTGCCAGATCTCCCAGGCTCACTAGGAGCCCGTTCTTGGCTTCTGGCATCTGATCCACTAGCGTACAGATCGCCTTGTCCACTTCTCGGGTTGCCTTGCCGACATTGAAGTCTCTGTCCCCTGTCTCCTTACGGAATGCGAGGGCCCCGATATGCGCATCGCCAATGACGATACTGGGCATAAGGTCATCCTTGCGAACCTTCTTGCCCTTGGCCTTTCGCTTTACCGGTATAACGCCCTGGCAGAGCTGCTCTACGAAAGCATTAAAGGCGTCTACCTTCTCAGCCTCTGTGGCAGTCCTCTTGGTCTTTAACCAAATTTTCTCGTTGTCGTCTGTGGTGGTGTAGATGGACCTACCAATAACTATCTCACCTTCAGGAACCAGCCGCCTAGCATCGAAATTCTCACTATAGCCCGCCGCAGCCGCAGCGTTTTTAACCGTACCAATATGGTCGCGAAGCGTAGACGGAGAAATACCCAAGACACCCGCCGCTTTGGCAACAACCTCACCGCAGTCTTGCCACGCTTTAATTGCTTCGCGTTGGCGTTCTGTCTTGGCGTAGTCTACTAGACTCATTAAGCCTTACCGGACTCAATAGCTGCATTAACCGCAGTCATATCTTCGTCAGTCCAGAAGTCTTTAGCTATCATGATTTCCAGATGGTCTACGTTGCGCTTAAGACACGCAGCACGTTCTTCTTCGGTGTCGTCTTGGCACTCAGTACCCGCAAGGATAGCGTTGATTAGGTCAACACTGTGTCCCATAGCTGTGTAGTGCTGTGCTACTTCTTCTGCGCTTGGTACTTCTGCTACGATACTTTCATCAGTCATTTTGTATTACTCCGGTTTAGTAGGCCAGTTAATGTTGTTTGGAAATCCTGCTTGTTCTGGTATATCTCTAAGAGCTTGGCGGTATGTTGCCCATGCTGCTTGGTCTACTGGCGCGTCTATTACTTGCGTCCAATCAGACTCAGTTAGTTTAGCGTCTCGCTCTAAGCGAATCTCGGCAGCAATTTCTTCTTCTGTTCTAGTGTCCGCAGGCGCTGTAAAAATCCCATCAGCATAAGACCACCCAATGCCACCTTCTGTTGCTTCAACGAGATTCGGCATAAAATCTAAGGAGTCTACTACAATAGTATTTGTAACAATATTATTTTCAATAACATGAGCTTTCATAATAATTCCTTAGTATTCAATTACAACAACGCCAGACGCGCCGTTAGAGCCAGATGTTTGCCAACCGCTGCCTCCTGAGCCATACGGGCCTACGCTTGAAAAACTGCCGCCACCCCAGAAACTAGCCCCTCCATCATATCCGCTTGTGCCAGAATCCACTCCTGCGCCGCCTGTTAAATTTAAATCTCCACCAGAAGCAGCGCCTCCACTCACGCCACTACTACTAGCTCCTACAGTACCGCCGCCTCCTGTTATTGTTGTTGCCCCATAAGTTGCTGTAGAAGCACCACCATCAACAGGAATACCACCTCCAGGAATGCCACCTCCAGCTCCTATTGTTACAGATATCGTAGAGCCAGACGTTACTGATAAATATTTTATTGCCGTGCCTCCGGCTGAGCCGCCTGCGTAGGAACTGGTGCTGCCGCCGCCACCTCCTCCTGTAACATAAATCTTTATTGATGTAACTCCCGCAGGAACAGTCCAAGTAGTAGAGCTTGCTAAAGTAACTAGCGTACTAAAACCACCACCCGCAGGAGCAGCCAAGGCCAGTTTAGACCCATCATAGGTCAGGACATCGCCAGAGCTTGCGCCGGACTGTAGACCCGGAATACGCAAGCTAGTAACACTGCTACTACCAAGCGTTATCTCGTTGCTTACTGTGGGACTAGAGGCGTCTGCGGCAAAACCAATTACAGTGTTGTTAGCGCCTGTAGTTAGTGAGTTGCCGGCACTTCTACCTAAAGCTGTGTTGTTAGAGCCTGTGGTGTTGTTGTAAAGAGATTGATAACCGACAGCTGTATTTTGAGTTCCTGTGGTGTTGGAGTAAATCGCTTGCGTACCAACGGCTACGTTGTAATCGCCTGTTGTGTTAAAGCGAAGAGCGTAATAACCATAAGCTGCGTTGCTATCTCCGTCGGTGTTTAAGTATAAAGCTCTATAACCATAAGCTACGTTAAGACCGCCTGTAGTGTTTGCTTGAAGAGCTTGGTAGCCGTTAGCTACGTTACCACTGCCTGTGGTGTTTGAGTCAAGAGCGTTCGCGCCAGTAGCAACATTGTTAGAGCCTGTGGTGTTTGAAAGAAGCGCTATATAACCAGTAGCTACGTTATTAGAACCAGTAGTGTTGTT
>Ga0209533_1003284_pt1 | contig 14424 bp, 11 predicted proteins | sample COG_04_FD_184748 | JGI IMG/M metagenome (GOLD analysis project Ga0209533, IMG submission 184748) | Pelagic Microbial community sample from North Sea - COGITO 998_met_04 (SPAdes) (version 2) | ecosystem: Environmental > Aquatic > Marine > Neritic zone/Coastal water | place: Helgoland, sampling... | reverse complement strand
TGAGAAGTAGTGCTTGACATATATATATTATATGTTAAGTACGGTTTATACTAATACTATTACCTTACCTTATAGCTTTAGTATGTCGCGAAATCGATAATATTCATTATGTGAAAAGAACCATCGTTTTCCGTCCTTGTTAATAGCATCATAATGGCGAAGGACGAATTCTATGAAGATACAAGCCTCTTGCATAACATGATAGCTAACCTCCTTCTGGTCTTTTTTCTTGGTTGTGTTGATGTATTTTAGATTTTCAACCATAGCGTCTGGAATGAGTTTTCGTAAAATGGCAACTTTACCGTCTTTCTTCATCTCGCTGCATCGATGTCCTTTACTACGATTAATTTGCGCATCCTTTAGTTTGAATATAATGTTGTCGTTCTTTAAATCGTTGCCGTTAAATCCAAAGAAATTGGATACGTCTTCTATCGATATGATATGGTTGTCATCAAGGTGTTGTTTTACATCTTTAATGTCCTCAGGTTCTGCTGGAACCCACTCATACAATTCAGGGTCGCCACCCCCGGCAGAGGTGTTCACATTTTTGCGGATGTATATTTTTTCCTCGTCGCCCTTCTTTTTAGATTTTGTATCGTAGAACAACAATGCAATAAGTTTGAAATCCCCAGTCGTTTCGATTTGTTGAGAGATAAACCACGACTTAATCTGGGTCTTCATACTCTTATTAGGGTCGGTCATCTCTTTGGAGAATACATAATGAAGGAGAATGATTTTATGACTAATAGAGAGAGTGTCCATCAAATGTTCTACTAAAAACTTATCTACCTCGTCTTCGGTAAGTATGTTTTGGTTCAGCATTCGGGTAATCGCTGTTCCAACGTACTTATATATATCAGGATTGCCTCGCGCCAAACCGTTTTCAATGTCGCGTCCAAACTGTATGCTAGTATTTATATCATGTAACTGGGAAATAATCGCATCAGCGGTGTCAGTGGTCATATGTGAAGACGCAATAGTTATACTAGGCGCAGATGCTATCTTGGTCACAAGTTCCTTCTCTTCTAGTATCGCCCCGGGTGCCATTTCAACAGGTATGTCGTCGTCGGCGTTTGACTGTGTCATAGCACGCAACATATCGTCATCGACCTCGTTGCTAATATTCATCTTTATGGCCAGTTTTGGATGTTTATACATCAACGGAACGCTTCGTTCAAATAGGGTGATACGGTTGCTCGTTAGTTCAATGGGTTGAAACAAATAGTATTCGCCTATATTGACTAATCGTCCACTCCGACCATAGGCGTCTGTAATGTATTCTGTTTCAGTGTCTACTAATATAGTAAGAGCCGAATACACCTGAGCAAGAGGGTATTCACGGGAATACATTATTCTGGACATGAGGTCGCTCTTTTTATAAAAATGTTTTTCTTTGAATAGATCTCGAACTTTTTGTATTATTCTGTCTGTGTTCAGCATGATAAATCGTTCTCCGTACGTGCTATTGTTCAATCTATCGACAATTATGTCACTGGCTTCTGTTTGGCTATAGCACTTGTATTTACCGTCTTCCATGAAATCTGTAAGCATAGTGTTTGCATTATCTCCTACTTTAAACTCTTCAATCACCTTTCCAGACGAAAGCACTTGTTTCACAGATTGGTTCATATTGTCTACACTAAAATTACTTTGAGAATGGTTGAGAAAGCAGTCTACTGATAACTCCTTCAATAGTCGTGTTACTTTTCCAATTTGTATCGCCTTAAATTCTGCTGTTCGATACACGTACATATCAACGGTCTCTAACGTCTCATCACGAACACTTGACCCGTATAAGAATACTTGTACATTTCTCTCTTGAAACGGTAATAATTTGTGACTATTATGTCGAACTGCACGACCTTCGATCTGTTCAATACGACTTCTATTGAACCACGGTTCGAGGATATGTACTTGACGAATAAACTTTAGATCGACCCCTTCTGAACCAGCCATAGAAACAAGAACTACTTTCACGTAGTCTCCGTATAAGTTGTTGTCTTTTGTAACTTCATCGATTTCTATGGGGTTCCCTGGAGAAATACGTTTGTCCCCAGTAATCATGATGTATTTTGCGGGAAGGTTTTTAGTTCCTACGCGTAGAGGGGTGGTAGGAGGTGTTTTAAATAATGATTTATCTGGTGAGCCGTGGCGTGTAATACCCATCGATTCTAAAGCCAGTGCCATCGGAATAAGACCTCCATCTAAATATTGTGAATATATCAAGACAACTCCAGTGGATTGTTTGACACTGTCGCATATTTGTTTTATTTTCCCGCTATAGTTTCCAATTTTATCGTTTGAGAAAAAATCTTTGTGTGTACTATTTTGCACCCATGGCTTGTATGAAAACTCTCCCTTCGTGAAATTAATATCTGTGCGGTCATCGATATAATCCATGGTTGCTTTAAGGCCTTTTGTTCCAATAGAGTCTTTTAGTGAGATCTTCCCCTCTTCTAGCATGAGATGGATGTCAGCTGAGGTTGAAATGTCTCCCATAATATTATTCATAGGAAATGTCATGTTCAAACACTGTATTGGGTCTTGTAGTTGCGTATAACCTAATCGACCTACTCCGCTTTCATCTTCATCGTTTTGTTGCGAATTGTCATCTGATAAGGCTATATGAGTTATCATTTTGGAGTAGACCTCCTCCTGATATTCTCCAACTTTTACAATATATACGTTCGTATCTGTTATTGTAGTTACTTCATTAGGAACTACCTTTCCCCCCAGAATGCTTTTTGTTTGTGGTGGGACCATTTGAAATGTTTGTTCGGGTGCAAACGTTCCAGGGTACATGCGATAGGGAAATGTGTATGGATTTTCACCTCGGACAAAAGATACGTATCCAGTCAGTTTACGGGCCAACACATCCCGTCCATTTTCTGTCGTACTAGTCTCTGATTGAAACTCACCATCTACATTAAACACATCATTAACTTTGATAAGTCCGCGACCGTCGTTCATATTCATGAGATTAATTAACCAGATAATCTCTTTGTAACTATTGAACATAGGCGTTCCCGACAACAAAAGGAGTTTCATCCGCATCGTGCTTTTTACAAGATATACAAGTTGGTTTGCCACCATTTTGTTGTCACTATCGTCTGCATTTCTAATATTATGTACTTCATCTATACATAGAAGACGGCCTTCAAACGCCTCTTTCAAATTGCGCTTTTTACGAGCAATATTTTTGGGAGAGTTTTTGTCTTCGTCTGCGCGAAGACCAATATCTCCTCGTTTTTCTATGTAATTTGCAAACTCGCGATATCCCATAAACTCATAGGACTCGTTAATGACCCGGTTAATTTGAATAATGGTTCGTTCTTTTGATACATTAAGAGTTTTGGTAGGGTTTATCTCACGAATGAGTTTGTTGCCAATACATGATTTGATAAACCATTCTCCGTTTACACTTGTCATCGTGGACGCATTAAACAGTTGGAGACGAAAGTTGTCTTGTACGTTTGGGGATGCTACAATAAGGATTTTTTTACTGTGACCAATCTGGCGAATATAGTCACGATGTTCTTCACAAATACCAATAGCCGAACATGTTTTTCCTGTTCCCAGACCATGAAATAACAATAAGCTGTTATAGGGTGTGTGTGATGATAAGAAGTTTTTCACAAATAACTGATGAGAACTTAACTCAAACTCCATATTCTCTAATTCGGCGGCACGTGTCTCTACATCATGGACTTCACCGTCATACATCGTATCATGAAACTCGCGTTTACGTGCAATTTTTAATGAAAAATTAGGATCATTCATCGTAGGATAAAGATCATTGTTGTCCTGATCTGATTCAAGTTGTCCTCGTTCAATTATCTCTTGGCGAAGAATAAACTGATTACATGGGTGTGTTGGGTCATATACAGTATTATCAATATCACACTGTTTTCTCATCTGTTGGTGTTGTTCGATAGTGTTTCTCTCGCTCCTACTACTATCTACTATATCATTTGAGACATCTTCGGATTGGGATGGTTCAGATGATGACATACTACTATATTATCCTACGAATAAAAAGTACAGTCTTTTAACAATTTACGTATATTATCTACAATGCGAATTTTCTCTAAACTATATGGACGTATGCTGTCGATACACTGTTGAATAGTTTTCCATTCTAATCCACTAACCTCTGAACGCTGATAGTTTGTCAGGTCGTAGTCAGGTGAGTTCGAAGAGGCTATATAAAACTTGTGTTTATACGACTTGAAGTTTGAACCGATAAAGTACTCCTTGTATGGGACGATGTTTTCCACGACATTAATTGATTTACGATTTATGCCTGTTTCTTCTTCAAATTCTCGCAAGGCACAATCTATATCATTCTCCCGAAAGTTGCGACGCCCTTTGGGAAATTCCCACTCTTGGTGTGTCCATGCAGTATGGCTATTGTGTACCATATCAATAATACTTGTTGCTGTTTCAATGCCAGTAGCATCTGTACTGATGGCTCCTATCGAACGAAGAATGTCAAACTTTTTACAAGAAATGGACTCTTCCGATTTGTACGTACTAGAAATAGGACGTGACCATAATTCAGACCACAATGTGGAGAATGGTAGAGATAATATACGGTCTTTCTCTTCTAGTGTCATCTCATCGATACATTTTTGTATTTGAAACTTGTTAGTAACAGAATATTTTCCACGGACAAAATCAATATATCCAAACGTATCCTTACGACGAATCATCAATAATTCGGGGATATTTTCATGGTTTATTCGAAATAAAATTATCCCATAACTTGTAAACGGTAGTTTGCATTGATAAAATAGATGACCAATCTTTCCACAATTGCTACATGTAGATGATGACATTGAAATCGACTTTTTAAACGGCTGAATAACATAATCATCTCTAGTCGCATGGGGGGTGGAATGTATAGTCAATGGATTGATATTTTTTACGATGTTTTTACCATCTTCGTCCAAAGCATCTTCAAATAGTAGGTTCATATTACGTATAATAGTATATATCATCATGATGTATCTAAGCGGTGAATATGCAGTTTTATAATGTGATTTTAAGTTAATGACAGAGTTGGATGCAACAATATGGGGGCCCCATTACTGGTTCTTCTTACATACCACCACAATGACTTATCCAATGAAAGCCAATGATGTGGTCAAGAAAAAATACTACGACTTCATCCAAAATATCCCCTTATTTATTCCAAACACATCCATGTCAAAAACCTTTCAAGACATGTTAGACACCTATCCGGTCTCTCCATATTTAGACACGAGGGATTCTCTAACACGATGGATGCATTTTATTCATAATAAGATGAATAAACGACTAGGAAAACGTGAGATATCCATTACCAAGTTCTATGAAGACTATCATGAAAACTACAAAACTCGTAACGTAAAAATTGTTGAATATGCCAAAACAAAGCGTCAACTACTGTACGCTCTTCTTATATGTGCACTTCTCGCAGGCATCTACGCAATGAACAGATAAGTAAGCATAACAGCCAAAATAAAATGGTGATAGAGTACATACAGATATCGCAATCATGTCACCACCAGCTAAAAATATGACAGGGGCAGGGTCAATCGGTTCAGGTGGATACGGATGCGTCTTTTTACCATCACTGTCATGTGCTAATGAAACGGACGACGACATCGAAACACAAGACAACGCCAAGTACGTTACCAAACTCATGACCAACAATCACGCAGACATCGAGTACCGGCTTATACGTTCATTCGATAAGCGGTTGAGAATAATCCCCAACTATGCTGATTACTTTCTAGTGACAAATGTGACCAAATGTCGTCCGGGACCACTAACTAAACGCGACCTGCGCGCATATGAAAAACAATGCAAGCCATTGATAAAGAAAAATATTACCAGAAAAAACATTAATCGGTCCCTCAACAAGATCACGGCTTTACGTATACCATACGGAGGTGACACAATAGATGAATATTGGATGTCACATGTGAATAATCGGTCCGATATGGAAACGATGGTCGCATCAATGCACGCACTATTTACTAAGGGCATTTTACCAATGAACCAGATAGGGTTATATCACGGAGACATAAAATCCTCTAACATCATGTATTACCAAAACAAGGCAAAACTAATCGATTGGGGATTAGCATTTGATTCCTCATACAAGAGAGACCATAATGCCGATGGGGTGAGTCGATTGGCTACATATCGGCCATTTCAGTTCAACGTTCTACCTTCATGTATTTTATTCAATGCGGAGTTTCGGACGGCAATTGCTGGATTATTGAAAACAAATGACGACCTATCCCGACAGACGATTAAGGATTTTGTTGCAGGATTTATTACTGATTGGTACACTATTCGGGGACATGGTTCAGTTTCATTACTGGTCACCCTATACGATAAACTTGTTCCCTATGCGGCAAGGATATGTGGCATTACACACACGATCGCGACCGGGACGTACGCGACAAGTGACAAAGGAGATGCGGTTCCTGCATTCGCCGTCGTGTACATCACCAATATTCTAGAACGATTTATTCGAGATAAAAAGTTACATTTAGACGAGTATTACAAAGAGGTATACCTCAAAAGTCTGGACATCTGGGGGTTCGCAATATCCTTTCTAATATTATTTAACCTATTGTGCAAAAACGAGGCAACGCTTAATGGTTCTGAAAAGAAAACACTCAGTTCTCTCTGCAACATGTTTATTTATATCCTTGAAATGGATGCGACACCAATCGATGCTGAACTCATATCGAGTTATGTAGGAGATGTTATACAGAACTACCGCAAGTAGGCATAATTATCTAACAGTACAGTACCATTCACATTACTTATTTCTATGCGATTAGAACTGGTTGTATTGATAATTGCGGCGTTCTTTGCATACAACGCATACCATGATGGAAAATACACAACAATGGTGTATAAGAATAAGAAATACCTACAAATCGCAGGATACTTGTTGGCAGGAGTTTCTCTCTATATGGTTCTTCGTAAAGATCCTGACAGGGGAAGGAAACTATTACTACATGCGAACGACACCATCAAATATCTCCCTATTGACAAGAATTCTACCAATATATTATCTCCTATCATAGACTTTACTGTAGGGGATAGTTCCAACAACAGTTTCATGGGCGCGCTTAATCCATCACGTTCGCATTCCACCGTTTCTAATATGGAACAAAAAATCCTTCAGTCAGGGCGGGTTAGCAAACAAGGACAAGGACAGAAACCCAAGACTACGAAACGTTCTGTAAGTGAGACTAAAAAGAAGTACGTGGCATCCATGCAGGACTGGAAATGCGGCGGATGTCATGAAAAGTTGAATGCATGGTTCGAGATTGACCATACTACACGACTAGAATATGGCGGAGGAAACGATGTAGAGAACCTTGTCGCATTATGTAGGAACTGCCACGGTAAGAAAACCGCGTTCGAAAATATGTGATGCCGTAACACTACCCATTTATTGTCTCGATACAATATATGGATAATAAACAACCTACAGATACATCAGAATCTATATTATTTGGACCTATTGAAAAATTAAGCAATGGAAACAATTATGTTTTCTTCGCTTCTCTTGTTCTGGTTCTTACTGGAATAATGATCTCAATAGCGTTCGTTAGTCCAACTAAGAGTGTCAATGGTGAAACAGTTGCAAACTCCACTGGATTACGAATTTTAGAAGCAATGGGCATTGCACTTCTTACCATAGGTGTGGTCTCTATTGTATTACTGCTCTACCTACCATCCCTGAAGTCGGTGCTACAACTTGTTGACAAATTAAAATGGGCGATGTTATTGTTTGTGTTTATATTCGCTATTATCATTTTCTATCGTAATATGTCGTCTGACGCCATCACCAATTACCGTATCATTATTGTTCCGATTATTGCATGGATGTCTATAAAAATGTTTCGCAATGCAATGACCCCATCCACACAGGAAGAATATGTTCCAAATCTGCAAATAGAAAAAATGCGAGTGTCCTTAGTATTTGTGGGATTTGTAGCCTTCGTAATCACCATGTTTTCTGTTGACTTTGGAGGAGTTCTGCGTGAATATATGGGAACTAGTCTCACTGCCACAATCACATTGCTTGTCATGGGGATGATATATTTAGTAACACTATTGAGTTACCCAATAATGAAGACCGGGACGGATGGAGGGAGCGATAAAAACATGCTTGCAGGCTTAAGTTGGACTGGTATTGGACACGGTCTCTTCATGGGAGTGACGTTCCTTCTTGCGTTCATCGGTCTTTTTTCGAACATGTCTAGTTTTACCGACGACGATGGAATGCTGAGTTTCAAGAACACGCGTGCATCGCAACTGTTTGGAGTTTCAATCACTATTCTCGTTTTGTGGGTCCTGTTCTTTTCGGTGAGAACCTACCAAGATGTGCACAATACATTGGACGCAACGGGACAAGACCAAACCACCAAAGTCAAATCAGCAATGAATAAAATATTTCTCCTTCTCGGAGGCGCGTCATTCTTTGCTTCTATGATATACTGGTTTATATCGATTACCAACTCATTCAACAATACGCACAGTGTGACTGCACTCCTTATGAACTTAATGGTAATTTTTGTCATATTGATCATCCTATTTAAGTACCTAGCAAATACCACACATTTCCAAAAAAGTCCCTATTTTCGTCTAGCAGTAGGAACTCTATTCTATATCCCTTGTTTAGCATATGATATTTTGCGCAGTGTCCTTGGAATGGTCGGTCTTACTATTCCACCATTAAAATCGTTGGCAGGTAGTGTCGCAAACGGTGCAAAAGGGGCAGTAGGAAGGATTCCAACGGTTGAAAAACCTGCAGGAAAGGATATGGCGACATTAGCAACTGTATTGGTTGCGTATGTTGCATATTTCTTCCTCATTCCATATTCGCTTAACAAAATCGCCAAACAAGGGGGAAATGTCATCCTACAAGAACCAGTCTCTCTATCCACTGAAAAATCATTAGGAACATACACCAAGTTGAACGGTATTGATGACAGTTCGATTACTCCGATATTTGGACAGTCTGCCGTATTCAATTACACATACGCCGTATCATTTTGGATCTATTTAGATAGTTCAACCGCATCCGTATCTGACAATTACTATACAGTGATGAACTACAATGAGATGCCTCATATCATGTGGAACCCCAAAAAGGCCACCATGATTTTTACTGTCAATAATAATACGGTCGAAGATGAGACCAACACACAAGATGAGACAAAAAATGGAACCCGAACATTATTAACATTGGAATCGCTAGCAATGCAGAAATGGAACAATATCGTAGTGAATTATGTCAATGGAACACTAGACGTGTTTGTGAATGGTGACCTTATACAATCTTCACACGAGGTAGTACCCGAAATGACCTATGGAGAACTAACTATTGGATCACCCCAACTTTCGGGCAAGGTGTGCAATGTTGTATACTTTAACTATAGTTTAGAGATGAAGAATGTTCATTATTTATATAATCTTGTTAAGGACACCAACCCACCAATCATCACCGACGCATACTATGGAACTACAGAAAATAATGTCTATGTCAATAAGGCAGCAGAACCCGTTACCAAAATCGTCGTCCCTATCAACATTGATACGAATATTCTAGATACACAGGAACAGGGTGCAGACAAATCGGTTGACGAGGTAGGAACATCCTACAAACCCGTGTCCAATTATCTCTCTATGGCGTGGTATTTTAAGCAAAACAAGGACGAACACAATAGCGCATCCCCTGAAGATGGTCCAGTGAGTGATATAGTCATGCCTACACTGAAAACACCTATCATCTCGGGGGGGATGTTGCCCTCCAGTGACCCTCTTAGCGCACCCGTTCAGTTGAAACGCACATAATACATGATATTACATCATTGACAATGTTTTCATAAAAAATATATTTTGGTACTGTACAGTCTATCATGGAAATCACCGAAGTGCTCATTGTTGTCGCAATCATTATCGTGGTGTATATCTTGGTTAAATACGCTAGTGGTGGATCAAAATCACATACATCATTAACAAGCGCGCTCCAAATGCAGGTTATTAAGGCGAATGATCTCATGGGAGGCGCAGGATCTCCTAGATCAAACTATTCCATGTCCATGTGGTTCTACGTTGATGATTGGAACTATAACTACGGAGTACACAAGCCATTAGCAGTTCGATATAAGACCGGAACGGCAACCACTGAAGATTTAGTGCCTGGACTTAAGGCCGTCACCCCATGCCCAGCCATTGTGTTAGGGGGGACGGACAACGTTCTTGACATCTTTCAAACAGTCCTTCCACCCGATGCAGGAAGCATTCCAACTGGAACCAATGCTCAGGTCATCAATGGAGAAACTATCAGCCGTTGTAAACTCACCAATATACCTATTCAAAAATGGGTCAACCTCATCGTATCCTTCTATGGCCGTACCTGTGACGCGTATTTAGACGGAAAACTGGTTCGTACATGTGTCATGGATGGTATTCCCAAGATCGACAAGGACGCCAACATGTACATCACACCCAGTCTCGAGGAGAATAAAGGATCCTTTAAGGGGTGGACTTCCAACTTCCAGTATTTCCAAACCGCAATGAACCCTCAGCAGGCATATGATATTTATACTGCAGGATTTGGCGGAGCAGGCTGGTTGTCTAGTTTATTAAGCACAGAGGTGAAGGTCACATTCTCAAAGAATGGCAAAGTCGACACAGAATATTCTATGTAGTTGGCATAGATTGCTCATTATTTTATCATAAGGTACTGTACAAGTGTTAGTCAATATGATGAACGATATTGGAGTAGCAAGCAGCCCCGCGGCATATTCGCAATCTAACTCACTCGTAACAAAATTTGCATTCATTCTTGTGGTTTTGCTGGTATTCATCGTAGTTCTACAAATGGGGATGGGTGTTCTTGCTTGGGTTTTAGGACCCAATGGATCACCCAAGTTGTTTACTGGAATGATTCCTGGAAATGAAATGGTTGCTTTTGACCAAGCCCCAAGTGCAAACGGTTCTTCCACGATTTTACGTTCCGATAATCAACGCGGTGGCATTGAGTTCACATGGAGCATATGGATGTATGTAAATAATGATCGCGACCATGACAAGTATCGTCACGTGTTCTCCAAAGGCAATCCTGAACAGTACGCCAAGTCCTACTCTAGTCCTACCGACTCTCCCGAAAAAACAGGCATCATGTACCCTAATAATGCACCTGGACTTTACTTGGCTCCCCATAAGAATAGCCTGCTATTGATCATGAACAGTTTTGAGACCATCGACGAGGAAATAGAGATTGACAATATCCCTCTCAATAAATGGTTCAATGTGGTGATCCGTGTAAAGAATAAGAGTTTAGACGTATTTATGAACGGAATCATAACCAAATCAAGACAACTATCAACGCCCCCCAAACAAAACTACGACAAAGTATTCTTACATCTCAACAATGGGTTTAGTGGTTACTCATCTAACTTGTGGTACTGGAACCATGCTGTTGGAACTAGCACGGTTACTAACATCGTAGACTCAGGTCCCGATACGACACTCACTGGTGGAGCCACTGCAGATACAAGTTCAGACTACCTGTCCAGTAAGTGGTATTTCGCTGGTCAAGGTGATATGTTCAACCCCACTGGATTCACCAACTAATCATAATACCAATACCAATACCAATATATAATCATACACAATCATTCAGGTGTATATGATTTACGCCTTTACTTATCCTCGGGTTCATCCTCATTATTGATACATATATTGTCAGACACAGGCATTTCGTTCATATCATTCACCCCGTCAGGTATAATATCAGCAGATGACGAGGATGGGTCCGTTGCTACATGCACATCAGGTACAACTGTGGGTCGCGTAGTCATCTTATGGTACCAGAACCGAAATGTGTGTAAACACGTAGCCATCTCGGTCATATAAGTACTATATTTAACAGATAACATAAAACTATCCTTGGTCATATGAAAAATAACACCCCAATAAGGTGGGACAAATAATGTCTGGCCTCTATGTAGGGAAACGTCTTTCACTGTCGAAATACTAGTATCTAATTTAGCAACACTAGACCACATATCAGAAGTCATTTCAGGGGTACATCCGAAACTTACATCAGTTAGGTGTTCTGGATGGATAAGTTTAGCACCCACCGTTCCATTCGTCACTGTAAAATAGGAACGATGCGCCACATGACGCCGCAGGGCTGTAACACAATTATCTGTCCCAAATATCAAATCATAACGGGATATATATGAAAGTGGTGGCATCAACTGTAGGTAATGTGATGCAATACGTTCACGAATATCATTAGACAACCCCTGTATCACGTTTTCATTGCCATCACTATAGTAAGACATATTACCTGCAGATTCCTGTAGTTTTAGAAACGAAACAATAGAGGAAGAAACCCGAGTACCATGGACAGCATCCACCACACACACGTCGGTATCGGGGCGCATTCGCACTAACGCATGTATGTTCATATCTTCTTCAATTGTGGTATCAGTACGCAACCTGAATACGACTGGTTGTTTCAAATCCAACACATCGTCTATGCGTGCATCAATAATACCATCTAGTTCAAATACATCGCTTTCTGGGGCAACCTGGAAATGAGATTGAATGTGCAAATAAGTTATTAATACTACAATGAAAACACCGACATGTATTATGTAATTCATATGTACGACGTATATATGAACATTAGATGTTTGTTTATGTCTTATTCTATTCAATCTCTAGTTCAATATCGGATATATCAGATTCTGAATCTGCATAAGACAACATGCTGTAGGCATCCTTAATACTATTTGCCTCCAAAATTGCACGTATTGCATCACTTTTTAATTGTTGTGCGCGTTTTTTTGCGCGTCCATATCGTTGCTGATATACTTGGATCGGGTCTTTTAGATCGATTGTAGGGGCATTTATATCAACGTCGGGGTCGATTGTAACGAGTTCGCCACCACTAACAAGACTATCCCAAGTTGTTGGTTCTGGTTCTGGTTCTGGTTCTGGTTCTGGTTCTGGGTCTGGCGCTGGTTCTGGCTCTGGCGCTGGCTCTGGCTCTAGCTCTGAGTTAATTGGTGACGGATCATCTACATTCGAACCAATATCTGTAGTATCTGACTCCATATTATCATCTGTATGTAACTCTTGAGATGGTGATAATATCACCCCTGATGGACGAATGTCCATGGGTATCTTACCAGATGATATGTTATTACGACCTGAACGTTGTATCATACATGATTCAGTCACTAACGCTTCATCATCGTCTACAATCATCATTTGTTTGATTTTTAGGGATAATCGAAACCGACTCGTTGTAAAACTGATCCCAGATACTTCTATGATGGGTACCAACCGCGTAGTGGAATCAATGATCACATCGGGTATTGCTATTTTATTTTGCGATTCGTCGTATATTGTTGTAGGATGATCACCAGTTGTTGCAACTGAGCATCTACATAACTGGTATCTGCCCGATTTATACGATTTCATTGGACAATCAAATACCGCCTCAATGTCGTTGACCGAAAACGATTCAGTAAACCAATCAGAAGTGTGTTCTGACAAAAGGACGTGACATCTTGTCACTAATAGTTCAAACCATGTCAACACCTCTTCTTCGTCTTCGGGACTGAACATCAGGTCGCATACCGTTTGACTACTAACCTTAACAAGTCCAGCCTTGGATAAAACCTCAGGCGCCTCGATACAGAGTGGCTTCATATCATGTTCGATTTTCGCAAAATACCATCCTGCAGTTCTTTTACCATTTGTGCTTATAGATATTTTATCAAATGTAAAATCCTGTGTGGGTCGATGGATTACTGTATGTGGATTACTCATTACACGTGCATCAGAAAAATATTTTGCGAAATACACGCAGTGTTTTTTTGACGCGCCATTCTATAAAGTCGTTTCAGATTTACATGGCAAGGAATTCCAAATCTGACCATAATAATTTGATTATTCAGCAATGCATTGACTTGTTGCGACAAGACGACCTCAAATACGAAATTAAGGTATTTCTAGAACCTGTCGTATCCATGCTATTTAACGTCATGAACCCGTATATATACGTATTCCTCATTATCAATATACTTATGTTCGTGATGGTATTGTCTATATTGATACTACTTTTGGTGGGATGGTGTCGATAAGATTTTCTCATGATTTTGTTAAAATAATAGTTTATATTATAGAATGTCACGTCTCAACCTTAAAGGAGGATTTATGGGTGTAATCAGCCAACTTAGTGTTCCATTAACACTCATGACTATAAATCATCGTGTAGGTAAGAAACGCCACACTAAACGCCACACTAAACGCCACACTAAACGTACGCGTGCCAAGAAGAGCAAATTTATCAAGAAACGACGCTAAACATACGATAAA
>Ga0209533_1003282_pt1 | contig 14427 bp, 14 predicted proteins | sample COG_04_FD_184748 | JGI IMG/M metagenome (GOLD analysis project Ga0209533, IMG submission 184748) | Pelagic Microbial community sample from North Sea - COGITO 998_met_04 (SPAdes) (version 2) | ecosystem: Environmental > Aquatic > Marine > Neritic zone/Coastal water | place: Helgoland, sampling... | reverse complement strand
CAACTGTAAGCAGCGACAATAGCGGAGGAATGTCTATTGAGCATTATGTCTATGACCAAGGAGATGGCTCAGTTTCTGTTGAGCATTACAAATTTATTGGAGGAGATCATGTTTGGTTTGATGCTACATATCAAGGTCAGAATACATCTGAATTGGTTTGGAATTTTGTATCAAGATATGATATTAATGGATTGAGATAAAGAATAAAAATGCACATAAGATCATCGCTCGTTCTTCGATAGGCTTCACATACGAAGCTTTAGCCGCAAGCAAAAAATGAGCAGTGAACCACAAAACACGCATAAATTGTATACTTTCGGAGCCTAAGATGGACCCAAAAAACTGATGTATGATTGAAGGAATGCTCGGCTTCGTTAAAGAATTAAAAATTCGTAACGAGCACTTGTTTTATTTTGGCTTGCTGTGCATTACGCTGGCCATCGTCTGCCTGGTGCTAACCAAAACCACCTCAACAGAAGTTCAGGGCGTAAACGCCTGGTTCAAACCCTTAAAGTTTGGCGTATCCATTGGGCTATTCTCATGGACCATGGCTTGGTACTGCCATTATCTGTCTGATTTTAATGTGACCCCTTTTAATTGGACGGTCATCATACTGTTTGGTCTTGAACTCCTCTACATTGTTTTTCAAGCATCAAAGGGAGAATTGTCTCACTTCAACATCAGCACACCCACCCATTCCCTTCTTTACTCGCTGATGGGATTAATTGCCGTAATTGTTACCTTATATACGGCATACATTGGCCTCCTGTTTTTCACACAGTCTTTCCCAACATTACCAGGTTACTACCTCTGGTCAATACGTTTGGGAATCTTGATTTTTGTTGTTTTTTCATTTGAAGGAGGCTTAATGGGCTCTCGGATGAATCACAGCGTGGGAGCCATCAACGACAATTCGGATTGGTGGATTGTGGGATGGAGCAAAACTGTGGGCGACTTGAGAGTTTCTCACTTTATAGGAATGCACGCTTTGCAAGTTTTACCCTTGCTGTCCTTCTATGTATTTAAAAACACAAAGGCAACCATCCTTATCTCAATACTCTACGGACTTCTTGCCACATCAACATTGGTTCAGGCATTGAACGGAAAACCTCTCATCACACAAAATAAAATCAAAGAATCGGAATAAAAAGGGCATACAACAATAGTTGTAGAGCATAGCACCCTTGGGCATGCTATGCTCTACATACACAAACCTCTATTCATCACAATGAAGGACAAAATAAAACATCTATTTAAAAAGGGGATCTATTTATTCTATCCAAAAAAGTATAAACATACTATTTGGCTCATTGGCTCTGGTAGAAGTGGCACGAATTGGGTATCTTCAATTATTAACTACAAAAATGATTTCAGAGAGTTATTCGAACCATTTCATCCCATGTTTCCTCTATTAAGTATAATAGGATTCAAAAAGCCCCTTTATTTAAATAGCAAAATAAAAAAAAGAAGCTTCAGGATCTTAGCAAATATCATATTGAGCGGAAAACTTTACCACGCGCGCGTTGAGGGGGGCAACAAATTCAAAAACTATTTAAAAGTGATGTTCTTTTAATCAAGGATATTTTTGCGAATTTGATGTCTTACGAAATATGTTCGAATAGTCCTAAAATCAAACCCATACTACTCATTCGAAACCCTTATGCGGTTGCTTTATCCAAAACGGAAAGAAAACACTGGGGCTGGATGAACGATCCTAAAGAATTCCTTTTACAAAAGAGCCTACGTGAAAACTTAATTTTCTTAAATAACAAACTACATACATCAAAAGCTAAACGGCATTAAAAAGCCGTTTAGCCAAATTTTTATTCTCTATAATATAACCATACAATGAAATTTAAAATTTTCGTACTCGGAATATCATTACTTATTTTCAACGCTTGTAACAAGGGTGACGGTAAAACACCTAAACCACAAAGCACTTCAACAAATAAAATTCTTCCCCTAGGAGCTTCAAGGGTTGAGGAGGCAAGACCCGAATTTGAAAGTTACCGCTACGAACTCTGGAAAGACTTAAGAGAAAACGGTTGTGCTTTTGATTTTATCGGTACGCAATCTGACAATGCCTCTTATCCGGCTTTTGGTGGGGCTGAATTTGATGTTGACCACGAAGGAAGAAGTGGTTGGACTTCGAATGAAATATTAGGTGGACTCGATAATTGGTTAATTCAAACCGGGTGTCCTGATATTGTGCTATTTAGTTCACCAGGGGGTAATGACATCCTGGGGAATTTAGACTATAATCAAACCATCTCGAACATTAACTCAATAATAGACCTGTTACAAGCGAACAACCCTAATGTGACCATCATTATTGAACAGCTAGCAGAAGGGCGTTCCGACTTTATGACCACAGAATTCACTAAGGCTTTTAACCAAATAAAATACGATATATTAACCGTTGCAAATACTCAAACTACAACTGAATCACAGGTAATTGCAGTGGATATGTTTACTGGGTTTAAGAACAACTATTTAGCGGATGAAGTACATTATAATGAAGCAGGAGCAGAATTTATTGCCACCAGATATTATAATGTATTAGAAAACCTGTTAGAATAATAAAAACTACGGAGAAAAACGAAAACTAGTTTACACTTTGTGCTAAAAGAAGTTTGGAATTCCTAATCGCCAACATTATCTCCAACCAGCTGTTGATATTTAAATAATTTATTTCACTGTTAAAACCCATAACTCTACTTGTTCAGAAGATCGCCAGTATTGATCTCGTTTTGTTATTTCAGAACCGGATTTCACAGTTTTTTTAAAACAATTCTCCAACTCGAACCTCTCACCCAAGTCTAACTCCCTCTCTATTGGATGGCCCTTTGTCACATTCGTTATTTGAGCTAAATTTGAGAATATGATAACGAGCTTCCCATCAGGTAGCAGCCTTTTTTTTGCTTCTGCAAAAAAATCAGGAAATAGGTTTTCATTGTAATAAATAGCTGGGTCATTTTTATCCTGATTATGAGATTCTGGCAACCAAGGTGGATTAAAAACAATCAATTCGCTTTGCTTTTCCCACACTCCAAAAAGATGCCCAAAATCTAATTCTATCTTTCTAGACAACTTTGTACCTGCCATAAACTCAGTTAAGCCAATAATTGCATTAGGGTTTGTGTCTGTTCCAAAAACCTTCTGAAAACCATACTTTATCATTTGAAAAGAAAGTACACCAGATCCAACCCCAACATCTATTGCCGACTTTTTAGGTCCTGTATAACGTTTGAGCCAATTATCGAAAAGTATCAAATGATCAAAACGTGTCGGAAAATAAGTGCCGTAATAGGGGTGTAATTTATTTCGTAATACCGGAATGGATATCCCATTTTTGTACCACTGCCAAGCGCTATTCAGTCCTTGAACTTGAGGAAAGGGCAATAAGAAATTGCTAGCTTCTGGATAAAGCTTTTCCAACCAACCAATAGAAGGTGCTTTTTTTATGGTTAATTTATGATCTGAAATTTCTATTAAAATAAGATTTGACAGTTTCCGGTATTCTGATCGATACTCACGTTGCTCCTGAAAAGACCTGTTCGGCAATTTTCTCTTAAGGTGCATCTGCAACTCCTTAAGAAGGAACAAGCCATTGCTATAAAACGCTGTTATTAGTATAGACTCCCCGGCTTCTAATGCTTTAATCGTAAGCTTAACATCTGTAGCGCGATTAAACAATGCTAATTGTTTACTCGACAAAATAAGTTCCGGCCTGTTTACATTTATATCTGTGGTCATCGATTGGTTTTGCTTTTGTATAAAGGGAAAGAATCTTGTAAATGACTCCTGCGACGTATGTGATTGATCAAAAATAAAATAAACCTGATTAGTTCTCTAGCTCATCAACTATATGTGGATAGGCGTATTACGAATCTGGAATCTAATTAACCTGTAGAACAGAAAGCAAAGGTCTTTTATTTGCAAATGTTAACTGAAATATCTGAATAAAAACCATGGTCCATACGTGTAAAGTTAATTGCTAGTTCAAACCTAATGGAAAATCCGGTGCGATTTTCCATTGGGTTTGTTTTTTTTAAATTTAAGTGTTTTATCAGCAACTAATCTTATGCCAACCGTTAGCCATCATTACAAACCAGTGTTTGAAGATTTAAATGACAAATTCGTTTATGTGAACGCTCAGACTAGCATATATCCTGTTTAGTTGAAAATTGGATCAAGAGTAATCGATTCGGAAGGAAAAACTTCGCTGATGTCCAAAAGGTATGAAGAAATGAAAGCGCTAAGAGATCGCATAGAAACCAAGTGGAATCGTTTGAACCTAATTCGCACGATTTCTTCTACAATAAGTTTTGTATTGCTGATTGTCTCGTTTCTGTTTTTAGAAAAATAAATACCGCTTCGATTTTCATTTATACCATTCGTAAAACCACTTGGATGGCTTCGAGTTTAAAAGCTGCTGAGACGCTGTAAATGAGTAAAAAAGACCTGAAAACACCTTTTTTTTCAATCATTTTGAGCAAAAAAACATCTTTTTTTTGCTCAAAATGAGTGAAATCTACTACAAAAAATAGTATTTTGAAAAGGTGAATGTTCACGTCTACTTAAAAAAAGTTTATCTAAATCTAGAACCATGAATTACTACATAAAAGTTTGGCAGAACTACGCAAGCTTCAGCGGACGTGCAAGAAGAAGTGAGTATTGGTATTTTTTTCTATTCAACATCATCGTCTCTTTCCTCATCGGAATTGTTGCAGGTATGACGGGCTTCATGATTTTACCAAACCTATACTCGATGGCTGTATTGATTCCGGGAATTTCGGTTGCGGTGAGAAGGATGCACGATGTAGGTAAAAGCGGTTGGTTTGTCTTAGTTCCCATCTACAACATCATCCTTGCCCTAAGCGAAGGAGACCAGGGAGACAACGCATACGGCCCAGACCCTAAGGTGGAAGCACATCAGATCCTTTGAAAGCTGGAATTAAATTATTTGCTCCGGGGAAAAGCCTGACCTTTCATCCCTGAAGACTCTTCAGACAAAAAGAGCAAAGCTTCTCTATGTCAATTTAATGTAAGCGACTAATCTTCTGTCGTTTGACCGCTTGAATCTTTACACATGTAAAAATCGGACACAGCTGCTTTCAGTTTTAATTGATACCCATATGCATGGTGCAGCTCTCCCAATCCGTTGTAACCAAATTCTGGGAGGTAAGGATTTCCGGCTCCATCTTTTACAATCACAATCAAATCCTTAATTGGTGCGAAGGCTTCTTCTACATCAATAGATTGCAAACAAGTAAATGCAATCATGCTCCAACCCGCTTGCATTTGCATAGGGATGCCTATTGATGAGGAATCACAATTGTATTGCAATTGATCTTCCAAATTTGAGATGACATCAAAAGCAGCCATCAATTCATTTTGCAAGTCATCAATCAGGCTATGAATATCGTTCGAATCTACATCATCATAATCACAAGAGCCATCGTCTTCTAAAGCCTGTGGGTTGTAATTTACTGCAGATGCATCCATACAACCCGATGGAACATTCTGACAAGCAGTCCCCCCGTAACTCTCACAGTTCTGGGGTGAAAAGAATGGATTGTACGGAGCATAAGCATTTGAGTACATACAACCTTCTGCATCCGGAATGTCATCACAAGAAATGTAAATACATACTGAATTTCCGTATTGGTCTGTACCTGCTGTGCTTGCATTTGCATTGAAATTCATTGCATCTTCATCCATACACCCTTCGGCTGAACTTGAACAAGGAGTTCCGCCAAAGTTGCTACAGTCTCCTGCCCCAAAGTTGGCATGGTATATCGCAAAAGCATTGGGGTATTTACAGCCCGTTTCAGGAACGTCATTGCAGGTGGCGTAAGTACATAAGATATTACCCCACTGATCTACAGACTGAATATTAGCCTGCGGAATGTAATCTAAAGCATTCGCATCCAAACAACCGTAGAACTCTTCGGCATCATCTGAGCAAATTACTCCACCCCAGGTTTGGCAGAGCCCTCTGTTGGTATTTTCGTCAAAAGGAAAGAAATAATCTGCCCACAGACAACCTTCTACCGGAGTCTGATCGCAAGATTCGAAATCACAAAACCAGCCCCCATTTTCATCCATTTCTTGCACATTTGCATTCGGATTGTAATTGCTTGCTGTCGGATGAATACATCCGCTTCTTACTTCACACGAGGTACATGATGACCAGGCGTCAGAAATTTGAGTAGCGCCGTTAACGAGAACTTCTCTTTTGGCAGTTGTTGTATCATCCGTGCTTGCCAAACAAGACCAATCTCCTTGCTCATTGGCATAGAGAAGAAGGTCTTCATTATACTCTCCCCCATCTGCACAATAATTGTATTGATACGTACCTTTGGGAAGGTAAGCCTTACCGTTCCAAACCCTTGAGTCTCCGAGTTTTTGCAAGATGATTCCCGAACTGCAAACACTTCCATCGATACCTGAAACACTCACGTATTCAGGAATGAAAGACGCACAGTTCATATCCACCTCAAAGTTTACCTCGTACAAACAAGAACCGTCATCGATAACTGCGTTTGCATTGTAATTGTGCGCTGCGGCATCGACACATTCGCTCGACTCTGTATTTTCTTGATACACGCGAACCCAATCTACTTCAATTTGTGATGGAAACTGCGTTTGATCATTGGGTCCGTTTTTGTCTATGGCAAGGTTCAGCATTAGAAACCAATCACCTTTGTTAAAAGGCCAGGTGTATTCCGAAGGATAATCATCTGGAGTAACGCTAAATAGATACTCTTCATCTACGTACCAGGTAATCCTGTTCGGCTCCCACCGCACCTCATACAAATGGAAATCATCAGCATAAGAACCATTTTCTAAGTTCTTAGAAAAACTTCGGTAGGTACTACCACTCCCACAAGGCCCTAGGTGTGCTGCTCCGGTCGTTACATTACTGGGACCATCATTCCCCCACTGCTCCATGATGTCGATCTCACCATCACAAGGCCAGCTCCCATCTGTGGGCAGCATCCAAAAAGCCGGCCAAAAGCCCTGACCATCAACCGTTTTTATTCGAGCCTGAACACGACCGTAGCGAAACGTGAATAATCCTGCGGTGATGATTTTTGACGAAGAATAGTTCATTACATTGGAGGCATTGAACGGATCAACGACCCCAGCAGGCTCTTGTTTGGCTATAATTTTAAGCGTTCCGTCGGATACAACGGTGTTTTCTTCTTGATAGGACTGCAATTCTCCATTACCCCAACCCCACAAGCCGTATTGACTTCCTGTACCCAAATCATGGGCCCATTTGGTCGCATCCAACTGAGTTCCGTTAAATTGATCTTCCCAAACCAATTGCCAATCCTGAGCCGGTAGGTTTAGAGTCAAACCAATAAAAAGAAAAAGAGCGCGTGAGAATTTGTTCATGGGAGGCTGTATTGAGGTTTCGTTCAAATATAAATCATTTTCTGCTCTTTGAGAATCACACACAACATTGATTGCAATTAATTATTTGTGTGATTTTTGTTGTGAAAAGTTATGCGTAAATTTGTAAAAACACAATCCTGAGACCATGCTATTCAAAACAAGTATTGATCGTATAAAAAAAGAAATTGAGATGGATAAAATCTCAGGCAAGTCCTATTCCCTCTTTGAGAAAATTAGATTGGGCATTTACGGATCTCCCAAATACACAATCCTAGAACTGAATCCCGAGGATCTTGGAATCAGCGATGGGAAATCCAACGATTTATTGCATGGGAATTTTGAGTTGAAAAAAGAAGGGATGGCCTTTTATTTCCGCTATTTAAATGATGAGTATGCCATTGTAGCCCGTTACAATCAAATCACTTTTCAAACCAACGACAAATACTTCGAATTGCAAATGGGTAAGCATGCGATAAAAATGGAAATCAAGAGTAAGAAAGGGCATCTGAACTTTCTAAGAAACTTCGCCAAACACCGAAGTTACGATACTTTTCCGCACTCCGCCATGTAGGTTCATTCAAAGCCTTTTTCGCACATTAACACACAAAAAAAAGCCTCAAAGAATTTGAAGTACATGCCAACAAGTTCTGAATTTCATCCTATATTGGACCGTAGATGAAACATCAAAAAATCATCATCATAGGTGCCGGCATCGCAGGATTAGCAGCTGCCATTCGGTTGCAATCTCGCGGACATGAAGTCCTTGTGTATGAAGCCAACTCATACCCAGGCGGAAAACTGACGGAAACGAGTGCTCAGGGTTATCGATTTGACATGGGGCCCTCCTTGTTCACCCTGCCCCATCTTGTTGAGGAGCTTTTTGAATGTGCCAACAAACCTGTGAGCTCCTACTTCAGCTACAAGAAAAAAGAAGTCATCTGCAATTATTTCTTTGAAGATGGAACCACCTTTTCGGCACCTTCGGATCTAGAAGAATTTACAAAAAAAGCTTCTGAGACCTTTGATGTATCTCAAAAGACCATGGAGGATTATTTACAAGCCAGTCAAAAAAAATACGAGTCGACTGCTTCCATATTCTTGGAAAAATCATTGCACAAATTAGGTACCTATTTTTCCAAAGATATGGTGAAAGCTTTATTAAGTATTCCGCATTTAAACATCAACACCAGCCTGTCTAAACACAACGAAAATGTGTTCGAGGACTCTAGGCTTGTGCAGTTTTACAATCGGTTTGCCACCTACAACGGCTCTTCACCCTACCAAACACCGGGCATCATGTCGATGATCCCCCACTTGGAACAGTCTTTGGGTACTTATTTTCCGAAAGGAGGCATGCACCAAATCACGGAAAGCCTTTTTCAACTGGCTAAAGATTTGGGAGTATCCTTTGTCTTCAACACCAAAGTCGAAGAAATTGAAACCGAAGGCCAACGAGTTCTGGGAATTAAAACCCATGAAGAATCGGTCTCGGCAGACATTGTCATCTCCAACTCAGACGTGGTTCCCAGCTACAGAAAACTGTTGAAAAAACACAAGGCGCCCGAAAAAACACTCAAACAAGAGCGCAGCAGTTCTGCCCTCATTTTTTATTGGGGCATTAAAAAACAATTTCCACAACTGGACCTGCACAACATCTTTTTCTCAAAAGATTACAAAGTAGAATTTGACGCTATCTTCAAACAAAAAACAATTTCCAAGGATCCTACAGTCTATGTGAACATCAGTTCTAAGGAAGAGGCCAGTGATGCTCCCGAAGGCTGTGAGAACTGGTTCACCATGATCAATGTTCCCGGGAATACAGGACAAAATTGGGACGATCTGATTGAAAAAACTCGAGAGAACATCCTTCAAAAACTAAGTAAATTGTTGGGTGAAAACATTGCTGAACTCATTACTTACGAATCTGTTTTAGACCCACGTGGTATCGAACAAAAAACACAAAGCCACCAAGGTTCTTTATACGGAGCGGCTAGCAATTCGAAATTTGCAGCCTTTTTGAGACATCCCAACTTCAGTAGCTCCATTTCAAACCTCTATTTCTGTGGAGGGAGTGTTCACCCCGGAGGCGGAATTCCTCTGTGTTTGCTCTCAGGTAAAATTGTGGCTGAAATGATCAACAAAAATCAATAATATGGCACCCAAAACAAAAATTTCAATTGGACTTTTATGGTTGTTTACCCTTTCAGGAATCATCGGAATTTTGTCGCCGGCAAAAGATTGGTTTTTGATGCTTACTCCTTTGAATCTTGGCTTAAGCTTCCTCATTATAGCAATCAATCTAAAAGGGTTTTCTAAATTTACCGCCCACGCATTTGCCATCCCATTTCTTTTGGGCTTCCTCACAGAAGCGCTGGGCGTTAATTACGGCTTGCTGTTCGGGGCCTATTCTTACGGAGCTAATTTGGGCTTTAAAATCATGGGCGTGCCCTTGATTATATGCATCAACTGGTGCATGTTGACCATCGTAACCGCAGACCTGGCAAAATTTATGACCCACAACAAATGGCTTAGAATAGGTTTAGGAGCGCTGATCATGACTCTTTTGGATGTCATCATCGAAGTATCGGCGCCTAGATTTGACTTTTGGGAATTTGAGGGAGGCATCGTTCCGCTTCAAAACTACTTGGCTTGGTTTGCGATAGCTGGTTTAGCTCATTTAGGATACCAATCTTACGCGATTGATTCTCATTCAAAAATCTCTTTTCATGTACTCGCATCTATATTTGTATTTTTCGCTGTATTTTTGATTTTCTAAATGAAACACATCGATTACATATTAACTGGAGCCGGCGCTTCCGGATTGATGCTTGCCTACCGTATGGCAAACGACCCTTTTTTTGATGAAAAATCAATCCTCATCATTGACCCTGAAAAAAGAAAGGATGAAGATCGTACCTGGTGTTTTTGGGAAGTAGGCCGTGGCGAGTGGGATGGGATCGTTTCTAAATCTTGGGACTCCATTTACGTGGCAGGCGGATCTTCTGAAAAAAACATCTCCATCAACCCGTATACTTACAAAATGATTCTAAGTGAGGATTTTTATCAGAAAATCTGGACTGTTTTAAATGCCAAAGACAACATCCAATTCCTCCACGAAAGCGTTACTGAAATTAAACCTACTGAAAAAGGAGTTCACGTTCAAACAAATCAGGGCAACTACCATGCCTCGAAGGTCTTCAATAGCATACCTGGATATTCTAACTACAATACACAAAAAAAGTACCCGGTACTTCAACAACACTTTGTCGGTTGGTTCATCAAAACAAAAAAACCAAGTTTTGATGCGTCCACAGCCACATTTATGGATTTCAACATTCCTCAAGAGGCAAGTACGAGATTCATGTATGTTTTACCGACCAACAAAAATGAAGCTCTTTTTGAGTACACCTTGTTCTCTGAAAAATTACTCAGCAAAGATGCTTACGAATCGGGCATCAAAGATTATCTGAAAAAACAAGGAATTGAGGATTATACGATAACCAGAAAAGAACAGGGAGCCATTCCCATGACGGCATACCCTTTCAGAAATAACAATTCAAAAAACATCCTTCACATTGGAACAAACGGAGGGTGGACGAAGGCCAGCACCGGTTATACTTTTTACAATTGCACTAAAAAAACAAAAAATCTGGTCGACTTCTTAAAAAAGCATTCTGATTTGAGGCATTTTGACCGACGAACCAAGTTTAACAACTACGACCTTTTATTCCTGGATGTCTTAGCTCAAAACAATGCTCAAGGCGGCGAATTGTTTTCTATGTTGTTCAACAAAACAAAGGTAAAAACCTTGTTGAAGTTTTTAGATGAATCTACAAACCTCTTCGAAGACATCAGCATCATGCTTGCCGTTCCACCTCGCTTATTTACGCAAACGCTCATGAAACGTATTTTGTCGTTTTCCCGTTTTAAAACAAAACGACATGAATAGATCGAAACAAATAACCACATTAACCTTTTTCAAATACAACACGCTCAGAACAAAAATTTGGGCTTTTGGCATGATGCAGTATGCTCACCAAGATTTAAGTAACGTTGCTGGACTTGAATTTTACAAATTGATGGGCACGGGAAATAAGTCAGGCTTCAACCCCTTTCCGGACTGGTCCACCTATTGTCTTCTTCAGGTTTGGAAGACCGATGCCGATGCCGAACACTTTTTTGAAAACTCAAGGTTGATGGAGCGTTACAGAAATAAAACATCCGGGCAAATTACTTATTTCCTAAAAAACATTGCGGCCCACGGGCTGTGGTCCAAAAAAGAACCCTTCATCAAGTCGGACTCCCTCAGTGAAGAGAACCTCCCTATTGCAGTAATCACTAGAGCTACCATAAAAAATAAACACCTCATAAAATTTTGGAAATATGTACCCAAAGCTGAAAAACCCATTGAAAAAGCAAGCGGGCTAGAATTTAAAAAAGGGATTGGTGAAATGCCTATCAAACAGATGGCCACTTTTAGCATCTGGAAGAATGCGGAAGCCATTAAAAAATATGCCTACGAAAGTCCGGCCCACAAAAAAGCGATTGAAATGACGCGAACCTACCAATGGTACAGCGAAGAACTCTTTTCTCGATTTCAGCTGTACCGCACAGAAGGCTCCTGGGAAGAATCGTAAAATCAAATCTACATGCTCTTAATCAATCTTATACTCAACGGGATTTTAATGGGAATCATTCTCATGACTCAATTCGTCAGCTACCCACTCTTAAAATCAATTCCTGAAAATTCCTTTACAAACTACCACGCTACCTACACAAGATACATTGCGCCTCTGGTTGGCCCCTTGATGGTTTTCGAACTAACGATCATCAGCTTACTCACCTTTCAAGACGCTACAGACACCCTTCTAATCGCAAGTACTGCACTTGTTATCCTTATCTGGCTCAGCACCATTTTTATTCAAGTACCGCTACACAACAAACTTGCTGCTGGCCATGATTCAAAAAAAATAAACCGTTTGATCCAAAGCAATTGGATACGAACACTCTGCTGGACGATTAAATTCACATTGGCACTGATGCTTCTGTAATCCTTTTCAGACAACTGTTGAGACGCCTCCTGAAGCACTTGTTTTTTTGGATTTCAAATGATTACGCACAAATTTATCTTGTATAACTTTTTTGTTAAATAATTATACATTAAATTTGTAAAAAAAGATACATAACATGAAAAAACATACCACATCAATTTTAGCGACTTGTGTGCTAATTATAGCCAGTTGCGGATCTACTGAGACTAAAACCACCGTAGAAACAGCTCCTGTAGTTGTTCAAGAGGAAGAGAAAGTTTGGGAAGAGTTTGAAATCAGTGCTACCGGTAATACCATGCAAGACATGATGTTCTCCGAAAAAAATATTAAAGTAGAAGAAGGGGCATGGGTTCGCATAGAGCTCTACAACGAGGGTGTAGACGCTGCAATGATTCACAACCTGTTAATTTGCAATTACGGAACTCGTAAAGAAGTTGCGATGAAAGCGATTGAAGCAGGAGCTGAAAACCAATTCATTCCCAACCACAAAGATTTAGTTGCGGCATCTGATCTAGCCCAACCGGGCGAATCCGTAACACTTGAATTCAAAGCTCCTGCCAAAGGAAACTATGAATTCTTCTGTAGCTACCCAGGACATTCACAAATGATGAGGGGGTATCTATTTGTGAAGTAATACAAATCCTTAGTAGCTCAATGTACACCAGGAATTGATTCGTTCAATTCTTGGTGTTCTTGTTTACAGGTATTTATCAAACTGAAAATATAGAAATAAGTTGCTGTTGGGAAAGGATTATTTGATGCAAGAAACGAATTCATTAAGATTGTGGATGAACTCAACATTCTTGTATTCGGATCCAAGATTAATTTGTTTGGTCGCCTTTGTGACAATGTGAATTTTTGATTTGGGGAAGTACTCTTTGGATCTTTCAACATGATTTCTGATGCTCGATAAACAGACATTAGATATCGAAAAGAAAAGTATGTTTTCAGCTTGTTGCTTTTCCGATACCTCGGCCAAACATTCCAGAGGTAAATTATCTCCTAAATAAATTACACGATACCCATTTTGTACCAATAAAAATTTAGCAAAAAGTAGTCCTATCTCGTGAAATTCTTGCTCTGGAAGAAAAAGCAACCATGTAATCTTCTTTGACTTATCGCGTTTAGAAACAGCATCGGTTAAAGCAAAGAGCTTTTGCTTGATCAACTCAGACAGAAAGTGCTCTTGTGAAGGCGAAATTTTGCTAACAAGCCACAACAAACCGACTTTTTGCAAAAGAGGAATCAACACCACATCATAAAAGGTGATGATTCCCATTTCATGGTAACCTTTATCAAAAGTCTCATGGAACGATTCCTCATCAAAATTTATAGCACATTCTAAAAACTTGTTGATGTAATAAACACCCTTTACACCAATATCTTTCGTTTCCCCTAACTGATTCACTTGAAAGACAATTTCTTTTTCACTCATCTTACTAACATGAGAAATCTTGAAATTGTTTGCCAATAAAAAATGTGTATTGATACCCTTAACCAACAATTCATCATTGTATATTCTGATGTTGGTTTCGGTACGTTTGGGCAATAAAAAGTCATACCTATTCTCCCAGGTTCTGAGATTTATCTTGGGTATGCCCGTGATTTGTGAAAACTGTTCTATACTATACTGAGCCATAACATTTGTCTATTGGATTAGACATATCAAACGGAATTGGAAACATTGAACAAACGTTCCATCACCTTTTTTCGATAGTCAAAAATAGCATTTAATTGTCGCTTGATCATAAGTGTATTTAAAAGATTCCCTATGAGGCCAAACGGGGGCTTGTACGTAATTATATCCGTCATTCGGACACCCGTTTCTGTCGCTTCAAAAAAATGTTGGTGGTGCCACAAGGTGTAGGGACCAACTTTTTGTTCATCAACAAAATATTGTTTGTCTTTGACTTGGGTAATTTCGGTAACCCATGCAAGTTTGATTCCGAGCAAAGGAGCCACTTCGTAG
>Ga0209533_1003277_pt1 | contig 14447 bp, 10 predicted proteins | sample COG_04_FD_184748 | JGI IMG/M metagenome (GOLD analysis project Ga0209533, IMG submission 184748) | Pelagic Microbial community sample from North Sea - COGITO 998_met_04 (SPAdes) (version 2) | ecosystem: Environmental > Aquatic > Marine > Neritic zone/Coastal water | place: Helgoland, sampling... | reverse complement strand
CTGGGGTCAAATTGTGAATGGCAGTTGATTTATAAATTAAATGAAACATGTGATTGATTTAATTTACACAAATAAAAAAAATTGAAATAATCTAATTTAAGAGAGTGTTTGTTTTTTTTGTTTTTTCAATTTCGTTATGCTTATTTTGTTTTTTTGGCTCTTGGTTTTTTGGTACCACGTCCTTTTTTTTTAGTAATTTTCATTGGTTTTACATCAATAAGAGATTTATTGTATGCAATTAAATCAGCTTTATAATGTTTTTCAAATTCGGCTAATTCATTTAACCAAATTTGTTTTGCACTTGTTTCTTTAATTAAATTTAATTCAGCCATCATATTTTCTTGTTTCTTTTGTAATTTTTGAATCTCATTTTTTGTTAATTTTCGAATATTCATGTTTAACAAATAATTATAATTTCCCACTGTTCCCTCTTCTCCGCCTTCTTCGTTTTCATCTTCTTCATTGACACCACCATCGTTATCATCTTCATCATCTTCATCATCTTCTTGATTATTTTTTTTAGATTTTGTTGAGTCGGTGATAAAGGTAGGAAATTGTAATTCTTTTAATTTTGCAATGATGGTTTTGATATCGACATTTCGAATTTCAATTTTCTCATTAATAAAATCAAAGATGAATTTAATTTTATATTGAACAACATCTAAATCTTTTTGGATTTTTCCCAATAAATAATCACGTCTTTTGACATACATTGACAAACGTCCAGTGTACCATTCATCAATAATTGATTGAACGGATGAATATTTTTTGATTTTGTTTTGATAATCGAATAACCACATATTTGTTGTTGGTAATGTACTGGTTAATTTGAAAATTCGTTCAAATTCAGTTATGCCATTTCGAGGTTCTGTATCCAAAATTTCATCTAGTGTATCTTCGACGAATGTCAAAGTAATATCAACTTTTGTTTCAGTTGTCTGATCATCGAACCATCGAATCCATTGTTTTGGAACGGAATTTCGGGCTCCTTTTTTGTTTTTTTTTGCTGGTTTGACAGATTTATCGATAATCATTTTATCCAACATTTCTTTAAATTTATTAGTCCAATGTCCAATTGGTAATTCAGTAATTCGCATTTGTGTATCATTTACTTTTTCATATTTACCGCGTGTTAAATAACCAATTTGTACACCATATCTATTATAATATGGTTCAATTGTTCCGTCGAATCCACGATACCAAGGTTTTATTTTCATTATGGGTTGATCAAGAATTTTTTGTCGAATTATTTTTGCAAGATCTAATGGATTATGTGATGGTATTTCTGTGCTCCAACCAGTTGCAATACCTTTTGTTCCATTTACTAAATGTAAAGGCAACAGTGGATAATAATATTCTGGTTCGATCCAGTCACCTTCTTCAAACAAATAATTTAACAATTCATTATCGTGATTATTAAATAACAATTTAGTTGTTTTTGAAATATTTGTAAAGATATATCGAGAAGAAGCTGCATCAGATCCGCCTTGTAATCGTGTACCAAACTGGCCTTGTGGCATTAACAAGTTAATATTATTGGAACCAACATATTTTTGTGCTAATCCAACGACGGCTCCTTCTAATGATTTTTCACCATGATGATAATTGGAATGTTCTGATACATAACCTACAAATTGAGCAACTTTAATTTCACGTTTTATATTTTTTTTAAACGCACTGAATATAATTTTACGAATGGATGGTTTAAATCCATCTGCGATGTTTGGAATTGCTCTGCGAACACTTGCTATGGAGAAAAGAATCATTACAACATCGATAAATTGGTCACATGACATATTTTTTTGATCATAATTAACTATTGTAGATGGATCATAATTTGCCATCCATTTTTTTCGATCATCTGCTCGATCTTTATTAAATGCCAAATCAATTTTACTAAATTGGCGCAAAATTGTTTTATAACTCAATGTGCCATTTTTTATTTTTAGAAGTGTTTCAGATCGAGTACCATATTTCGCGAGAATTTTATTTTTTAAATATTCTAAATTTACAGTCCCATCCACATTATATTCAGGAATTTCTTTTTCGACTTCTTCTTCTTCGACTTCTTCTAATGCATTGATTACATCATTTATTGTATCTCCGTCTAATCCAAGTTTAATTAAATCTGAATCGGGATTTGATTCAGGTTCTTTTAACATATCCATGATAATTTCTTTTGTGATATTATTGCCATAATAAGTGACGACTTTCATTGTTTTAAAATATTCTTTTGCCTCACTTGCCATCGAAGTACCCAAACCTTTATAATATTTAATATTCCATCCAGGTGGTTTTCCCTGCCACTTCTTTGCCCATTTTTCGAAATCGTGTTCGTTATAAAAACACTTGACTTGTTTCTTTTTTGTTGCTTTTACAATAGGTGTAAGCAATGAGCAAATCATTCCACGTTTTAATAATTCAGGCCACAATTCATCAAACAAATTTAGAATTAATCCTTTGATATGTGTTCCATCTAAATCCTGATCTGCCATGATCATAACTCGGCCATATCGAAGTGTATATTTTTTATCCAATGATTCTTCTGTATATTTTTTTCCAGGTTCCAACCCAAGAATTTGCATAATATCGATTATTTCCTTATTTTTAATTTTTTTACTTTCATCACGAACATTAAGAGGTTTTCCTTTCAATGGATAAATTCCATATTGATCACGTCCCACAACAGATAATCCACTGATAGCCAATGTTTTTGCTGAATCTCCCTCTGTTAATATTAGTGTACATTGATTTGCGCGTTTTGTCCCAGCCCAATTTGCGTCATCTAATTTAGGAATACCGCTAATACGTGTTTTCATTTTACCACCAATTTTTTTTAATGCTTTTTGATTTTTATAATTGTTGTGTTCCAAGATTAATTCGAGAATTTTGGTATTGTACAAACGGTTTATAAATTTGTCTGATAATTCAATATAATGTTTGAATTTTGTTTTGGTGGTCTTCAATGTTTCTTTTGTTTGACCATCAAACTCTGGGTTAACCACAGTTGAATTTACAAATACCATTAGTTGATTTTTTATATAAGGTAGTTTAACTGTGACCTTTTTCTTTTTTTTGATCAATGCGGCCAATTTTTTCTTAATTTGATCAACAATATAATCAACATGTGTTCCACCACGAATTGTATTTACACCATTAACAAATGAGACTTGTTCAAATTCCTCATCGTCGTTAAATGTCGCAATAACATTCCATCCATCTTTGGATTCAATTGCGCGTGGACGTTTACTATTTGACCCAATATATAAATTTACATATTTTTCGAAATTTTTTTGTGGTATTTTTTTTTTATTTAAAAAGACACTGACATCTGGATCAGAACAAGCTGCCACATCATACACACGTTTTTTAAATAACGAAACATGATCCTTATCTAAATGAGTCATATTAAAACGAGCAAAGTCTGGATACCATGTGACTTTTGTATAAGGTTTACCACTACAGGACGTAATTTTAGGTTTTGACATTTTGTCCATATTTTCAGTGAATGTTTGTTTGAATTTTTTTTTTCGTAAATGATCAACAGTTTCAATGTCCATTTGTTTGGAAAAAATATTTGCCAATTTTGCCCCATAACCATTACGACCACCCCATTCGCGTTCATCATTATCGTCATAATTCGTAGAAGTCAGTAATTTACCAAAAATCAAAGTAGGTGGATACATTTTGTATTCTGGGTGCATTTCAATATCAATTCCATCTCCATCATTTAATACACTAACGAATCCATTTTCTGCGTCGATTTCTACTTTAATAGTATTGACTTTCAATGCTTTTTTGTCACCTTCTTTGATTTTCTTTTTTTGACGTTTTGTGTGATCAAACGCATTGACTAATAATTCATCAAAACATTTATAAAATCCAGGACAATAATCAAAGTCTTTTTTTTGAATTAAAAATTCAGAATTGATATTACCACCAGCACTGCTGCCAACACTACCATCAGCACTACCATCAGCACTACCAACACTTTCTACACTCCCAATACTGGACACATCTTCTTCGCCGTCATTTTGATCACCATTTTGATCACCATTTTGACCATCATTTTGAATATTCACACATTGATTATCATCTTCAGATAAAACATATTGCGTGGTTTTTTCAATGTTAACAGATCCCAAATAGGAATCAGGTTTTTTTAAAATGTGTTCTTTGTGATCCATTTTTTGATATTTTTTTGAAATGTCCGTTTCAATTATACTTTTATCAGTCTTACCTTTCTTTCGAACCAACCTTTTAACAATTTTTTTCGCAGGTGATTTAGAAGATGACGATCCGGACGAGGATGAATCTGGTGACTTTCTCTTAATTTTAATATTTATATTTTTAGATTCATTGTTTGTTTTCATTGAGTAATATATATTTTGTTATTTTTAAATAAAAATAATCAAAATTTTTCAAATAAAAATTTATTTAAAAGAAAATAATATACGAAATCTCATAATTTCTTTTTATTTTTAAATACTTTTTACCTTGAATAAAATGTTTGGTACCATTGCATAAGGAAAATACACAGAAAACACTGTTTTTTTTAAATATTTTATTTTAATTTTTATTTTTTTTTTTATTGTAAATAATATAAATAATTTGACAAAAAAAATCTTGAAAATAAATTGAAGTTATCTATATATTGATGACAACAACGTCGACAATATCAAAAAGATTGGATATATGGGGATATCCTGGAAAAAAAATATGTGAATTAGTTTCAGAAGATGACGATTTAGCATTTGTGGGTAGTTTTGTTTTATTTGATGTGTTGAAAAATCAGAAGCAGAATTGGGAACAGCCCAAATGGGAGCCAAACGATTGTGATATTGCGTGTCGAACATCAATTTCTGGAACACGATTATTTAAATTTTTTGAAAATTTTGCCAATGTAAAAATTGAATGGACATTGGAAAAATTATTGGGAAAACCATATGGATTAAACAGTCAAGTTCAAGCTGTTTGTAATATTCAAATACAAAAAAAGGACGAAATTGAAAAACAAAACCATTTTATTCAGATTATTCAATATGAAAAATGTTGGAGACCAAATGATGATACTCATCCTGCTGCGATTGATTTTGGTCCACCTTATTGTCAGAAATTACCAGATTTTGAAAGCGTTGTGAAGGATTTTGATTTTGATTTTGTTCATTTATATTCAAAAGATGGAATAAGTATTACAGTTTTGGATAAAGCCAAAAAAGCATTGGATAAAAGAATCGCATATTTACCCAATTATTTTTCAAGTGAACAGGCTTTGAGACGAACATTGATTCGGCTTGACAAATATGAAGAACGTGGATTAACTGTAATTTACCCACCTTTAATTAGAATTGGTCATTGGCGAGAAAGTTCCGAATTTACAGTGAGACGTACTACATATGACACCAAAATGGTTGGCAATTACAAATATATACATAATTATATATATAAATTACATAAGTGGAGTTGGGGAGGACAATATTATACACAATTTACAATTTTTCAAGCAGATCATGCTGAATTGAAACCAGAATATCAAAATAAAAAAAATTATAAATTTTGGATTACGGATGTGTTTATTTCAGTAGATCATCATTCAAAATTCTACAGTTATATGGATTTAGATAAAATTAAATTTATTTATGCAAATCTTTTAAAAAAGTGTGATACAGAAATTAGTAAATATAAACAACATATTAATGAATTGAAAGAACCATTTCAAAAAAAAAAGAAAAACATAGAAGAGAAAATAGCACTTGAAAAACAACAATTTCAAATTTTACAAGAAACTGTTAAAAAAATGGAGGAAAATGATTTGAAACATGCTCGACATAAATATGGAAAATTAGATGATGAAGAAAAAGCATTGAAGAAAAAATTCCAGTTATTTGAAACAAAATATAAAACACATAAATTTGAAGACCAACTTGAATTGGCGAATGCAGAATTGGTTGTGGCCAAGCATAAATTTACAAAAGCAACCGTCAAAAAAAGAAAACGGAAAATTAATAAAATTGAAACTGAAAAAACACAACACCTAAACCATTTAAAAAAAATTAAGTCTGAATGGAATACCATCTATTACAAATGGATTCATAGTGAATATCCAACAAAACATAACGAAAAGACATATTTGATGGATGAAACAAAAGAAAAATCCAAAGAATGTTTGTCAATCAACAATCGAATTTATGAATTGAAAAAATTACTACAAGATGAAATAGTAAAAGTAAAAAAAGAGGCTCTGAAATACCAAACGATTATTTCAAAAGTGAAATCTACAAAAAAAGAGATTTCATTTATGAAATGTAAGATTTCTCTATTGGAACAAAAAACAAATTTTGATCTTGCCAACACAATATTGAAATATTTTCCATCTTTTGTTAAACGAAGTTTAAAAAAATGGTTTAAAAGTGGTTTTTCAGATGAAGATGACGATGACGAATTCAATTAAAAAAGGATATCTTATCTTATCTTATCTTGGTCATTCATTGGTTTTAAAATTTCTTTGGCCCTTTTCTTGTAGAACTTTGCATCATGCGTGTTTTCCAAACATGACTGGCATCTCCTGTTTCTTTTGCTTTTTTAAAATCCACCATAAATTCTTGAAAACCAGCTTGATATACACTTGGATCAGTATTTTTTTTTGAATTTGATGAATTTGATGAATTTGATGAATTTGATGAATTTGATGAATTTGATGAGAATGATGAATCCTTAATTTCACCACCTAACAAACTACTACCAAAACCTGGTATATTACCCAATGACATTCCTTGTGGTTTTGATTGTTGTTTTTTAACAATAGAATCTTGTCTCATGTAAGTTATATGTGGTTGTTGTGGTCGTTTTTTAACAACGGAATCTTGCATCATATTTGTAGTGGCAACGGACGATTGAAACATACGACTTAAAGGGTGTGTGGATTGTTGGATTGATTGATCAAGTAAACCTCGTAAACTGGCGGTGTGTTGGTCTTGTTTTTTTGCTTCAGTATCGGAAATTCGATTGACGCATTTAAGACAAATATCAGTATTTTGGTATCCCACGCAATTTTTTAATCCAGATACACCGCAATAATCGCAAATTATATTACATGTAGATTTTAAATGTGGATAATGTGTTTTGGCAGGTATGAAAATTTTTCCATTCTGAATAGCTGTGAGTGCTTCTTGGTAAGAAATTGTTGTGTTTTCCATTTTTATAATGTTTTGGTATATGTATAATATTTTTAAGTACTTTTATAAATCAAATTTTCCGCGTATTTAATGAAAATGTTCTTTTTAATATTGAAATACCAAAAAATGAAATACCAAAAAAAAATTGATTTATTTTAATAAATTATTATTGTTTTTATAAAACATCATGGGTAAATTAGAAGCATCATTAAAAGAATTTACAGAACAGCATATTTTAGATAAACCCTTTGTTCTGAAAATGTTACAATATGAAGACCAATTATATTTGTCTGATAAAGGACAAGAAATTGTCGGATCAGTGGGCATGCATAATATTTCCAGTCTAGAAGGAGGTAAAACCATTCAGCGCCAAACCCTCCGACATTTTGGATTTGATCCATCATCCCAAAATCTCAAACGATATAGAACGATTTTTCATCATTATTATATATCTTCCACAGATTATGACAAGGATATTTTACAAAGTGTTTATTATTTGCGTGCAAATCGATGTCTATATTACACCACTCCATATCTAAAGTTAGGTGATCATATTCCAGATGTCCCACTATATGATATGACCAATAATAAGGAAACTTCTGTTTATTCAGTATTATCATCCAACAAAAACCCACATCAAACACATACAATATTAGCCAGTTTTTCTTCTTCCTGACCACCATTTTTAGCTAGATTAAAACGTTTACTTCCAATAAAAGAAAAGATTTTAAATGGGAGTTGTCGTCTTATTTTAGTTCAAATACAAGAAGCACATAGTAAAGGATGGCCAACCGGAATGTCCGATCATCCAGACATCCAGAAAACGTTTAAAGAACGAGTGGAGAGAGCCAAGGAGTTTCAATTGAAATATGATATTCCATTTGAAATTTATGTAGATCCTTGGGGGGATCCATTTGAAAATGCTTATCAAAGTTGGCCAGATAAATATTATTATATTGAAAATTCGACTAAACAAATTATTGAAAAATCAGAGTATAATTATGGAGCACAAATTACGAATGATTATTCCATAATTTTGGAGAATTTGCCTTTATTACAATCAAAGTCAGAATTAGAATTAGAATCAGAAACAGAACCAGAACCAGAAACAGAACCAGAACCAGAAACATTCTCATTATCACCAATGTCAACAATTTCTTGACGGAGTGGGAAAACAACATCATCGGCATGACAAATGCCATAGAATAAATAGTGCAAACACACACGAAAAATGAAAAAAACGAAAAACACAGTAAAACACAATAAAACACAATAAAACACAATAAAATACACAATAAAAAGACGAATAAATAAAATTCTCAATATTGGAATGATATATTTGGAAAGTGAACACTGTGAGTAGTCATGGTAGTTCCATTTCAAATTTTGAAAAATAAATTTTGAGAAATAGATTTGTTCTTTGTGATCTTGTTTTTGATCTTGTTTTTGAAAATAAAACGGTAAAAATAAAATCTATGAAATAACATAATGAACGATTTAAATTCATCGTGTTTTTATGACATTTTCACAAATGTTTTGAACCATAAATTTTTTACTTTTTTTTCTGTTATTTTTGGTATTATTTTTACATTTTGTAATATAGGTCGAAGTTATTATATAGGTTTAATTACAAAAAATTTGCAGAGTTCGGATGTAATGATTTATACAGGAATTGTATTGTTTTCTTATGTAGTTGGATTTTGTCAATATTTAATGGTAAATCGTCGAATTGTTAAAAACGAACAATTATTTTTTGACCGTTTTTCCAATATTTTTTTCAAATCAGATTTCAATAAAGTCATAAAACACAATGAACCATTGTTAAGTGTATTTAATGAAAGTTTAGGTCATAATGGATATATTGTAAAAAAATTCCATGATTTTTTTATTTATAAAATCATTTTAATTATTGGGACCATTGGTGTCTTTTTTTATCATTTACCACAAGTTGGAACCGTTTTATTATTTGGATTTATTTTAATTGTAGGTGTATATTATTTTATTTTGAAATATCTCAGTGTACAATGGAACCGATATTTGACTACTTACCAAACATTTAATACTAAATTTCAAAACATCATGTTAAATATGTGGAATGTAAAATATAATTCACTGGAAAAATATGCACAAAAAGTTCTAAGTCATCATTTTGAGGTGAGAAAAAAACGAATGTTGGTGTGGTTGGATTCGAATATTATGTCATATGAAATTCCTGGTTTAATTTTATTTTGTATATTATTTTATAATTTGTTTGTTATTATAAAAATGAAAACCATGGATCTTTCCATTCGTGTATTTTTAATTTTACAATTGTTTAAGGTTTGGAGTAGTTTTTATAACATGTGTAAAATGGGAACCGATATTTATAGATTGAAAAAAAATATTGAAAAGATATGTCCAGTATGGATGTTAAAACCAAAAGCGAATCTTGGTTATATTCCAATTGATCAAATTCATTCAATTAAGTTTGACCAGGTTAATTTTAATTATGAGACAAACAAACAAATGAATGACACTGATGGAAACAAAGGAAATAAAAATAAAAAGATTCTTCAAAATATTAGTTTCAATATTAAAAAAGATGACATTGTGCTTTTAATGGGTGATTCTGGAAGTGGTAAAAGTACGTTAATTAATTTAATTTGTCGGTTATATGATTTAGATGAGGAAAACAATGGTACCATTTACATAAATGGTTATAAAATAAAAGATATTCAAATAAAAGCACTTCGTCAGCAAATTTCAGTGGTCCCTCAAACTGTTTTAATGTTTGATTCAACTATTGAGCAAAATATCGTATTGGATGACCCAATACCTAATATAAAAAAAATTGATTCTTTGATAAAATTAATGAAATTACCAAATAAATTGACAAATGGTAAACGATTATCTTATGGGCAAAAACAACGTGTTTTGATTGCGCGAACTTTATATGACGACACAAAATCTGTTTATATTTTCGATGAATATTTGTCAGCAGTAGATAAAGAAACGCGAGCCACAATACATAAACATGTGGTGGATTTTTTAAGAAAACATCATAAAATCGGTATTTTTATTTCACATCATAATCAGGAAAACGCGCAATATAACAAGATAATTAAAATTAATAAACCTTCTTCTGTTGAAAAATCTAAAATGAAACGAAACATGAGGTCCAATGATCACAGTGGATTTTTACATAATTTTTTTTAAATAAATTCATCATTCAATCCTTTATGTATTTTGCGTTTACAAAACCTTTTTTTCTTTGTTGATTGCCTATATCCCAATTCATAAAACATTTTTCCAAAATTTATTATTTTATTGTGACATGTAATATTTCCATTGTTTTGAGAAAGGATATATTTAATTATTTTGTGCTCATTTTTTTTCACTAAATATTCAGCTATTTTACAATGATATTCGTTTGGTTTATCATGGCCCAATATATTACCAAATCGACCATTTTTTATGATATAACACATCGCATATGGTGCCAATTGAAATGATGATATGATGTCAGAATGAAAACTTGTACAAATGTATTTACATGTACCATTAGAATATTTTTGTAGGTTTTGTAATAAACAATGTCCTTTGTATTTTATAATTTTATTAATAAGATGTTGTGGGAAACATATATTTTTTTTAGAAAGAAATTTTTGAAAATATAATAAATTACGAAATTCATTTTTAATACGTATGTTGCAAAAGTAAAGATTCAATCCCCCAACAAATGTTTTTTTTATTAAACCATCCAATAATCTTATTTTATCACGATTCGATAATATACCATATAAACTATTAAATATGTATATTTTATTTTCATCTCCAGTATAATGTGGTTTAACACATTTGTAAACCATATCAATTATATCATCGAAGTTTCCATTTCCTAATAAAAAATCTGTCATTGGAAGTAATTTCAATGGTGTTAAAAATAAAAATTAAAAATAAAAATCAATTTTTTTTTGTTATGAAGTAATTTTGTGGCCATTGAATTTGCCCGTGTTTTCTTTCATAAAATTGATAATGGTTTCACTTGGAGCTCCAAATATGTATGTTGTCAATGGAGTGGGCGATGGGTGGGTGATGGTATTAGTAACTTATGTGGTTTTTTACAATGAAACTTCTCAATGGAATTCCTGATTCAAAAATAGACAACCAACCTTTTTCTCGTATTTTTTGACAAATAATAGATTGATCACCACCATTGTATGAATATTCATAATTAACATATAGTATCAATAAATCTATGACATTATTATGTGTAATAATGTCTACATGACCTTGAAATGAAGTAATGTAATAATGATCATCGATAAGTTGGTGAATATTTTTATGAAATTGTATATATTCATCAATAAATTGATTTAAGATTATGGGATATAAATGATGTAAGTTTTCTTGATGGCAAAATAGTTTGAGATAATATAGATTTTCACTGTGTGGTTTTTTTGGAATTTTATTTTGAATGATTTTTAATAATGATGAATCAGTCATACATGTGATATGTAATAAAAAATTCAAATCACTGGGTATAAAAATCAAATTTTTTATGCCCAGTTATTTAATTATATGTTTATCAACTAAATAAATCGTTTGAATAATTCGTTTGAATAATTAAAATAATAAAACAGGTTTTTATTTTTTTTTATTTTTTTTTATTTTTTTATCATACTTGGGAAAAACATAGTTAAATAAAATTATAAAAATCTAATAATATATTATATATGAAAGTTATAGTTACCGGTTCAAGTGGATTTTTGGGAAAGCGTTTGGTTCGTGCACTTCAGAAAAGACACCACGTAATTTTTAATTATGATATTATTCTTGGTTATGATATTTTAAATGTACAACAGTTAGAAAAATGTTTTGCTAAATTTAAACCAGATGTAATTATCCATTTAGCAGCATGTTCTGATTTAAACATATATCGTGAAAAACCGGAAATTAGTTATAAAATTAATGTTATTGGAACAAGAAATATTTTGGAGATTTGTGAAAAACACAATGTAAGACTTTTATTCGCATCGACATGTTGTTGTTATGGAAATAACAATTGCCATCCATCAAATGAAGAGTCACCTTTAGCTCCAGCAGAAGCATATGCTAAATCAAAGGTCATTAGTGAGCAGGAGATTTTAAAAGTTGGTTTGCCACATTGCTGTATGCGTCTAGCGACGTTTTATGGTCCTGAAATGAGACCAGCATTGGCACCGGCAATATTTTTAGATAAATCCCATAAAAATAAAACAATTGAAATTCATGGTGACGGAACTCAAACGAGAACTGTGACACATGTAGATGATGTGATATCGGGTATAATTACTGTGGCAGAGTTTGAACCAACACATACCGTCGTTAATATCACAACGGAAGAAAGTGTCACGGTAAATGAAATGATTAAGTGTGCACAGAAACTAACTGGAAATAAAAATAAATGTAAGCAGGTGACTGATCGACCTGGGCAAATTTATAAAGAAGATATATCAAATAAAAAGTTAAGATCAATGGGTTGGAAATGTCAATATACTTTTAGTGATGGATTAAAACACAGTTATCAATATTATTTGAAAAATGGTAAAAAATGGTAAAAAATGGTGAAAAATGGTGAAATGGCAAAATGATGAATGGTTTTTAAAATTTTGAAATCGATTTTTAATCTAACAATTTATAATAATGAATTTTTATAGATTATTAGATAAAAAATTTACTTTATTCATGAGTTATTTAGATTTGAATATTTTATTTTTCAAAAAATCAACAAAATTAAATATATTTGATTATTTGTTGAATAGCAATATTCGACATAAAAAAATAAAAATACAACATCTCATCCAAAAATTACCAAAATCATATTCAGAATATAGACTCAATAATGTTATTCAATATAGTATTCGACATCAAGACAATAATATGATTAAATTATTATTAAATTGTGGATATTCCATTGGATTTAAGGAAATTGTCCAATCAAAAGTAATGTCAATTCACGTTCAAAATAATATATTTGATTTGTTGCTTTCAAAAAAATGTCTCAATCCAAATATTCATTTTAAAACATTGACACCTATATTTTATGCAATTCAACATAACAATATACGCCTTATACATACATTATCCTCACATAAAGCTGACCTAAATGTTTCTTGTTTGAATAATGAAACGCCTATATTTTTGTCGGCTGTTAATAATAAATATGATTGTTTAAAACATCTATTGGAATTAAATGCGGATCCAAATAAAATGTCGCCAATATTTTCTTTGATACATAACTACAAACAATCAACCAGACAGTTCAATGATGGACAATTAAATGGAGGACAGTCAAATGATGATATAAAAATTTCCATTTTAAAATTATTGTTACAATACAAAACAAATGTAAATTGTATTCGAGTATGTGATGGAATGACACCTATATTTGATGCGGTTAAATATAATTATGTGAAAGTGGTACAAATATTAATAGATTATGGTGCAGATATAAATATGATATCATTTAGTAATGGTTCAAATCCTTTGTTAATTGGTGTGGAAGCTTCCAGTAATAAATCAGTAAATATTTTATTGGAAAATAGAGTTGACCCAAATTTTTGTCGTTTAACTGATAATTACTCTGGTGTATTTATTGCTTCTAAAAATAATAATCGAAAATGTGTAAAATTGCTGGCAAAATTCAAAGCAGATCCAAATATTAATACAGTTGATGGAATTTCACCTTTATTAATTTCAAGTGAAAACAATCATTATAAATGTATTAAAGAATTAATTTATGCAAAAGCAGATCTCAATTATAAATTAAATCATACAACATCAATTTATATGTGTGCGTATAATGGACATTATAAAGCATCTAAATTATTATTAAATGCCAAAGCTGACATTGATCATACATTGGTTAAGTTATTAAAAAATGATGACAACATTACATTTAATTTAGAAAATGATTATTATCAGGAACTTGATGATTTATTAGTAAATAATATTAAAAAACATAATAAAATTATTGAAGAATCAATTGATACAAGATGTCCAATTTGCTTGGACACAATATATGAGCACAACTTGAAAATTACAAGGTGCTTTCATATTTTTCATAAAAAATGTTGGAATCGTTATGGACAAATAAAATGCCCAATTTGTCGTCATGAACCAATTGGGCCTGTGCCAACCACTCTTGAAGAGAATGACAATGAATTTTTAGGAGAAGGAGTCGTTATTACAACAGGTCCAATTTTAGCCATTTAAAATTCACCAAGTACATTGAGTCTATCGAGTCTATCA
>Ga0209533_1003275_pt1 | contig 14459 bp, 8 predicted proteins | sample COG_04_FD_184748 | JGI IMG/M metagenome (GOLD analysis project Ga0209533, IMG submission 184748) | Pelagic Microbial community sample from North Sea - COGITO 998_met_04 (SPAdes) (version 2) | ecosystem: Environmental > Aquatic > Marine > Neritic zone/Coastal water | place: Helgoland, sampling... | reverse complement strand
GGTCATTAATGGTGTCAAATAAGTTTTCTACATTATAGAAGGCAATGGTGTGCACTTTAAACTTTCTTTTGTTTTGCGCTTCTACAGAAACGTTAAACATAAATGCAATAAAAAATGCAAAAAAATAAATTTTGGAATTCCTCAGATAGGATACTTGTGTCATAAAATGTTGTGTATAATTTCTTCACCCAAAAGTATAAATTTTAAAATCAATAATGTAAATTTGTTCGACCAATTATTAACAAACAAATTCAAAAACCAAAATGAAAAAAAATAGTATTATTTTTTTGATCGGTTTATTAACGTTCTGTACAACTTTTGCACAACAAACTGTTGTTAAAGGAAGTGTGAAGGATTTAACTTCAAACCAAGCTTTGGCTGAAGTTACTATCACATTTGAAGGATTGTTATTAAGCACACAAACAGATGCCTTAGGGGTATTTATGTTTTCTTCCGATGTTCCTCTAGGAGAGCAAGTGTTGAGCCTTAGTAAAGACGGCTTTAGAGTCGCACGCTATCCAATTGTTGTGAATGAAGGAAAAACCTTAGACATTCAAGACATGATGTTATCTTTGGATGATTCAGACGATGATTTGTTTACCATTACACTATCCGATGATGAACTAAGTGACGATACCAGTGGTGCTGATAATATCTCAGGATTGTTATCATCTTCACAAGATGTGTTTCAAAGAGCTGCGGCTTTTGAATTCAGTTCTTCGTTTTTTAGAGTTCGTGGACTCAATTCCGATAACGGAAATGTGTTGATGAACGGTATCGAAATGAACAAGATATACAATGGAAGACCACAATGGAGTAACTGGGGAGGTTTAAATGACGTCCTTAGAAACCAAGAGTTAACTACAGGATTGGCACCTTCTTCTTATAATTTTGGAGGTATTTTAGGAACGACCAACATTAACCTTAGAGCATCTGAATACCGAAGTGGTTCACGTATCACCTATTCATCTTCTAACAGAAGTTATACCAACAGAGTCATGGCAACCCATGCTTCTGGAGTGGTTAAAGGAGGCTGGTCTTACGCATTTTCTTTAGGAAGACGTTGGGGTAATGAAGGTTTTCAAGATGGAACGTTTTACAATGCAAACTCCTTTTTTGTTTCTGTTGAAAAGAAAATCAATGACAAGCATAGCTTAAACTTTACAGGATTTTATACACCAAACAAGCGTGGAAAATCATCTCCAAATACGCAAGAGGTGTACGATCTAAAAAATATTAAGTACAACGAATATTGGGGTTACCAAGATGGTGAAAAACGCAACTCGCGTGTCAAGCGCATCGCTGAACCTGTTTTAATGTTGAACCATTACTGGGACTTTACAGATAAAACAAGTTTAAACACCAATGTTGCTTACCAATTTGGAGAGCTCGGAAATAGCCGTTTGGACTATGCCGGTGGTGCCAATCCAAGTCCAACGTATTACCAAGGCTTGCCAAGTTACTTTTTAGCAGACACCGATGGACCTGATTTAGCGGGAGCCTATGATGCTTACCAAAATTTCACGGAAGGTGGTCAATTAGATTGGAACCGTCTTTACGACGCCAACGTTACCAACAATCTTACAGGCGATAATGCGGCCTATGTGTTGTATGAAGACCGTAGTGACGATACACAGTTGTCGGTGAATACCATCATCAATTCAGAAGTTTCTGAACATGTAACTTTAAATGCAGCCATCAACTACAAACGTTTAAAGTCGCATAATTTTGCAGAAATCATTGACATGTTAGGAAGTACTACAGGCTATTTAAATGTAGATTCTTTTGACCAAGTTCAGTTTGACTTGCAAAACCCTAACCAAGTTGTTGGCGAAGGCGATACCTTTAGATATAACTACAACTTAGAGGCCAACATACTGAGCATGTTTGCACAAGCACAGTTCAAATACAATAAGGTAGACTTTTTCTTAGCGGTTAGCAATACCAAAACGAGCTACCAAAGAGAAGGACTGTACCAAAGTGAAGTTTATGAAAACAATTCATTAGGCAAAGGCGAAAAAGTTGAGTTTACAGGCGTCGGCGCTAAAGGTGGATTTACGTATAAATTCTCTGGAAAGCACTTATTAGTTGCTAATGCGGGTTATTTAACAAAAGCACCAACGATTCGCAATACCTTTTCTAACTCAAGAGATAACCATGCTATTGTAGGAGACCAATCGGGCTTTGGTATTACTGAAGAAAAAATCAGCACGTTTGATCTGAACTACATTTACAGATCTCCAATAGTCAAAGCACGTTTGACGGGGTATTTCACCAAAATGCAAGATGCGAATGAAGTTTCGTTTTATTATGCAGATGGAATTAGTGGTATTGATTCAGGGACTGCCTTTGTACAAGAAGTTCTTGAAGGAATTGACAAAAGACATTTAGGTATCGAATTTGGGATTGAAGCACAAGTGACGCCAACCATTAAGTTAACGGGAGTCGCTTCCGTAGGGCAATATACCTATGACAACAATCCAAATTTACTATTAACTTCTAGTGACTTTATTGATGGATTAAATTTCGGGGAATCGAACTTGGAAAATTATAAAATTGCAGGAGGTCCACAACGGGCTGCTTCTTTAGGATTTGAATACCGCGATCCTAACTACTGGTGGTTTGGTACTACGGCAAACTTTATGTCTAATGCTTATGTCGATGTGTCTCCTTTAACGCGTACTGAGAATTTTTATCTTGATACGGATCGGATTCCATTTCCAGATTACGATCCAACACTTGCAAAAGAGTTGCTAAGACAAGAAAAATTTGATTCTTATATGGTATGGAATGCCGTAGGAGGGAAGTCTTGGAAAGTTGGAGACAAGTACATCAGTCTGTTTGTGAGTTTAAACAACATTCTGAACACCCAATTTAAAACAGGTGGATTTGAGCAAGGGCGTAACGCCAATTACCAATCTTTAAAAGAAGATATGAGTGCCCCAAAACGACGTTTTGGACCAAAATACTGGTTTGGTCGTGGGACGACTTACTTCATGAACCTTAATCTTAGATTCTAATAACACAAAAAATAAACATTAATTTATCATATTATGAAAACAATAAATTTTAAAAACTATCTATTAGCACTCTTAGCGAGTGTTGCTATTGTGTCTTGTGTACAAGACGACGATTTTTCTGTCCCAGAAAGTTTAGGAACGGAAGAAAATAGAGCGCTTACGGAGCTTCTTTCATCAAATATAAACATAGTGTCGATTTCAGAAGTGAAAGCGATGTACAATTCTGATCCAGATGGAGATGGTAATAACGATGACGCTGTTCCTTTTCGAGTAGATACCGATATCGTAGTGAAAGGCTATGTAACGTCTTCAGATTTAACAGGAAACTTTTATAAAGAAGTGTACTTACAAGACAGTCCAGAGAATCCAACGGCTGCTATCAAAGTCATTTTGAGTCAAGTAGACTCTTACAACCGATTTAATAAAGGCCGTGAGGTTTACATTAACTTAAACCCAACATTTGAATCAGGCGCTCCAGGCGGATTGTATATCGGTGAAGAGCGTACAGGAAATGAAGTGATTACTATTGGAGGCGGTACAGAAACAGACCAATACGGAACTACTGTTACAAGTTTATCTAAAAATCAAATGGATAAAACAATGTTAAGATCAGATCTCACTGAAGACATCGTACCATTGAACGTTCAGTTTTCTCAAATAGCAAGTGTTCATGTTGGAATGTTTGTACAAATTGACAATGTGGAGTTTGAAGATAATTTAGCGGGTCTTCGTTATTTTGCTCCTTCTGAGGATTACGATACGCAAAGAACCTTACAGTCTTGTTCAGGGTTTAGTTATTCTAATATGAATATAGAAACAAGTTCATTCTCAAATTTTAAAAATGAGTTGTTGCCAGTTGGTAATGGATCTATAGCAGGGATTGTTGCTAAGACTTATGATGGAAGTAGTTTAGTTCTCTCATTAAATACAACGGATGATGTTAACTTCAGTGGAGCCCGTTGCGAATTATTAAATGTAGATGATTTTGGAATTCTTTTTGAAGAAGACTTTGAAGCCTATGCAAATTTTGACCAGATTTCTGGTGATTGGACAAATTACATTGAAGAAGGTTCTAGAGATTGGATCGCAAGAACAACTACTGACACTGGTAATCCCGGAAGTAGAATCGCACAAATTAGTGCTTACAATTCTGGTGATGCAAGTACCGTTTCATGGTTAATTACGCCACAGATTGATTTAGACGCTCAGGAATTTGAGTTCTTTGACTTTGAATCTTCAAATAGTTTTAGTGATGGCAGTGAATTAGAATTGTTGATTTCTACAGACTGGGACGGAACAGATGCAGGTGTATCTTCTGCCACTTGGACGTCACTTCCAGGAACCATTGTACCAGATGCTACTTATTACAAAGATTGGATCTACTCTGGATTAGTTGATTTAAGCCCGTATTCTGGGAATGCTCACATCGCTTTTAAATACACTGCCAATTCAGGCAATACAGGAACCTATGAAATTGATAATATTAAAGTATTGGTTCAAAACTAGTACTAAATTATATCTATAAATCTAAAAAACCTGTGATCATATCACAGGTTTTTTTCTATATTGGCATTTATGAACTTTTTCAATCAACTTTATCTGACCGTTTTTAACCGTTTTAAAGGCCGTTACAAACAAAAGGCTAGCACTATAGCATTGTTATATACTTCGGTGTTACAAATCGCGCTGTTGTTTCTAGGCGGGGTCTTCTTCATTAAGTTTTTAGAACAAATGAAGGTTGTGGTCATGTCCAGTTCCAATACATGGATTGTCTTTGTCTTGACAGCGGTGTTTATCCACTTTAAAAACTGGGTGAATTACAGCGGTCGCAAACGCCGTGTGTTAAACGCCAAACTGTCCAACAAAAAAGACTTGGGCTATTCCACGTTTACTCTTATTGTAATGCCCATCGCCATTATTGCCTTATCCGTTTTGTTTTATAAGGCGGTTTAAATAAAAAAAGCCCCGCAAATGCGAGGCTGTTTTATGCGCTTATTGCTCCGTAACTATTTCTTTAGTGGTTTTGGGTATTTTAACAAAGTGATATGGACGTGTTACGATTTGTGTGAGGTCTCCATTATTTAGTTTATCAATTACAACTACTATGTTTTCGGCATTTTCAGTGATAGAAACAATATCGATACTATGACCTCCAGTTGGTTGTGTAACGTCAAAAGCAGCAATAACGATATGTTCGTCAAAATTTACAATAGCCTCATCTGGAGCTGTTGCAATTGACCAAACATCGGCAACAAAAGTGTTCCATGAAGTTGAATTATCAAATATTTCAATATGCCGTGTAGGATTGTAATTTCCGTTAAATAGTTCTCCTTTACTAATCAGTATTGGTGTTATTTCAGTAGATTGAAATGGCGTTTGAGGGTCACTATTATTACAACCTAAAGAAAGAAATAAGCTTAAAATTAAAAGTGTTGTTTTCATGTCTTTGTATTTATTGTTTTTAATTTGTCACATGTTACATCCATTGATCATTTTCCTTGGTTATTAAGTTTTGGTTATGGATGTTTCATGATTTAAAAAATTTAAAAGGTTAGAAAAGCCCATGGATGTCATGGGCTTTAAAAATGTTATTGTTTAAAAATCTTTTTTGTCTTTATCTCATTATTGCTTAACTCCATTTTCACAATGTATATTCCAGATTTTAAATGTGAAATATCTGTACCATGTTTTTCTTTTGTTGTCACAACGACTTGACCAAGAATGTTATAAATCACCAAATTTTTAAAGTAAATATTCTCAGAGTTATTATTTACACCAAAACCTTCATTACAATCGTCTTCGTCTGGAGGATAAATTAAATTACCTGTAAAATAAGGTTCACAAGAGTTGCCTCCTCCACCCCCTCCGTTATAGGGGTTTTGAACCTTTACAGTAATATATTGGTTTCCTATTAATGTTGAACCATTGTATATTTTACAAGTTATATCATAAATACCTGTTGATCCTCCATGTATTAATGAGCTACTAGATCCTTGACCTTGTATAATGTCCCAGCAATAATTATAGGTGCAACCCGTTGGTATTGACCAAACATAATTAGTTGCATAAACATAGGGAGTCATTGAGTAGAATCCACCAGTGCCAGGAGTAATTTGAGTTGGGCCCGAGATATAATGGCTTTGTGTATTATCATAATTTAATGCTTTTTGAACTGCACTAAAAGCATTTATTCTACCATAACCAACTTCATTATTCCAGGTTTCAGATGCCCCATAGTTTTGAAAAGCAACACTGTACGTGTAACCACCAATTTTGTCAGTTGTAGTTTCAAGAATTTCTCTAATTTGCGTTTGTGTGAAATTTGAATTTAACGATAGAATTAAAGCTGCAACTCCTGCAACTTGAGGACAAGCAGAGGAGGTTCCATTGAAGTTAGATTTATAATCTCCAGAACTATAGCCAGCCGAGCCTGAAATATCTGTTGTATAAACAAATACTCCAGGTGCAACTACATCAATTTCAGCTCCAAAATTACTTCCTCCATGGCAGTCATTATACCAACATTCATCGTGGTAAGCAGTTGCTGGAGATTTTCTTTCGTCAAACATATTAGTAGCACCTACTGCAACAACATTTGGTAGGTTAGCAGGGTAAGCAACGTCTGTATTATGATTACCTGATGAGAATAAGACCAAACATCCTTTTCCATTCCTACCATTATTTACGGCATTGTTAATTGCATTTGTAATTGCACAAGAAGGGGAACCACCACCCCAAGAATTACTCAATATATCGGCTCCATTTTGATATGCCCAATTTATTCCGTTAGCAAGTTTATTATTGTCTGTGATCCATTGACCAGTACTATTGCTTTTAGCAATTCTAACGGGAATTATTTTAGCATTATATGCAACTCCAGCAATACCTATATTGTTATTTCCTACAGCAGAAGCAATACCAGCACAAGATGTGCCGTGAGCATCATTATTTGAAGGAGCCCCGTTAGAGTTCCCCCCTGTTGCATCATAACCTAAAAGTAAATTTGAAGTTAGGTCAGAATGAGTTAAATCCACTCCTTCATCAATAATAGCGATTTTAACTCCTGTTCCTGTAGATACAGTCCAAGCATCATCAACGTCCATATCAGCATCTACAGTACCTCCTAAATACCCTTGATTATTAATAGACCATTGAGAATTTAGTAAAGGATCATTTGTATGAGGACTAATAAGACGTATGAAGTTAGGTTCAATAAAATCAACTTCTGAGTTACTTTGTAAAATGTTAACTAATTCAAGTAAATTAAAAGTGTCTATGTTTTTTATTTTTATAAGAAACTGATTGCCTACTAAATCATTTGGTGTTATTTTAATTTCATAATTTGAAAATAATTTATCAATTATCTTTTCATTCCTTAACTGAATTATTATTTCTCCATTACAAACTTGTCTAATTCCGTCTTTATAGATTAACACAGGTTCAATTTTAGAAATATTGTTGTTATATTTTTGTGAGATTTCACTCCTTCGAGTTTTGTAGTTTCCAAGGGCGGACTCATCTCGGATAATAACGAAATCTTCTGATATTTCTGTGATTGAATTATCTCTTTGCAAAGATTTTTTTTGCAGGTTATCAACCTTCACAAAATATTCGTCTGTTGCAATTGTAAATTCAATTAATGAATTTTCGTTGTCTTTATATTTAATAGTTTCTTGACCGAAACATGATAGTGTTAAAAGCACTATCATTACTGTAAGTATTTTTTTCATTGTTGTTCTATTTGAGTTAATGTTAAATAATTATATGTATAATCTGCTGGAGCCCAAATCCCTTCGCAAACTTTTTTGGAATATCCAGAAAAATGTACTTTAATTCCAGGGTATTCAGGTATTTCTCCAATATCATTTAAAAATGTGTCGTTGCAAATGAAAAATGTGTTAATACAGTTTGAACAATTTAGTTCAGAATAGTAAATCCCATAATTATATCGAGGAATATTTTCATTGCTGTTATCTAAATTTTTATACAAAAAACCGATTTGCCCATCACTTTCTTGAATTGTAAAAATCATAGATGAATCACATCCACAATCATTTGGAGAGTCGTCACTTTTACAGCTTATAATTGTAATAAATAAGGTAATAGATAAGTAAAAAATAATTTTTGTTAAACCCTTTTTTTTGCGGTTTATAACTTCCATATTTCTTTGTTTTTGTTCGTTACTAGAATTCCTTAAAGTTTATAAATGTTTGAGGGAGTTCATTTATAAACCTTAAGGAGGATGCTCGTATTTTAGATCAATCCTGTTGTTGTGCCCTATTTTGAAACTATTTTTCATTGTCCATCTGTTGGCTAACGCCGCACTATACCCAGTGACGTTTTGGGTTTTTAAATTTAAGTATCAGAAGACACCGTTAAATTTAAAAGATCCGTAGAACAGTGTTTATTCTACACGTTATTCCCAGTGAAATAATCGCTTACGCTCAATTCAATTGCTTACAAAAAACTAGATTTGAGGTCTAATTTTTGTAAACATAATAAATTAAAATAAAAAATGATGTAGATTTTCCCTTACTAAAAGTAAGGGAAAACCTTATTTTTAAAAATTTCCCTTCTTAAAACAAGATTTATTTTTTTCAAAAAAATTGACTTTAAGCCCCTGTCAATACGTTTTCCCCACAAAAAAGCCCCGCATTTGCGAGGCTGTTTCTATATTAAAAAGTGTTTTAGTCTTTACTCATCATTTGGATTCCCTTCCAAGATAAAGAACTCAGAACGTCTGTTTAGTTGGTGTTCCTCTTCTGTACACTTGCCACCACAATCTACATTAGGAGTCGTTTCTCCTTTGCCTGTTCCTGTAATTCTGCTGGCATCAATCCCTTTAGAAATCACATACTGAGCCGTAGTTTTGGCACGTCTGTCTGATAAAGACAAATTATAAGAAGCTGATCCACGAGAATCCGTATGCGACTCTGCACTGATCACAATGGATTCGTATTTAGTCATCAATTGCACCAATTTATCCAACTCAAAAGCTGCTTGTACCGTAATGTTCGATTTGTCAAAATCAAAGTAAATAGGATTTAAGATAACTTTGTTTGCAAGGATAATTTCATCAATTGGAGTTAAGAGTAGTTCAGCAGAAACTTCTTCTTCACTGGTTCCTGCAACGGTTGTCATACCACTTTCGTAATCGATTTTAGATCCTGTTAGTATCGTATCTATATCACATTCAATGATGTATTCAACAATGCCTTCAGCGTTTGATACTTTCGTTCCAAAAACAGTCCCTTCAGCATCTTTAATGTCCACTCTTGCACCTTCTAAAATCAAGCCTGTCTCGCTGTCTTTTACCGTGACCGTCATTAGTACATCACAAATAGGTTGTAACTTTTTGATGGCATAGATGTCATCGCTTCCTTTTCCGCCTTCTCTGTTAGAAGAGACAAACCCTTCTTCGGTTTCTTCATTCATGCTAAACGCAAAATCATCGGCATTTCCATTCACAGGAATTCCTATATTTCGTACAGGACCTACTTTTCCATCGACCACTTTCGCAAAAAACACATCCATACCTCCAAGACCTAAATGACCATTAGAAGAAAAATAGAGGGTGTTATTTGAGCTGATAAACGGAAACATTTCTTGTCCCTCCGTATTTAATTTTTGCCCCATATTAGTGGCTTCACCCACAGACCCATCTGCGTCAATAGGTGCGCTGTAAATATCAAATTGACCGTAACCACCTGTTTTGTCCGAAGCAAAATATAAGGTACTGCCGTCTGCACTTACGGATGGATTTTTGACAGAATAGCTGTCTCCATTTAAAGATACCGCTTCTGCTTCCGACCATTGGCCTTCTTGCTTGACGCTCTTGTAAAGATTCAAAACACTGATTTTGTATTTTGTCAACGAATCTCTTTCAAAAACTTTATCGTAATAACTTTCGCGAGAAAAGTACATCGTATTTCCATCTGGAGAAAAGCTTACTGTTCCTTCGTGGTATTTTGTATTGATGTTTTCCTTAATAATGGCAGGCATTTGAAATGCACCGTCACTATCCACTGTAGAAGTATAGATGTCTAAAAAAGGCTCTTCATTCCATCCGTATGTTTTACGGTTGCTGTTTCTAGCAGAAGTAATGTAAAGTTTTCCATCTTGAAGGGTACCTCCAAAATCAGAAACATCTGAATTAATCGATAAATTCTGAACATTAAATTTTTTGCCTTTCTCTAAAATTTTAGGCAAATAATTCGGATTGGCTCTATATGCAGTGGCTCTCTGATCTGCTGGGCGCATGGAAGCAAATTTCTCTAACTGTGTGTTAGATTCTTCGTATTTCCCGTTTGCTTTTAGCATCTGAGAGTAGTTATAAATCATCTCAGGACTCGAAGAAGTTTCCAATGCTTTGGCATACCACATTTCAGCTTCTACAGTTTTGAATACATTGTAATAACATTCTGCAAGTTGCCCATAGATATAAGCATCTTCATCGCCATCGGTTGCTAATTTTAAGTAGTCTTCAGCTGCCTCAACAAACTGAAATTTATTGAAATGCTTGTCCGCTTTTTTTGTGGCATTACTTTGAGCAGTTAAGCAAAAACTACTCATTAAAGTGATGATAAAAATTGATATAATATTTTTCATAGTATAATGATTAACTTAGATTAGAAATAACGTGGAGACCGTGAAACTTTCGTTGAAAAATTAAGGTCAAAATTAATAAAGATTTCATGTGATGAACTGGTCACAATGTCCAAATCCGATTGAATCGCATCATACGCATATCCAATTCTTAGATTGTCCATAACCTGAAAATTAATCATCCCACTAAACGAATCTTCCAATCGATAGCCGACACCTACTTCTACAACATCAAACATAAATACGTTTGCATTTATATCATAACTCACAGGTGCATCAAACGCATATTTTATAAGTGTATGTGGCTTTAATTTAAAGTTTTCTGAAAGATCAAATACATACCCTGCCGCAGCAAAAAAGTGTTCGGACTCCGAACCAATTTTGGTTCCGTTCGCATCTAAATGAACGCCATTTAAAATGTTTGGGATCGATACCGAAATATAGTATTTGCTTGGCTTGTAAAAATAGACCCCAGCTCCAATATTAGGCGTGGTTTCGTTGATGGCACTTGCAAAAAACGGATCGCCTTGATCTATCAATGTAATTTGACTTTCTCCAATTCCTATATCATGAAAGGTAAATCCACCCTTCACACCAAACGCTAATTTGGTAACGGTTCCTACAGGAATTGTGTAAGAGAAATCTACATAGGCATTGGTTTCCTTTACAGGACCAATTTGATCTGCGATGATAGACAATCCCAAGCCAACTCTTTTCCCAACAGGGGAGTGGATGTTAAATGTAAAGGTTTCTGGCCCTCCATCGAGACCAACCCATTGGCTACGGTACAAGGCACCAACGGCTAGGCCTTCCGTTGATCCGGTATAGGCTGGATTGATAATATTCATATTGTACATATACTGCGTGTACTGTGGGTCCTGTTGTGCATTCACCTGAGAGGCACACAGTATTGTAAATAAAATTATTACTAAATTTTTCATTATTTTTTGTTATTATTTTGGTTAGTAATTTAGGTATATCCAGCTTGTAATCGGTGCTCTTCCAGAGTTAAATTGAATCACATAGAAATAAGTTCCTACGGGTAACAACTCGTTAGAATTTGAATTTCCAGAACTCGTATCTTGACCACACCATTGACTTGTATAATCATTCAATTCAAATACTTTAACTCCGTATCTGTTATAAATCTCAGCCTTGACAATATCATCAGAAGCTTCTAAATGATCTAAAACAAGACAGTCATTCACACCATCGCCATTTGGTGAAAGTCCCTGAGGGATATCCACACAGTCCGCGTTCATAAAGCCAGCGACTTCAATTGTTGTGGATGCTTCACACATCGTATTAAGATCCATAACCACTACCGTTACAGTTCCGAATGCTTGTTGTGCAACATGCGTATAGATGTAATCTGAACCAGATTGAACTTCGGTTCCGCCAATATACCAAACATATTCAAGATCGCTTCCTAAAAGATCCATATTTAGAACATTTACAGAGATTTCTGTATCCTCATTCATACATTTTGTGAAAATGGTATCCTCTTCAAGTTGAGGTGTTACCCCTGCAACCAAAGTAATGGTGGTTTCACCAAAACAGTCTCTTTCATCAATTACAGTGACAAAATACTCGCCAGTTTGATCTGAATCTGCTGGAACCGTATAGGTATTGTCAGGACCGGATTGTACATCAACGCCATCATACGTCCAATAATACGTCATGCTCGCTAAGACATCCGAATTTGTTACGGTTACCTCCAAAATACTTTCTTCACCTGAACAACGGTAAATGGTGCTTTCAGTTGCGATTGGTTCTGGAGTCGGGTTAATACCTACCTCTACCGTATCTGTAATGGTAGCTGTTCCACCGGTACAAAGGTTATATGTAATTGCAGCGGTGTACGTAGTTGTTACAGAAGGTGCTACCGTTACGGTTTCACCAGTTCCTACAGACGTTGTGCCATCAAACCATTCAATTGTGAAATCAGGATCTCCTAATGAAGGTGTAAATCTCCAAAACTCATCTGTAGCATCCCAAACCCCTGTGTTTCTTCCAGGCGGTGTAAATGCAACCGTTCCTGGTACGTTTTGAACTCCAACAACAGCGTTGCCATCATTCCAAGCCGTACAAGTTGGTTTGTCATAAATATTCACATCAATAGCGTTAGACGATTCGTATAGAATAATCTGTGAGCTTGATTTGTTATCCCCACAAGAAGATCCAAAATGACAGACTTCAGAATAGTTAACTACAAATTGTCTTGATGGCGATGCGCCTAATATGACATAATTGATGTCTCCACAAACGGAAGGATTAATATCGTGACCAACTCCAAATATATTTGCTTCTGATAAGGTTGAATTTGAAGAGTTCGGTAAAGTGTCGTCTGAATCTAAATTATATCCATTACCACCTCCTGCATTCTCAAATTCAAAAGACAGTACGCCATTTGATCCTATTAAAATTTGACTGTAAGTTTCTCCAAAGAAACAAAACTCAAACCCTAGGTCAATCGCATCAGACCAAGTATCATCAATATCCAAACTTGTTGGCGTCCCACCCTCTAGTGCTGGCATTGGACACGATTGTTGTAAATTGACTTCGTAAGCCGAAGTGTCTTGTCCTAAAATATGGTAAGCGGCTGTTAAATTAGTACTAGTGCCTTCACAAAAAGTAGTGTCTTCACCAGCATATATAATTGAACAATCGTTTGGTGGTGGTGGGCATAAAAATGTCATTGCACTACTATTCACTTCACAAGAGTCATCATCACTGTTTATTGCAGTTATTATAACATTGAAACCTGTAGTGTAAGGGCCAAAAGTAATGACGCCTGTACTTGTCACCGTCTGAGTTGCACTTGCGAGGTTGTCAGAAACAACCACCGATGTTGCACTTCCCAAATCTGAAATATCAACTTCAATAAAGAATTCTTGACTGACTTCACAGTCGCCTATAATATCATAAGCAACAGTTTGTGTGATACAGCTTTTACAACTGACATCAAAATCCCAGGCAGTGTAGGAAGAACTTGACTCACAACTTACAGAGAAATCTGAGTCTACTTCTATATACATGGATGTTGAGGTCGATTCAATAACGAGTCCTGCAAGATTATTCATGTTGTTTGTATTGTTGTTAAACAACACTGTTCCTGTATTATCAAGTCCGTCATATATAGTAATGTCATCAGAAAAACTTTCAATTGTTCCTGCATTAAAAGTTAATTTTAATGGAAAGCCAGTTGTAGAGGTGAATACCCAAAACATGGTGTCGTTATTTTCATAACAATAATTTATGTTTACGGGAACTCCGGATGCACAGTCCACAGTATAATTTGTTTGTTGTGTGGTTGTAAAGGTTACGGGTCCAGACCATGTAGAAAAACCATCTAAATCGCCACAATTAGCACGTACATATACATCGTAGGTGGTTTCAAAATCTAAGCCTGTAAATTGTGTAGAGGCCACAGTTGCTGCAGATCCACTTCCAGTGGGTGCAGGATCGCCTGTTGGAACTATGATATATTCCCAAGAACTATTTCCTGTTGCTCCAGTCCAATCAAAATCAGCTGTTGTGCCAGCAATGTTAGAAATTGTCAGTGCCGTTGGTGGGTAACAACTTGGTGCGGGTGCACAAGAAATTAAAATTTCATATCCAGGATCATTAGCAAATCCATCACTTTCAAATACAAAAGTCAAGGCGCCTGTAGCATCTGTTGATGAAACAGGATCTGGAACATTTGCTCCACTAAAGCTTCCTAATACATCTGAGGTTGCGTCTGGTCCATCGTAAACCGTAAATAAATCCCAATTTGCTTCCGTTTCAAAATTAAGGAAGGTGAACGTTACAAGGTCTCCTGCAGTTTCAGGG
>Ga0209533_1003272_pt1 | contig 14463 bp, 14 predicted proteins | sample COG_04_FD_184748 | JGI IMG/M metagenome (GOLD analysis project Ga0209533, IMG submission 184748) | Pelagic Microbial community sample from North Sea - COGITO 998_met_04 (SPAdes) (version 2) | ecosystem: Environmental > Aquatic > Marine > Neritic zone/Coastal water | place: Helgoland, sampling... | reverse complement strand
GAATGAATTTAATTCGTGATATAATTGTTTTGAATCAATATTTTGATAAATACAATTTTTTACAATATAATATATATTTTTAACAGGTATTTTATGATTCCAAAAATGTTTAAAACGTTTATCATTATAAATCCTAAAAATATATTTCATTAAATTAATTTTACTTTGATCTTCTTCAATATTATTTTTTAGAGAATCAAGTTTTTTAATAATTTTAGATTTAAGATATTGAGAAACAATATTATTATTTTCATTAAAAACTTTTAATATATTTTTATAAAAAAGTATAATTATAAAAACACCAATACTGTATATATCATTAGAATTTTCCATAAATTCATTTTTGCTCATATAAATTTTGGTGCCTCTTGGTTTTTTATTTTGAAGTAAATTTGAAATTTTTTTATCAATTTTATTTAATTCTTTAGGTATATTATTAAATAAAGAAACATCAAAATCAATTAATTTCATATCAATAATATTATAATTATTATCATAATTAACAACTATATTTTCTAATTTGATATCACCATAAATAATACCAATATTATGCATAAAATAAATACAATTAGAAATAAACTGAATAATTTTTATAATAGTATTAGAATGAATAAAGGGTGTAATTTTAAAAAATTTTAATAAATCACAATTATATTTTTCGATAATATAGAAATATGAATTATTTTTATTAATAAAAATATATTTAGGAAACAGAATATAATTTTTAAATTGATTAAATTTAGATAAATATTTATTTATAATAATTTCAATAAATGATTTATTAGGTTGGTATTTAACAATAAAATGTTTATTATCATTTTTCATTTGAAAAATAAATCCTCTTTTTAGTGTTTTATTTTTTTTATTTATATAATTAAAATTAAATTTATTTAGGAAGGATATAATAGAGTTTTTAGATTCAAGTATATCATTATAACTAAGAAATATTATTTTTGGAATATTTAAATTATTATTTTTTGATATATAAGAAATAATTTTATGAAGATTATTTTTATTTGATTTTTTTGAATTAACAATAGAGTAAAAATCTAAAAATTGAAAATCAGATATATTTATTATAATATTTTCAATTTGATTATTAAGTTTATCATAATCAATATTTAGAAATGGATTATATATATTTTGAATTAATTTTAAATAAGAAATATTTTGATTATCTAATAGATGAATATATTTATTTATTTTTTTCTCAATTTTTTTTTTATTTATAATTATATTTGATGATTTATTTATTTTTATCATTAAAGATTTAGATTTATTAACTAAATCTTTATATTTATTTATATCATCAATATCATTTTTTAAATTATTTAATAAATCTTGATTATTAATATTTTCATTAGAAATTTGATTTTCAATATCATTGTATTTATATAAATATGTATTTATATCATTCATCTAAATATAATTAAAATAAAAACTAATTATAAATAACGAAAAGATAAATAGAATAATTATGAAATATATAAAATTTCCTAAATCAAATTTTTTTAAGCAATATGTTCTTCAGCAACAGTCTCCTTAACAACAACAGGTTCTTCTTCAACAACAATCTCCTCAACAACTACTGGTTCATCAACAACAGGTTCTTCAACAACAGGTTCTTCAACAACAGGCTCTTCATTAACTACAGGTTCTTCAGCAACAGTCTCCCTAACAACAGTCTCCTCAACAACTACAGGTTCTTCAACAACAGGCTCTTCATTAACTACAGGTTCTTCATTAACTACTGGTTCTTCATTAACTACTGGTTCTTCAACAACAGGTTCTTCAACAACAGGTTCTTCAACAACAGGTTCTTCAACAACAGGTTCTTCAACAACTGGTTCTTCTTCAACAGGCTCTTCATTAACTACTGGTTCTTCATTAACTACTGGTTCTTCAGCAACAGTCTCCTCAACAACTACTGGTTCTTCAACAACAGGTTCTTCAACAACAGGTTCTTCAACAACAGGTTCTTCTTCAACAACAGGTTCTTCAACAACAGGTTCTTCAACAACAGGTTCTTCTTCAACAACAGGTTCTTCTTCAACAACAGGTTCTTCAACAACAGGTTCTTCAACAACAGGTTCTTCATTAACTACTGGTTCTTCAACAACTGGTTCTTCTTCAACAACTGGTTCTTCTTCAACAACTGGTTCTTCTTCAACAACAGGTTCTTCATTAACAATTGGTTCTTCAACAACAGGTTCTTCAACAACAGGTTCTTCTTCAACAACAGGTTCTTCATTAACGATTGGTTCTTCAACAACAGGTTCTTCTTCAACAACAGGTTCTTCTTCAACAACATGTTCTTTAAAAAATTCATTAAATTCTTGTACATATAATTTAATATTTTTTAATTCATTAAAAATATTTTCATCATATTTGTTAGATAGTTTAATTAAATAAGATGAGATATAAATATAATCTTCAGACACATCAGGAATTAAAGAATTTAAATAATTTTTATTAAAAGATTGATTTAATTCTTCATCTATTTTTCTAATAAAAGAATTATAATTATTATCTAAATATTTAAGATTATCATTATAAATTTTTAATTTTTTAAGATTATCATACGTATTTATAATTTTAAAATGATTAGATACAAAAATATCATCAAAATAAAATTCTACATTATTAATATAATCTCTGTAAATAGATAATTTATCTCTATAATTGGGTTCATAATAAAATAATCTATAATAAAAAAGATCAGTTAAATAATTATATTGTTTTAAAAAAAATTTATAAAAACTGTTCATATATAAATAAAAAAAAAAAATAAAAAAAAATTAAACGTATTTACCAAATTGTATTTTTAGTACCACCATCATACCATCGACCATGGCCTTCATCAACCATTATTTCATTAATTGATTTTTCGTTTATATTATTAAATGCTTTAATTAAAATTCTACCATATTTATCAAATTTCAAACATTCAATTTTAATTAATTTACTTGGATGCGCTTCTAAAAGTTCAATCATTCTTTTTTTTGCGATAAGAGCCAATTCTTTTTCTTTATCGCGATTTAGATTTTTCTTAGAAGGTCGCATTTCAGGAGTGTCATAACCAAAGCAACGGCATCTATATTTAATAAGTTCTCCTTTATAATCAAAAATAACACTAAATGTATCACCATCATATACATGGCAAGGTTTTGCTATAAAAGTTTTACCATCAAAATTAAAATAGTTTACATCTTTAGGATTATCAATAGGAACAAGTTTATCATTTAAATTATTAATTTCATTTTCTAAATTCATAGTTATAATAATATATTAATTTATATTTAAATGATTAATTTTAAAAGAATTAAATAATAAGATTTAATATTATTTTTTTAATATTTTTTTATTAATATTAATATTATTCTCTTGTGTCGAATTATTTTGAATCGAATATTCTGAATCAGAATCAGATTCATGTATATCATTATTTTGATCTGTAGATAGATCATTATTATTTAATTTATTAATTAAATTATTAATTTGAATATGTTCATTATCAGTATCAGTATGATTATTTAAAGATGATATATCAAAATTAGATATATTTATAGATTTTCTAATAGGACTTTTTAGATTATTTTCTTTAGTTTTATTTAAAATATTTTTTTTCATATTTTCATTATCAACATTATTAATATTAATATTAATATCATTTCTAATTTGAATATAAAAAACTTCAATTTTAATTAAAAATCGATTAAGATGTTTGTAATGTATTTTATAGAAAAAATTTAAATACTTATAGAATAAATTAATTTGATTTTCTAAATGATTTACATTAAAATTAAATGAATTAACAAAATTATCAATATTCAAACCTAATTCATTTAAATCTTTATGAGAAATTAATTTTTGTTTTTTTTCTAATAGATTATTATTTAAAATAGCAAAAATATTAGATATTTCTTGATGAATATCATTAATAATTTTAAAATCATATTTTTTATTAATTTCAAGATCTTTATAAACAGGGAAAATATTTCTAATTTTTAAATTATTTAGAATTTCAGGATCATTTATTTCACTTATAACATAATTTAACATTAATGTATAAAGTTTAAAATATTCACAATACATTTTATTAGTAATTAAATCAAGATGATCATTATTAGTATTTAATTCAAAATTAATAAGTTTATTTTGAGAAAATAGAGAGTCAATACCAAATATAAAAATATTAGATTTATTATTATTTGCAAGATCTGTATAATGATTTTTAAGTTCATTGCATATATCAATAATATAAATTAAAAACTTATCAATATCATTTTTTATATTTTTAATTTTATCAAATTTATGAGTGTCTTTAATAGAATTAGAAGTATTCATAATAATTAATAATAAAATAAATTAATATTAATTTAAAATATAATATATTAATATATGAGTTTTAATAATATGTTTCAAGAAAAAAAAGAAGTAGATTTGAATGAAGCTCATTGGAAAGATGATATACATTGGAAGACAGAGCATGAGAAAATGTTAATTGAATGGGCAGATAAAGCAATGTGTTATCGTTGGCTTCATTCAAAATCGAATCAAAGATATGGTGTATTAAATACATGGTTTACAATACCAGTAATTATTATGAGTACATTAACAGGAACAGCAAATTTTGCTCAAGATAAATTTCCAGAAAATACAAGAGTCTATGCTCAAATGGGAATAGGTGCTATAAATATATTTGCTGGTATATTAACAACAATTGCTCAATTTTTAAAGATAAGTGAATTAAATGAAGCACATCGAGTCAGTGCTATATCATGGGATAAATTTTACAGAAATATAAAGGTAGAATTATCAAAATCAAGAAAAGAAAGATTACATGTAAATCAAATGTTAAAAATGTGTAAAGAAGAATTTGATCGTTTAATGGAAACAAGTCCAGATATAAATGAAAATATAATTAAACAATTTAAAAAAACATTTTCAAGTAAAAAAGAAACAAATCTAAAATCAATAAAAGATAAAAAATATAATTTATTTTCAAACATAAGTAAGCCTGAAATATGTGATGAATTAGAATCGACATCAAAGATTTTATATAAAAAAGATGATGATGATATAGAAAAAATCAAAGAAAATAAATTATTAGAATTGGCAGAAAAAAATAAAAAACAAAACGATATATTTGAAAGAGATATAAAAAAATTCATTGAAGATTATAATTTAGTACATCATAGAGAACCAAATTATGAAGAAATAATAAGAAATTTAGAAGATAAGATACCAATAGAAGTATTATCAAAAATATTAAATCGAATGCTTACATTAAAGATAATAGATAAAGTATAAATAATAAAAATTATAATAAATAGTCTAATAAATAGTCTAATAAATAGTCTAATAAATAGTCTAATAAATAGTCTAATCATTTTTTTCATCAAAAAAATAGAAATTGTTGCCTTTATGGCTAACATAAAATTTTCTTATATATTGATCATCATTATGTAATTTAACAAAAATAGACGATGATTTAAAAGTTGTCATTAAAATGTCAAAATATAGAGGACCATAATGTGTTTTATTGTAATAAATAGAACATATTTGTCTAATTTTCAAATTTTTTTTTTTAAATTTATACATAACACTTTTTAAAACTCTATGAAACTCTGTGATATCAACATTTGATATCATTTTTTCTTTTTTTGATAAAAAATTCTTTTTAATATGATTAGTTAAATTCTTAGAACGCCATTCTAAAATCTGTGTTTTTTCTTCATAATTATCAATTGAAGACTTATCATCAATTGAAGACTTATTATCAATTGAAGACTTATCATCAATTGAAGACTTATTATCAATTGAAGACTTATTATCAATTGAAGACTTATCATCAATTGAAGACTTATTATCAATTGAAGACTTATTATCAATTGAAGATTTATTATCATTAGAAGGTTCATTATCAATTGAAGATTTATTATCAATTGAAGTTTCGTTAATAATTTTTTGCAAATCAATTGGTGTAAAATTATTATTAAATAAATAATAAGAATCAAAAATAGGTTTGTTAGGTTCAGTATTATATAATCCAGGAGGACCATTTTTTATATTATTAAATTGAGATAATTTATATTCTAAATTTTTTATTTGTTCATTCAATGAATTAATTTTTATTTCATAAGATATATTTTGATTATATAATTTTTTTGAAAAAATAAATAATTTATTGTATTCAATTGATAGTAAATTTATTAAATTATTAAAAAAATTTAAGTCATAATTTTTCAAGTTTATTGTTTCTTTTATTTTATTAAAGTAAAAATAAAATAAATTACTATTATTAATCTCATTCATATTCATATTCATATTCATATTCATATTCATATTCATATTCATATTCATATTCATATTTATATTTATATGTATAAGAATAGAAATAAAAAAAAAATCAATTTTTATTCTAAATCAATTAAACTATTAGAAGATAAATTCTTTTCTGTTATATATTTTTGATGAGTTTGTTTAATTAAATGATATGCTTCTGTTGTATTTTCCCATCCACCTATTTTAACCCATTTTTCTTTTTCTAATGTTTTATATGTTTCAAAAAATTGACTAATTTCGTCCAATTTATGTTTAGGAATATCTTCAATTTTAAGTATATGATTATAGTGAGGATCTTTTTCAACAACAGCAAGTAATTTTTCATCTATACCTTTTTCATCTTCCATGATCATGTAACAAATAGGTCTAACATTAACGAAGCACCCAGGTTGTAAAGGTCCGTCACACATAACAAGAACATCTAAAGGATCACCATCATCACATAGTGTTTGAGGTATAAAACCATAATTATGAGGATAAAAAACAGCACTATGTAAAACGCGATCAAGTTCAAGTGCTTTTTTAAGATGAGACCATTCATATTTCATTCGACTGTGTTGTGTAACTTCAATAAAAGCAGGAATAGATTCAGGAAATTTATCAGATAAAATTTTTGTATTATATGGAAATTTTTCTAAAAACATATTGTATTATATATAATATATAAAAGAAAATAAATTTGTGCTATTTATGGTTAAAAAAATTTATTTTCTTTTATATATTATATATAAATACAATAATGTAGCATGGGGTGCAATATTTAGTGTGCATAAATCATTAATATTCAAAAAAATATATTATTATATAATATAATATTAGTGCAATGTACACAATAACTCAAGATTTAATATTAAATAATATTTTATTAATTAATTTTGATGAAGAAAAACAAACATATAAAGAAAATCAAATTGCTACCATGTTTGCAGATAAAAATGTAGATGACAAAGCTATTATTATTGTTTGTACTCAGCAATCAATGTCTGGAACCTCAAATCATTTTCAAAATTCATTTTTAAAATGGATTACTAGACCTAGAAATAATGATATAAAATTTGAATTATTATCTAAAGTTGATGCTACAAGACAAAAAAATATATTATCAATTATAGGAAAAGGAAGTAACAATGTTAGAACAAGAGTTTATTATAATCCTACAAAAGTAAATATTAATTTTGATAAAACTAAATTTCAAACATCTTATAATAAAAATACTAAAAATAGAGGTGGAATAAGAAGTGTTAATACAAGTTGGAGTAATACTAGAACAGCTAACTTATATGAAAAAGATTATAAAAATGTTAAAGATTCTACAAAAATACAATTATTTGATTATAGTATTCAAAGATTATCAGGACAAAACAATAATAAAAAACCAATAATAGGACAAGGATTAATTGATGTTAATTTGTATTTTGTGTATGCAGGAGGAGGAGGTAATTTTTTAATGAAATTTACTGTTAGAAATTATAATGAATATAAAAGTAATGTTAATTTAATAGAAACAAATTCTAATAAACATGTAAAAAAAAATAGCAAATTATTTTCGGGAGCAGAGTATAAATATACATGTAGTAAAAATACTAATAAAGTAAAAATAGTAAATGAGAGACATGGAAATTTTATTAAAATTAAAATATTGAATAAAAGTAATTTTCCAAAACCAGCAAAAAAAAATTCACAAGTAGTAGTAAATACTAGTAAGAGTTATGAACTTGTAAATTCAAACAATAGCAATAATCCTATACCAAATACTTCAAGCAATAATCCTATACCAAATACTTCAAGCAATAATCCTATACCAAATACTTCAAGCAATAATAATAGTAATAATGAATTAATCCAAGAAGTTATAAATTATACATCTAATATATTATATAATACAAATATAACTTTTAATAATACTCAAAAAAACTCAGATGAATATAAAAAATTAATAGCAATATGTGATAGTGTTTTATTAATTTCAAAACTAGTTTTTGTAAATGAGTATAATCAACAATTACGTATAGCTAAGTTAGTTCCAGAAACACCTGAAGTCAAGAATGCTAGAGAAAAATTTAATCATTTTATTGCTTCTAAAGAACAATATTTTGAATTAGAAAATAAAATTCAAAATAGTAAGAGTAAGAATAAATATATAATGGATTTTAAATATATATTATTTGAATATAATAAAAAAAGAACTAACAAGTTACAAGTATTTAATGGACGAAATAAATTAAATAAAAGGTTTAATAAAATAATTGAACATAGTGCACATCATGCAGCTAGTCCACTTTCACATAATAATAAAATAGATTATAAATTTGGATTAGCACAAGATTTACTATATTTAGAACAAGAGTTTATAAAATTATTTAAAAATAACTAATTATTTTTTATTTTTTAAATTTTTTTTATATATTATTTCATCCACAAATATAATTTTATTTGTATATTTTTGTAAATCATTATAAAAATTATAATCACCTCCGTATTTGTATTCCCAAAAGGACTTACTATTAATAGATGTTGGTATAAATCTACTTTGAGTACTAATTTGATTCAACTTAATTTCAGGTGTCTTCCAAATAATTTCATTTATTTCACTTACTATTTTAAATATATATAATGTTTCTTTATCTTTTAAAATTTTACGAACTTTTTCAAAAGAATTTTCTATAATTATATCATCATCATCAATATGATATACAAAATCACCTTCTAATTGATTGTGTTTATTTCGAATACCAAATATTGAATCTTTCCCAATAGTTGCAAGTAATACATGAATACTGTAATTATTTTTATGTTCTTTTTTGTATTTTCTACCATTAAATCTTCCTTCTGTTAAAAATTATGAACATAGTCATTTTCGGTTCGTAATCCCATAAAATATAAATATGGATTCATATTTTTATAATTTACCCAATCAAAATCAGGATAATAACTTTTTATATATTCAATAATAAAAAGATAATAAATTAAAAGATTTTTTTAAACTATACTTTAAATAATGTTTCAACGTTATTATGAGATTTATGTATAACTTATGAAACTTTAAAACCATCATTACTATATGAATAATGAATAACTAACACTCCAACTTTTATGCATATAATTATTTGTAAAATTTTAGTTTTATATAATTTATAGTTTAAAAATATAATATAAAAAGATAAATAAATATTAATATATATGATTTGGAATGAATTTTATCTAATTTTAGAAAAATTTATCATAGATTTAAAAATGCCTTTTTTAAATGATTTAGAAGAAGAGGAAGAATAAAGTAAAAGTGATGGATAAGTTAAAGAAACTATTAAATTGTTCGGAAATATGGACTGTGAAAGATATCCACCTGATTGGAATTTTGAAGAAGATACCGAAGACACATATTAAGCAGGACAGTGGCAAAAATGTTGCCTATGTGATACAAATTATTATTATAAATTAAAAATTATTAATTAAAAATTACTTAGTAGTTTTCTTAGTTTTTTTAGCCTTTTTAGGTTCTTCTTGGGGTGTTTCAACAACAGGTTCCTCAGAAACAGGTTCCTCAGAAACAGGTTCCTCAGAAACAGGTTCCTCAGAAGATTCCTTTTCAGGTTCATCAACAACTTCAGTAGTTTTCATTTTAGCCTCTTTTTTGGCTTCTTGTTTGGCAAGTTTATCAGCCTCTCTTTGTTTTTTCTTAAGGAAAGAGTTGTGAGCCTTAACAGACGCACTAACTGTTTCTTTAACCTTTTTGTAAGCATTCGTTAAATCTTTAGAACCTTCAGGAGCATCAGCGCCCATTTCATCCTTCAATTTTTTAGTTACAACAACATCCTTAGGGAGTGAATCAGTGTATTCTTTTTTATCAGCATTAGATTTATTATCACCAGAAAGATGAATTTTAACAGCATAAAAAGTAATATATTCATTATATTGATCTTCATTAATAACATTATTTTCAAGTAATTGATCAAATATTTGAATACCATGAACAGCAAGTTGCTTGTAGGCAACAGGCAGATTCACAGACTCGGTTTTCTTATCATTATTAGTTTCAACATTAATTTTTTCGTTAGTAGTAGTAGAAGCGGACATATTTAACTATTATTAGTAATTAGTCTTTAAATACAAAATAATTCAATTTTTTTTTAATTAAATATATTATAATATTATATGGATAAAAATACAAAATATGAGTCATGTAAAGTAAAAATAATGAATAAAATAATGAAAGAATATGAACAAGAAAAATTAAAAACAAGAAATAAAAAAAAAATAACATCAAGAAAGCAGGCTGTTGCGATTGGTTTATCAATATCAAATAAATCATGTGAAAAATTATTTACAGATGAAGATTATAGAAGAATAGAGAATCGATATAATAAGAATATGTATAATGAAAAAGGAGATTTAAAAGATGATAAAATATCATATACAACAGTAGTGTCAGTAAAAAAATTAATAGATTATTATAAAAACAAAAAAAAATATAAAAAGTCAAATAAAATAAAAGAAGATTTAGTGAAGCGTGTCTTGAAAAGAATAGAAAAGGGAGAAATAAATAAAAGAATTATAAATGAATTAATATTAATAATAGGATAAATTACCATCCTAAATACTCAATATCATTTTTAGACATAAGAATTTGACAATTAAAAAGGTCAAATTTTGATATATTTTTTTTATTTTTAAAATTAAAATGATATTTTTTAGTAATAATATCATTTTTCTCTTTACAACTTTGATTTAACCATAAATATATATATTTATTATCATAAAAGAAAAAATAAATAAGAGCCATATCTTTAACAGTAATAGATTTTTCATCATAATTCATCATCTTATATTCAATTTTATTTTTAAAGATGATAATTTTTTTCATAAAGGATTGTATAATAAAAGGTGCTTTATATTGAAAATATTTATTAAAAGTAGATTTAGTGTAATCATTAATCAAAGACACATTTTTTGAATCATTATATGATAAATAGTCATAAATAAAATAACAATTATCATTTTCAAAAATATTAATTAATTTAGATTGATCATTCATTTCATTATACATAACTGATATAATTATTATTCATCTGTAATAAAAAATAACATAAAAATAATTCAAATTTTTTTATTGTTAAATTATAATAATGAAAAATAATACTAATGAAACTGCAAATGATATTTTAATTATGCCTGATGATAATAATAAAAATAAAAATAAAAATAATAGTAATAATGTTTTAATTATGCCTAATGATAATAGTAATAATAATAATAGTGATAATGTTTTAATTATGCCTTATGATAATGATAATACTAATATTAATAATAGTAATGATAAAAGAAATGAGATAATAAAAATAGCAAAAGAAGGAGGTATATATGAAGGAATAATTGGTTGTGTAATAAATTAATATAATGTATTTTTTATAAAAAATATAAAAAAAACATGACACGAGTGGGATTCGAACCCACGAAGCTAATGCAACAGATCTTAAGTCTGTCCCCTTTGACCGCTCGGGAATCGTGCCATAAAAGATAATGAGATATAACAACTACCTCATTAATACTATATAGTATTATTTCTTTAAGTTCATTTATAAATATTATTAAAAAAATAATAATAAAAACTAATTATATAAAATCTTTATAATTAGAATTTTTAGAGATAGGATGTTTTTTATACATTAAATTACCATAAATTTGTGTTCGTTGATATTTTAAATGATTATATTTTAATCGAATAGCATGTAATGTAGCGGGTTTATTATCAGGTTTAAAAATAAGCATAGAATTATTTTTATTCATTGTTTTTATGGTATTACACCATTCCCAAGGAACCCAACAACGATTAACATCTTTATTTTTTTCCCAAAAATCTTGTACAAATGTATAATTATTTTTAAATTTCAATAAATGTGTATTACAATCTAAATTTTCAATTTCTTTATTATTATTAATATTTAAAAGATAAGTTAAACATTTTTGACGGTTATCAGGGTGAGGAGATATTTCATAACCAGTTAAATTCTTTTGAATTGCAGATATAATATTTGTGTCTTCTTTAATATCAAACTTTTTTTTTAAAATGTTATGAAATTCATTACTATTCATAAACTCAATTAATTTTTTAATAATATTATTTTTATAATTATATAATCTAAATGTAATACCAACATTTTCAACAGGATCTGAAGAACAGTAATTACCATTATTAATATATTTTTTGTAATTATCCCAATTAGATGTACATCCGGGAAATACTTGAATTTTCCATCCATTATTGATCAATTCATTATAAATGTCATCATGTGTTTTTTTTTGATTAAAATGAATTTGTTTATCTTTAATTATTAATTCTAAATGTTCATTAGATAAAAAGTTATTAATATCTAAATGTGGAAAAGGATATTCTATAATTTTAGCATCTTGAATTTTTTTAAGAATATAAGTAAAATCTACATTTATTGGCATTATTATAAATAAACAATATATTTTATTTAATTATTTATAAAAAAGAAACAAAATAAATTTATAATAATCCGCGATTTCTTTAAGTACAAATTTTTATAAAAAAATATTATAATAAAATATAATTATCTTTTTTAAGTTCATTCTCTAAAAATTGAGTTATTTTTTTAATACCACCAAATTTTTTAATGGTATATTTAGATATATTTAACTTTTCAATTGATTTTAAATTTAATTTAAAATTTAAATTATGTTCTTTCTCTTTTTTTAACAAACTAATTAATTGTTCAAATGTGTGATCACTAAATTTTTCATTTGTGTTAATTTTATTACTTTTGATAGAATCTAATATTATTTTTAATAATTGATTTAAATCTTTTTCTTTATTCACAATATTTTGTTGAAATTTTGTAATTAATTTTTTATCATTATCAATATATTCAAATTGTTTGTTAATTAAATGTATAGAAGATTCAAGATCATTTATTATATTTTGAACAGAAATATTATCAGTATAATTTTCAATAAATTTAGTAATATAATTTAATAAAATAATTGAAATACGAATTAACTCAGTTTGATTGAAAACATTATTTATAAAAACAATTGGTACTTTATTTTTAATTTCAAATGAAAAAAATTTTGAATTATTTGGTAATGAACAATTATTTAAAGAAATAAATAATGCTGAGTTTATTTCATCATTTTTAGTTCTTATTTCTATATCTTTATAAAATTTGGAAATGTCTTCCTTTCGTATAGAAGATACATTTTTACTCTCAACTAAAAGTTTTAAATTATCATGAGTAAATAATAAATCTCCAAAAGAAGTACTCTTATGAGTGTCCTCAATTTGACAATTAGAAAATTTATCATATAAATAATTATTAATAAATTTTTCACCAAAATTTCCTTTCTCTACATTACCAGATTCAAATTTATTAAAAAATTTAAAAAAACTTTGATCAATATCATTTACTTTCTTAATTATAGGGTTTAAATTTTGTATTAATGATCTATCATAAGTGTCAACATTATTATTTAATTTTGAAAAAATATCATTATATTTTTTATCAATGTGATTAATAACTTGATCATTTTCATTATCATTTGGTTTTATTTTAGGAATTTCTTTATCATTCTTTAATTTTTCAATTTTATCTTCATAATAATCAATTATATTACAAATATTTAAATTTATATTATCTCTTGATATTTCATTATCTTTATTTTTTAATTTTAAATCTAAAAACATTGTTCCAATATTTAAAATATATTCGTTAAATTCTGTATTATTTTTTAATAAATAATTATTTAATTTATCATTATTGTAATTTTCATTTATATTTATATGAATCATAATAGAAAATATTAATATTTTTTTAAGTATTTTATTATTTATAATATGATAATTATTTATAAATATAAAAATAAGTCGTTTAAATAAATAAAAATATATATAAATTTATATTAAAATAATATATTATTTCTTACATTCAGTAACGATCATGAAAGATATATTTTTATATGATGAAATATTCAAATAAATAATAGTTCTTAGGTGATTTTCCATTCAAAAATATCCTATCCAAATAATATGTATAGAAAATAAGGGAATGCATGTTTTTTTTCTCATTAAAATATAGGGAAAAATACATATGTTAATAT
>Ga0209533_1003268_pt1 | contig 14466 bp, 16 predicted proteins | sample COG_04_FD_184748 | JGI IMG/M metagenome (GOLD analysis project Ga0209533, IMG submission 184748) | Pelagic Microbial community sample from North Sea - COGITO 998_met_04 (SPAdes) (version 2) | ecosystem: Environmental > Aquatic > Marine > Neritic zone/Coastal water | place: Helgoland, sampling... | reverse complement strand
GTACCGCTTTAGGAAATCAATTTCATAAAACATCAAATCAAAACGAAAATTCTTTATTCAATCTTAAAAAGCTTTCTCCTTTATTTGCGGCATAGTCTATATCGTTTAAAACACGTTCTGCATCCATCTTCTCCTCACTTTCTGTAGCTCCTGACCACCATTGACTGCCCACGTGCGTCTCCAACCCCTTTAAATTTCCTGTGTATAAGAATGAAGATAGCCATTTTGACTGTTGTAAAAATTGACGATAAGTTGGATCAAATATGACCATATCATTCTGCAAATAACAGTGATCTTCCCTTCCAATCCGTTTGAGCATCATTTTTGTCTCTATTCCAAACTCCGCGCGTAAATAATAATGAAGCATGTAGCATGAAGCCCCACAAGCCAATGTTCCCTCAAAATTTTTGGGAGAAATGTAACCGCGGTGTAGAAACTCAGAAGATCGCCTATGCAGTAGAATCGGAACAGAACGGCACAAAAACGTATGTAGAGACATTGTTTTGTGAGTTTTATAACTTATATATATTTTTTACATGATTTTTTGAATCCGTTTATTTTCTATATCAGTCTCAGTTTTATGGCAAATACTATGTGATCCTTGTGGGCCCAGTCGAAGGTTTGAACGTTTTTTTTTTCCGATGATTATGAATACTGTCACTTTTAAAAGCCTAAAGCTTTAGGACAATTTCCGGCAAAAATCTCGGCAATTGTACCGCTTTAGGACAATTTTCAGGAATACCTTTCCAGAAAATCTCAGCAAGCATTTTGTCCCTATAAAAGCTCTAACAATGAAACAAAATGTTTCAACAGCTTATTCCTACAATCATAAAGTTTGAGCGCGCTGAGCCTAAACACGGTCGCACCCCAAGTGGCACCGCATCCAACCCTTCAAAGAAAAGCAAAGTCGCTGCTTCTAGTTCTGAGAGCAAGACATCTGGGAGCAGCTCCGAAAAACGCACAGCAAAAAAACCTTTACCGACGATTGGAAGTCAAGTCCTGGTGACATTAAAGGTCGCCAAGTCTAAATCAAAACACAAAATCGCCAGACTGTTACGTGAGGGTCCTCAGCAGCTTATATTGGCTGGCATCGGTCTGGGAACCGTGTCGTTTTGGGAATTACATCAAAACCATAAGCATCAATCGAAGGACATGAATAGAGAGGAAGTTGATATTGAAGAGATTGGTGGGATCGCAGAGCCTGGGCAACTGTTGCCACAAATGTTAATAGAACTGCGCTGGCAAGGCGATGCTACTTGGTATCCTGTTAGGTATGCGCCCGCCATTGATGGTCAGCAAGGTGTAGTCCTTATCTCTGATGGAACCGTTTGGGACTTCAACCAGGACACGGACGAATGGCGGTATCCCGACTATCCCGTTTTTGTCGAGACTGACCTTGTTCGTGTGATGACAACCACTGGTGCGAGAATCGCAACAGTGATGGAGACACACACCAACCATATTTACATTTGTGAGTGGAATGACCGACATGCGGACGAAGTTAAAAACTTTCCGTTAGATGTATATTATACTCAAGCGACTGCGGTTGCTGTCGAACAACAAGTGTCAGATGCATCTTCTGGTGGAGAGGAAGAGGATGTCGATGATAATATGTTTGAGGTCAATGAACTGGTGCAGTATAATGGTATTGAATACAAAGTTGAGGAAGTTGAATCATCCGAGGGTGACTGTATATATGTTCTGGCTAAGGTTGGAGGTGGTGCAGGCCTTCGTATCACTGAGGAAACTCTGATAGATCGTTGGGATCCAGAATTCAAAGTGGGTTCCTCTATTGTATTTGAAGATCAGCCTGGTATTGTTGACGAAATAGTATATGCTGACCGAAGATATTCTATTATATTGGATGGTATCGATGAAACATCCATCCGAGTAACGGCTATGGAACTCGAACCATTACAAGAGTTGCGTTTTGACGAAGGAGAACGTGTTTTATACGCCTTCAAATTTTATACTGTCGTTTCTGTCCGTCATAAGTACACATTGAAAGAGGAAGGCACTGGTACGGTTGTCATTGGGGTGACCGATGATGAATTAGCGGAATGGATTTGGCTTTTGCCTGTGAATGATATTTATCATATTGTGCGTGAAAAGGAACTCACTGTCAAAAAGAAGAAAAAAGTGTATTACGAAGTTGTCGATCGCCATGGCATTAAAAAAGACATTGTGGCAGGTTCTAAGAATATTAAATATCAAGAAGAAGCATCCAATTATTTTGTCGAGGGAGACAACTCCGATTCGGAGGGAGACAACGGTACAGAGAGAATCGAATTTCAACCTGGCCAGGAAGTCGTCATTATTAAATCGCGTGGTGAAGAACGCGGGACAATTATCCGATTATTGTCTGAGTCCGACAATGACGACAATGAACAGTATCTGGTGAATATTAATGGAGAGGAAAAAATTGTGCATGTGGGTTCGATTGACAGGATTTCGGACCAACAACCAGAAGACGAAGAGGACGTTGCCTTGACTACTGATTCCTCGTCTTCTGAAGACGACGACGACGAATCAGAAGACGAGGATGATTCAGAGTTTAGTGTCGGCAATTATGTTACTATAAATGACAACACTGACGTTTATATCGTTGTTGGAGCGAGAAATGACATCTACAAACTCCGGGATATCGCTGGTGTTGTTGAAGTGGACTCCGTCCGGATCGACAATTTGACCTTGTATACACCTAAATACGCTAATGGTGACACAGTTTTAGTTGGCAAATCGATGACAACGATAGAAAAGGTCAATGGTGACGGTACGTATGATTTAACCAATGGTGAAGAGAGTTTTCCAGAGGACGATCTTGATGATTTTGTGCCTGAATTGAAGAAGGGTAGTATTGTAACGAGAATTGGTTCAAAGGAGGTCTTTAAAATTGTCAAGTTCAAGGATGGTCAGTATACATTGGTCGATGTCTTCAAGGATGGATTGTACAAACTAAATCAAAGGGAATTGAAGAAAAAAGAGAAACTGCAATTGGATGCATCTCCAGAATTACAGGCACAGTTGCTTCAAAGTGTATCAGAATTAAAAGCGTCGCTGCCACCGCCTAAAATATTAGTGGATGTTGAGGAGGTGTTTGAGAAAGAGGAGCCGGAATATAGAGTTGGCGAATGGGTTCAATTGCCAGGGTGGACATTTCCTTGTGAGATTGTTTCTTTTAAAAAGTCCATGTACACGTACAAATTGAAGGGGAAAGAACGTGAATTTCGTGAAGGTGAACTCGTTGAAGCTGTGTATTTTCCCGACTTTGGGAAAGGCGATCGTGTTCTTTATGAGGGTGAGATGTATACAATATCCAATGTCAATCGTCATGATGGTACGTATGACTTGAAGAATGGCCCTGACTCAGTCGCAGAAGAGGATCTTGAGGCTGTTCCTGACGAAGAGGGTAGTTAAAAATACAAAGTATAAGTAAAGATTAAATTGTTGTTTGATATGCACATTGTGACGTTATTGGGCGATTCTCAGGCTGGTAAAACAGCCCTGTGTTCTCAATGGTCTGGATGCCCACCATGTACCAGTTATGTGACTACATTTTCCCTTGAATATCACCTTTTTCCGGAGTTGACAGTGATTGATACTCCATCTTGTCCCCGTTTCCCATTTGAGTTAGAGATATTAACTCGAAAAACGCAGTTGTTTGTACTTGTGATGAGCAAAGATCAGTGTTCGTCTGAATGGTATGATCGTGTGGATGCCGTCGATCTTCCATGGCTCATTATCTTAAATGGATCGGGTTCTTTTCGTCGTAGTCGTCGTTGGGCTCTTTCTCAGGACATTCGAGTGTTTCAAGTCGATTTGGCGACTGGTTCTGGTGTTTCTGAGGCTATGGATTGCCTACGGATGATGTTGGAGTCGTTAGATCCGATTCAAGCCTCTGTTGATCTGACAATGGATCATTATCTTCGTACGGTCCCTTTTTTGGGTGTGTTGTATTCTTCGTGTGTATAATTGTTTGTATATCTGGCAAAGTGGTGGCTGCTTGGATTATTCCGAAATACGCGCCATTATTGGTGTGAATTCTTTCTTGTAATAAGAATGGTATTTTTTCAAATTCTTTTTGTAGTAGTTTCCAATTTCCTGTGGGTATCTCTTGATTGGCGACCCATTTTTTTAATCTGTGAATGGACTGGCCATATTCTTCACGATTCCAAAGTATATGGGCTGAGTACATGTATCGTAGACCATCTGCCAATGTGAGGATGGATCCGGCTTCGTTTGTTTTCCAATGCATGTATGAGAGACTGGCAGCTCTGAGAGTTCGCTGTGATAATGTGTACATGACAGTGTCGTTTGTTTCTGTTTGTATTCCGACGGCAATAGTGCATAACTGTTGCAAGCATTCTGAATAGTGTTTTTGTGCTATATGCCAATTTGTGGCCAGTATCTGATGATTCATGGTTGGTAATTTCCATTTCCAACGTCTTGTTAATGCTTCTGTTTCTGTTGCAAGTTTTGCAGCTGTTTTGTAACATTGATTGGCATCTTTATATTGTTCTTGTTGTATATGTTGATGTCCAACCTCTACATGTAATTGGTAATTGACTACTTTTGGCATGATTGCTTCTAGAATCCAGCATGCTGATTGTACTGTTTCATTGTCAATGGACCATGAAAAACATGGTTGGTGTTGTATCGTAGTTTCTGGTAATTTGGTGAGTATTGATTCAATTCCTTTGGAATATGTTGTTAGATGTCGAATGAGTTGTTTGTGGTCATCGTCGGTACCTCTTTGATCCAAAAGTTGTTGTATTGCTATTCTTTGGCGTGTTAATGCAATGCTTTCTGTGAACGTGTAGTCTAAGATTTTTTCAAATTCAATTTGTCCACGCACGTGAATATTCATACTTTACAAGGGAAGAGACATGACTTAAATATTGTTTTTTCCATATATATGCCACAAATGTGAAAAAGAAATATCAAAGAGATGTTTGTTCAAAAAATGAACAAACGTCGTCGTTTAAATGCAACTACAATTTTTGATCCTGTCCACCGTGAGTACGAATTGGGTCCAGAGATCATTGATATCATCAATAAAGCAAAATTTCAACGCCTTCGACGTCTTAAACAATTGGCTACTGCACATTGGGTTTGGTTAGGTGCTACCCATACTAGGTTTGAACATTCGATTTCTGTGGCATATTTGGCAGGTCATATGGCCAAGAGTCTTCAACAAAAACAGCCCGAACTGCAGATTACCGAACGTCAAATATTGCTGGTTCAATTGGCTGGACTTTTACATGACGTTGGTCATGGTCCCTTTTCACATTTATTTGATGATGTATTTCTTGCTGGGAATGATTCGCCTATGGCTCATCATGAGCATCGTTCTGTAGTGATTGTTGCCAATTTGCTTAAAGAATCTGAGTTTGACTATTCACCCGAAGAAATTGTCTTTGTACAGTCTTTGATTGCACCAAGCGTTGGTCAAGAGGGATTCTTCTGGGAAATTGTCGCCAATCAAGTCAATCATCTTGACGTTGATAAGATGGAATATATTAAGCGTGATGCTCGTGCTTGTGGTTTGAGTCAGGGTGGTTTTGATACGGATACGATGCGAATTATTAATGCTGCTCGTGTGATTGATGGTCATATTTGTTATCACCATAAAGTGTATGAGGACATTTATAATTTATTTCAGACGCGATATCGTTTGCATACGACGGTGTATCGTCATCCAGCGGTGGTGTCGATTCATCATATGGTGTCCGATGCGCTTCGATTGAGTGGTTTCGGGCTGGAAGATTCGATCAAAGACATTGAAACTTTTTGTCAGTATGACGATACAATACTGGACCGTTTGCGATTTAGTACTGACAATGAAGAATCTCAGAAAATTATCAATCGAATCGACGAAAGAAAGTTGTATAAAGTGGTGGATACACACAAGCGCACAAAGCCTTGGTCTAAAATACCAACTGTGGAAGATTTGGCGTCACTCGAACCGGGTCTTCCTTTGGAGACGTTGATTGTTGATCATTCTTGCGTTGGATTTATTGGAAAAGCGGATGGCCATCCTATGGACAATTTAAGGTTTTATGATACGCAAAAACTGAACAAGTCTTTTACGGTGAAGCGCCGATCAGTTTCTACGTTGTTGAATGCGCGTTATTGTGAGTATTGGACTCGAATTATTGTTCGCGACAGTCAATATTTGACATTGGCTGGAAAGGCTTGGTCATCTTGGAAGTCGAGTATTTAGTAGTAGTTTACAAACATAAAAAAATATAACCGTCTATTTTTTCGTAACAATCTCCTGGTCTTACAAGTAAATTCTTTGGACATATTTTTTAGAGAATGTCTCGCCGAAATGGTAGAGACCATCAACCCTTCGAAGAGCCTTTTGAAATGTCAACCGTCGCGTTTTTACAGGAAAAAAGAACCGAAATGGAACATGTTACACTTAATCCAACATTTTTTTCGAAATAGGGTATAAAGGTCAGTTAGTAAAGATCAAAATGTCAGCCGCACCATCTACTTCCAATAAAATCACAACTAAAACCCATAAGAAAACCCGCAAAGAACGTCGTAATGAAAAAGAAGTCACCACACTTCGCGAGCGAACTACGAACATTTTACCGGCGACGACCTTCAAACGTATCATCATTCAAGAGGCAATGAATCACTCGGAGTCTCGTTTACGCTTCAATGCAGATGCTGTCACCGCACTACAGGTTGCAGCAGAGCAAGAGCTCACCACTATTTTTACGGGGGCTGCTTTCTGTGCTGAACTCGGCAAGCGCGATACTGTCACGGTCGAAGATATGCGCAACTACCAAGCCCTTCGCAACCTATAAATAATTTATAAAAGAACTATTTAAACCTAAACCCAAATATTAATGTCTATTTTAAATTGCTCCACTCGAGTAACAATTGTAAACTGTACAGGTCTACCAGCTCTCTTTTCATTTCGACCAGAGGAAGGTCATATGCGATTACAACCCATTGACAATGCACAAGTCAATGCTTCTGTCAGCACCAATGCAAGCAGCCTGACAGACTGGATACGTGAATGGGTTGATCTCATCCGATATGGACCAACCTACAATAATCTTGACTGGAAACTAGAGGCCAACTCTGAAGCTGTGGTCAGATTTGAAGTGCAACATCCCATGTCTGTTCAAATGAAATGGACAGACCCTTCTGTTTCCTGGGAAGAACACGAACAAGGCACATGGAAAATCGATGTCACCAAAGCCATTGACATCACCATCTATCTCAAAGCTGACATCGGCGAATACCTCAAAACAATACATCATGGAAAACCAGCACAAATTAAATCAGTACAGCTACAGCCATACCTTGAAATAGCATGCGATGATAGCATACCATTTATGATCGAAAAAAAACCCATTGCAAACATGTTCTGGTCCAAACAAATCAATCTGAAACAAATTGTCCAACCAAATTCTGATTGATTTTCTACAAGACATTTTGAGAAATAGTCTGTATAAATACCAACCACTTACTACAAATGAATTTTTTATATACAACAGCACGTCTCAACCAATTTAACATCGACTTCAAAAAATCAACATCAACGATTATGAAGAAATATACGATGCATAACCTAAACGACATTGCGAGAGACATCGAATTGGCAACAGGCGCTAAATTTAGTAGATATGCTCGCGACGAAGACGGTTGCAAACAAATCATTTCGCAAATACAGAGATTGATCAAATCGTGGACACCAAGTGATAAAAGAAAGATACGGACACTCGCGGAACAAGCACCGTCGAAAAAAAAGAAAAGAGAACCAAAGAAAGAACCAAAGAAAGAACCAAAGAAAAAATCAAGGGTATCAGTCGATGTTCTAAGAATTCAAGCAGATGAACATGGACTCCTGTCAACAGGATCCCTCACAGAACTCACTCAACGTCTTCATCGATACCAGACAGACACACTCAAAATAGAAGATATGACCACAGACTCCATGCGAAACGAACTTATTAAAGAGAAATTGTTAATCCCACGTTCAAGAGACGCGATGATCACTCTTCTTAGAAGAGGAGACAACGACCAACTTGAACTCGGAGATTTCACTGACGAGGTCTTAGACTACCATTGGGACATACAGCACCTGCCCAATAAAGAAAAATTTTCACGAACAGAAAAAATCAACAAGTTAAGAATACTGCAGATCCAACATCTCAAAAAAATCGTCAAAGGATTAACTCAAAAACTGACATCACAACAAAAAAAATCTACCGCCGTTATCACGCGTCATCGTCACCGACAAACAGGTCAAAGTTGGACTTCATCACTCGCACATGGTCTATTTCAGGGTGCTGTAGCAGGCATTGTTTCAAATGCAATGACAAGACGACTACAAACAAAATCAAAATTGGTATTTTAAGGACACCATAACTAGAAAGAGATATAAATAACACCGTTATGTATTTTACAAATGTTGTGGAACCAGATACAACAATATTCAACCATTCTTTACATTCTGACACATGCCACTATTTTTTCATGGCTCGAAGTTGAAATGGAAGGAAAACATGGATGGGCCGTCAATTTACCAACATCATGTGCATTTGGAGGATGGACATGGTATCATATAGCCATGAACATGATTGTTTTGTTGACCATTGCAGGATGCACACAATTGTATGACGGGGTATTCAAATGGAACTACTCCAAATATGTGGCGACTGGAGTTCTGTATGTATTTCGTGTCGCTGTATGGTTTTGTGTGGAAGATATCATGTGGTTTGTAATCAATGCACAGTATGGTATCCGCAGATATACGAAAAATGATGTTTTCTGGCATGCTGATAAAATATGGTTTTTAGGAACAATTCTCCTAAATTGGATCGTCCTCATAGCCGCCATTGGCATAGGATTCATCGAACTGATCTCAACCAACAAAACAACAGTGTTCAGAGAAACATTGACCAGTGGTCTGTATCTATGTGCATGTTGTCTCCTCAGCTTAGCATTCACATACAAAACAAGCGAAGAAACTCCCAATAAAAGCCAGTGCTTTGGCTCACACTCAACAATATGGAATTAATCCAGAAAAAAAAAATTAAACACACATTCTTTGAAATATATTAAAAAGTTGTTTTATTTTCTCGAAGAGTACGAACAATAAAGTGCCAATCTTTCCTTGCTTGCTCGTCCGCAGAAGAAATGTTGCGAATTGCATGTGCTAATGTATGAATTGGATGGTTATTATCCTGTCTTTGACTTCTAAAGACCAACACGACGCCAACACAATGGGCTACCACAGAGGCCACCAAAAATCCACCGTTATTACTCGTAATAAATAAGACATACACAATATGAATAAGAGTCTGTGCGATATTGTACCCTGCAATTGTACCTATTCCCCGAGCTTTGACATTTTGCATCAGAGCTTCCCGATGCAGTTGTACAGCATTTGTATGCAATTTATGTGTTGATGCTATCATAATCATATATCCAATAAGCAAACAAAAATAAAGAGTGATAGACGTGACGTGATAGCCAAGGACGGTGATATTTGTTCCAAAAAGATCTGTCTGGGTCATTGATCAAAAAAAGAGTCTTTATATACAACAAGAGTCCTCTTCACAGGCACGGTCTTTAAGTCCAAGAATCCAGTCGTCAATGTCTTCGTCATCTATTGTATCTAACTCTGACATGTAATCGTTCTCATGAGACACTGACAATGCGATAGTGCGCAGTTTCTCTTGGAATAATTTGAAATCTTGTAGTCCTTTTGCATTGCTGGGCACACAAGAAGCAATATACAGTTGCCAGTTGACCTGGATCAAAAACCCTATTTTAAGGGCAGACGGTGGACACTGTTCAAGATGTCGTTGGGCTTTCTCGAGCTCCTGACAATGTTTCCTAAAAAACGGACCAATTTCACGCAAATATGTTTGATACTTGTCAATCCTTTCATGAGTCAGGACACCACTTGCAATGGACAGTGGTCTTTCCAAAGTATCCAGGAGGAAGGGTGCACCGCGCCATGATTGATTACGACCCTTGTATAGAGAGCGCATAAGACAGTCAGTAATACCCTGCCATGGTGCTCCCAGATACAGTGTATGTGTCCGATGTTCTGGAGAATTAGGAGAGGACGGCCAACCCCATGCATCATTTAGATATGCAAACTTGTCATAAAATACATTCAACATATCTCAACGATTTAAATTTAGCTGTATTTAGGATACCTCTTATTTGTTACATATGTTTACTCTACTTTTACAAGCGATTGCAATGGCTACTCGTCCTGATTCCACAGAGCCGTTGACAATAAATCATTTAAAACAACTCAAAAAACCTCCATCTCCTCCTCAGAAATCAGAGATGCCTCCAAAAAAGGTACGGCGCTGGAAAGGCGTTTATGAACATAAAGATACACCGATTCATCATCATTAACCTGGCAGAACAAAATGTTGGTATAAAGTCAGACAATACATACTTGATGGTCTCTCGTCTGTGGGTCGAAACAAACAACCCGATACTGTTCGAACCCGAGGAATGTCCTGTTTGTTGGGGAGACATGTGGACACGCGTTACTCTTTCATGTGGTCACGAATTTCATTTAGAGTGCATTGGCGCTTGGTTTTTGCGGCAGGAGAACTGTCCATACTGTCGACATCCCTTTTCATGCCCACCTGCGCCGCAGTCTGAAGAGGAAGCGCCGCAGTCTGAAGACGAGGAGGAAGAGCAAAGAAATGTTCAGTGTGCCAATCTATGCGGTCTTTGTTTCGGACACAGAACAACTTTGCAATCACAAAGTCGCCGACGCAGACGCTCTTCGACGTACTAAGGTGCACAACACCATCCCATTCAGAAACACACGCTTGCACATGAAAGGCACGGATCGCATCTTGGAATTCAGGTTTTTTAGACAAATCAACCTTAAAAGTCGTGCCAAACTGGTCTATTACTTCTAATGCTGGAGTTTTCACGATAAATGAATCGTACATCGGCACTGTCAACGACTTAAAATCAACCTCTGACCAAGACCATCCGCGTTTAATCACCGGAGCCGTTCCACCCATTTTAATCACACGGATTCCAGAACAAAAACTCGGACGAAACCCAAAAGTGACCATTTCAACATCAGCCGTTGCAACTAATGTCCATCGAACAGGTATCTGGATAACCGAGTCCTTCAAGAGTGTCACCTTGCCAGTTATTTCTTCACTCGAATTGTACATATTTATAAACTGCTTCTGATGGCCTCTCCTTGTATATGCATGATCACGCAAAGAAATATTCTTAGTTTCTTTAGCACAATCATGCCAAAAGGATTCAAACGTAGAATAGCTATCAGATGCAACTGGTAATAACTGCTGGTCATACACTAACTTTGCACAGATACGCAAGGAGGCCAACACACTAGCACTCCAAGCATCAGAACATTCCAGTGTACATACATGTTCATCTCCTCTAAAAGTATTCACCTCTGCATGATCCACAGTTATTTCTTCCGAAAGTGAATGCCAATCCATACCATTCGAAAAGAAATACACCGTATTGCCATACACATTGGCAGAATCAGGCACAAGACCATTCACAAACCCACCATCGTCCAAATATTCAAGAGGATGTTCTAAATCTGTAAAAAGAACATCCTTTAATGCATATATATCCATTTATGTCCATAACACTGAACAGTACATTCACAAATAACATAGTATCAAACTATTCCAACATAATTTTCGTTTAGCTTCAGATTACAATACCAGTACTTGCCACTGGACCTCATAATATACTTGTGTCCCTTGCCTATCAGATAATCCCTCATTTGGGTCATGCTTGCATGACTGGTCGTGCGCGGACGTATCCCTTTCCCTTCACAGTAATTTTGGTAGGATGTCCACACAAATGGTTGTCGAATTTTATCTGCATCTTCATCGCCAGTGTCAACGGATGTACAATTCGCGTTGTACCATCCATCCAACGTTGCCTCCTGTTTTTCAGTTAACACTGGTGAATTACCATGTCTTTCCACCTCGTTAGAGCTTGACTTTTTCGCTGGCTCCCTTTCTTCGCCCTCCAAAGACATGAACGCAAGTTTCAGGAAGGGTGTCTCTATGCCTTCAATCGATATTTTTGCTGTTTGTAAACCGTTGGGAGAGAATCTGATAATTTCACCAGTCATTCCTTTGTACGTTCCTCGATGTACTTGCACTGTAGCACCAACAGTAAACCCTTCTATGGATTGTGGCCCCTTTTTAGAGCTTGACGATTTCGCTGTGCCTTTGCCACTTGGAGTAGTTTTTATTTTTGGTGCCTTCAAAGCTGGCGGAGGTGTCAGTTTTCTTATCCCAGCCATTAAGAGCTTGCGAGGAATTAGTTTGACTCCTATCTCATCCAACATTGCTCCCTTCACCTGACATAGGATAGGCATGCTGTCAATACCTTTTTCGATGAATAGTTCAAAAAGTTCATCTGTTAATGGGGGACCAAGCTTTAGAGTGCTTAACCACTGGAAGACTTTTTGTTCACCTGAGAGCTCATCTAACCCTAATAAGACCGGATTTCTTCTGGAAGCAAAAGGAGGTTTTTTGACTTTGAAAGTTTTGTTGTTTGGTTTTCCGGGTTCACACCGTTGAAAGGCGAATTGCTTGAATAACGACATTGTTGTTCATCTGTCCCTATTTATACCCTGGACTATTTGCCGATCAATACCATTGTGATTACTCTGAATGTCCATGGACATAATATCTATACTCCGCGCGTTCAAAGTCTGCTCCGAATTCTCTTTGGATTAGTCCGGTCTCATCTTTCTTAACAGCTGCCTTATACGCGTCTCTTCTTGCCGACCCGTCGTCTTTGTCTTCGTTTTTCAAGAAAGTCAGTAACGGATATTCGTTCAAGTTGACGACAGCGTTTTGATTATTGCATGTGACAGTGATGTCCAACCAATAATTGACGACATTGCCTTCCTCATCAATCAGTTCGTCCCCCATTTCATATTCTTTTTGTCCAACAACAAGGCCAAGTATCTTGATATCAATTTTCCCTTTATCTACCAACAGGTCGCAGTCCATAAACCAGTCAATCTCATTATCTTCAAATCCTTTCAAAAACGAAAGTTCTTCTTCTGAAAGTTCGCACATTTGGCCATGATATCCCACCGTCCTTTCAATCGACTGTTTCAATAGTTGAAATTTCGATTGATGGCAGTGTGTGCCATTAAAGGTGAAGGAAGCAAGTGTGATTCCCGACATTTGTTTATTTCAACTCAGTTAAATACTACAGTTTCCCAGGGAAAAATTGTCCTAAAGCTGTTCTATGCATACGTTTATTAAAATTAAAAATTATTTGAAATACAGGACATGTATTATCTCCTCATCTTGTACACATATCCTTTTCTCGTGTTGTCTCCCGCGCCGTAACCTCTTTCTCCTCCTCTGTCTCTTGTAACACTTTCACTAAGACATAATGCGACCACAACGACGTTCCGAATAAGAGCAAGACTGCCGCAGAAATTTGAATGACAAGAGCAATGTTAGATGCATTGTTTGCAGCCTGACGTGCACTGCTGGGAGAAAATGCTACCACCGAGGTGTTCGAAAAATCGCTTAGACTTGGAGCAGCAGCGTTGCTTGTTTGCCTCAATACTAAACCCAAATAATGGTTCAACACTAAGTCCATTTGATTCCCCAGCATGAGAGTTAAAACAAGAAGACAGAGATTCATGTCGGTCAACGCACCAGCAATCCCGTTGCACCATCCAAACGTCAGTGCTGGTGTGACCCGGAGAGCTGTGAAAAAGATGATAACTTTCCCGTCATCATTTTTAGACAACATTTCTCTTACTGCAGTGACGACTCGTCTTGTTTTTGACGTGAACGTTTCAGTCTTTCTCACAGCCCAATCTCTACAACAGTAACGAGACGTATAAAATCCAAGAACACCACCGAGCAACGTTCCAATCTCGGCAGAGATGAGACCATACCAACCAAATATGAAGCCAGACATTTGGATTATTAGAGAGTATCCCCATCCTACTGGTTGACCAACAACAAGATAAAAGCAGATAAAAATGAAGTGCGCGAGTAGACCTAGGTCCGAGACAGCCAGTGCCCACGTCTGCAAAATACCAGAAATGACGAGAGCAGTAATGATAGAGAGTAGTAGAAGGTAACACAACACGCTGGCTATGAGGCGTCCCTTTTCGTTCCGAGCGAGATTTGTTCGAGAAATTGTCATAAAGCTTTTTAGAGAAAACTTTAAAAGATTTGTTCGAGGTCTTCTACGTACTCGATTTACAGCATTTTAGAACCGTGAACGGTCGCCAATGGTCGTCAAGTGAGGATTGTTATTAATCACCGGAACCGAGTAACTCATTATCAGTATTTTTACTTATTTAAGTCTGTAAATAATCTATATATGTTCAGACATTTTCTCCCGAGACAGTTTCTCCCGACCGAACCAAAAAAACGAGACACCGCATCCAATCAGAGGGTGACAGTGAAGAAAACC
>Ga0209533_1003266_pt1 | contig 14469 bp, 10 predicted proteins | sample COG_04_FD_184748 | JGI IMG/M metagenome (GOLD analysis project Ga0209533, IMG submission 184748) | Pelagic Microbial community sample from North Sea - COGITO 998_met_04 (SPAdes) (version 2) | ecosystem: Environmental > Aquatic > Marine > Neritic zone/Coastal water | place: Helgoland, sampling... | reverse complement strand
TGTTTGCGCTAGTTCGCGTGCGAAGTCAGCGATTGCTTGATCATCTGGGACTTTTGCCAGCTGATCGTTGATTTGCTGTATTTGAATCGCCAGTTCTTTGTGTTGCTTACGTAGAGCGAGTGCATTCCTGCCTTCAAATTCGAAGGTGTCTTTGTCTAGTCGTTTCAGTGAGATGTATTCACTTTGATCTAAGCCTAGGTAGGACGGAATTCTATCACTACTGTTAAGATGCGTGATTTCGCTATTAAGGTAGTCGCTGATTTTATTCGATAGACCTGCCTCTGCTTTCCACTTCTTTAGCTGTTTAGCCAGTTTCTCTTTCTGCTCTAGTAGTGTCTGGTGTAATAGGTCGTTGTTCTCGGATTGGCTTTCGGCATTCGCTTGTTGAATAATGGAACCAAGTTGATCTTCGACTAATAGTAAGGGGAGTAGTCCGGCAGCAGTGTCGCGCATTTGTTCCTGAACTCGTAGCTTCTCCTCATCTAGTAGCGAGCGTTGCGTCTCCAATCCTTTGCGGCCCTCGTAAAATTCGCCGCCATTCTTTTTGAACGCTTTCTCTGCACCTTTACATGAGTCTTGTGCTTTATCTAGCTGCTTATTTGCATCCGCTTTTTTAGTTAACACTAGCAGTTGTTGATCACTTTCAAGCTTCTTTAATTTAGCCTCGAGCTCTTCGATTTCATTTAGTTCGGACTTTGATTTTTTCGTCTTATTTAAATCCCGTGCATATACGACTAGGTCTTTCTCTAGCCGATCAACAAGGTCCAGCCCCAGTAATGAATTGATCGCAGCTGAAAGCATCTTGGCCGCATTATTACTCTGCGCGATTTGTTCGAGCTTTTCGCCGTCAAAGAAGAAGAGTTCGGCCAGACCCACTGGAACAAAGTTATCAACGTATTCGAGCCAATTGTTGGTGAGGTCTTCATCTAGAATGCCGTCTCTAGTTACGATCAGTTTCTCGACCAGACCTTTAGGGGTTTGGCGCCAGCTTCGCTCAATGTAGAAGTCGTGTGCTGTGCCGTCGAACCCATGGCGAAGGTTGAGCGCTACAATCGCACCTTCACTTACGTCCGCGCCTCTAGTGATGCAGCGCTTAAGGAACTCATTATAAGAGTAATTCTCCCGTGTGGAGCACTTGCTGAGTTTTCCAAAGAGAACTAGTTGAATCGCATCCAGGAGCGTTGTTTTTCCTCCACCATTTAAGGCACCAATGAGGATGACTGGCGCTGCTTTTGATTTCGGACGTAAGTTGATCGAATGTTCTCCAGCATAGACGCCGAAGTTGCATAGAATAATTTCGTTGATAGTCATTATCAGTTTTTCTCCTCTTTAATACCCAAGCGTTTAGCGTGTTTTGCCTTCTCCTCTTCGTTGTTACCTAAGCGCTCAGTGTGCTTGGTCTTTTCCTTCTCAATTTGAATCGCCATTTGTGTCGCATCTTCTTCGTTCTCGAAATAACCGCGCTTCATTGCATCATCAATTGCGCTAAACAGGCCTGCTCGTCTAGACATCGTTCTATAGCGCCGTTCAACATCTAGTAGTTCGCGAGAGAGCTCATAGTGTATGCGGTCTCCGTCGCAGACTTCGTCGAGAATTGCCATTTCATCGGAGCCGAAAATGAGATTCTCGTCCAGTGTGCGACCTGGATATATCCTGCTCGTAGCCTTTTCGTAAATACTGGGAAGTGTATCTTCGATCTCGTGCTTTTCTGCGATCCAGATGCGACGAATCTCTTCGAGTTCGTGGAGTGTAATCAGCTCGATGTTTTGGGCATGAATGATTCCATTTTCGCCACCAATTTCACGGACGGCTTCTTGTGCGGTTAGAAGTTCGAAGAGTAGTTCTTCGCGTGATGCCTGAGTGTAAGGGCCATGGACGGCGCGTCCTTTATAAAGAGTGATGTTCCCTGTCATGCGGCGGAAGTCTCGACGTTCACGATCGGTCTGCTCCGAGCGATTGCCGTCAGCGGGGCGAAAGTCTAAGAAGTTGTTGCGAAACGCGAGCAGGGGATACATCCAGTCCTTTTCAGTGTCGTTCTGAATCATAGCGGACATGGACTTGTCTTTGTCGACTAGAGTGCAGACCCAGCACCCGAAGCGCGAGTCACCACAGCTTGGGGTCGTCGTATCAACTACTAGTGGGCATTCTCCATCGGCCGAGGCACCCGCATACATTGTTAAGAGTGACTTGTTTGTGTGGCCCCATGGATTCTGGACCTGCATTAGATACATCCAAACCTCATCGTTGGTCCATGTTTCGATCGGAGTGTAAACGAGAGTCCCGGGGAGTGAGATATTCGGGCTGAGGCGATCTCTGATCCGGTATTTCTCATGGCGCGTCATGTTCGCATTACGAGCGGAGCTCTCTGCTTTGCGTGTGCCTAGGACTAGTATCGCTTCGCCGTTCTTTTTGACGGTCGCATTAATGAATGTGTTCGACGGGCTGATCTTTAAGCGTGAAGTGCACCAGCGCATCGTATGGCGCGGTGATGGGTAGCCTTTACCTATGAGGTTCGTCCAGAACGTATCTTCAACAGTGGGCATGAGCCGGTGTGGCACGAATGGCATTTTTTCGCGCTCTGCCGTGGCTCGCATGTTGTCTAAAGATCGAGTTACCCATTCTGCAACGACAGGGTTTTCAACTAGGGTGTCGGTCGAGATTACGTTTACGTCCTTGTGGCGCTCTGCTACGGGGAGTTCGCTAATGGCATGCCAGATCAATTGCACGATGGCAGTTGAGTCCTTGCCACCGCTATAGCCGATGATCCAGGGAACCTCATCTTCTTTGTAGAGTTCGCGGATTTCCGCTTTTAGGTCTTCGATGTCTTCCAAAATATGAATTTAGTTTAGTGTTATACGTTTGCGGCTTTCTTGGCTCGTGCCAGCTGCCGCTCTAGTTTCTTCTCGTCTTCACTTAAAGGGAGACCGAGCTTCTTTTTTATGAAATTCTTGGTAAAGGCTGGGTGATTGCCACCTGTGGTCAATCGACCGCCGCTCATAGCGCGGCCTTCCCATTCATTGTTGTCGCGACGCCAGTTGATCTTTTGAATGCCTGCTAGTTGTTCTTCCCAGGTGTCGGGGGATTCTTTGATCAATTGATTCGCGACGGCGGCGAGTGTTTGTAGTGCAATCGAGTAGGGGTAGAAGTAGTTCTCCTTAATCTCGCGTGCCGTGATCGTTTCAGGGACTAACTTCTCAATCTCGGGAAGGTTTTCCTCCAGCACCGTCCAGTAGCGTGAGCAAATGGCAGCATCAGTCTCAATATCCTGAGAGATAATGCCATCGAGTAGCACGCGGTTTGACTTAGTGAGTGCACTAATAGTGAAAATTCTAGGTGAGCCGATTGCGCAACCGGATGCGAATAGCTCAACACGGCCGCGGAGTAGGGCACTGTTCTCGATCACTCGTTTCGTCAGCTGTGGCAGATATTGGCGGCTGTCGAAGGTGGCGTTGATATTTTGATTGGTGCGGACAGGGTGCCCATTTAAGTCCGAGAACATCTGTCGGGCACGTTTGACCCCTCGATCAATGTAGAAAATGACGCCAAGGGTCTCGTATTTCAGCTCCGGGCGTTTTTGTAGGGCATGTTGGATTGCAGCACAGCGGTGCTGGCCGTCGTTGATGATGAGGTCGGCGCTATCCGGTATTTTCAGGATGCCCACCTGCATGTTCTCACTATCAGCGCTGAGGGGTTCCCATTCAATCTCACCATCGATTGAGGCGATTATTGGGGGCAGCACATAGTCGTCGTAGTATTTGACGAGATATTCAGCAATTTTGGGGATACGTGCCTTGTTGATGTGGCGCTGAATGACTTTGTCCGCGGGGACGTTGTTTTGAGGGTAGGGCAGGTGTTTAGCGATGAAACTCATGTGGCACATCGCCATGTAGAATTCGCGGCCAGCCTGCACGCCGCGCATAGCTGCAATTGTTCGCGTGGGGCTGATGCTTGGGAGTTGCATTGTATTTGAATCGCTCATTATAGTATTTACTCAATGTGAGTATATTATTTTCACAAGACAAATATAGTATAATTTTCAATATACATGAAGAAGCCCATTTATCTCGATTATGCCGCCACAACCCCGGTTGATCCTGAAGTCGCCGATTTGATGCGCTTCTACATGGTAGAGGAGTTTGGCAATGCAGGGAGTCGCACGCATGAGTATGGCACGCGAGCTAAGCAGGCGGTGCAGAAGGCACGTGAGCAGATTGCTTCGATTGCGGCCTGTCAGCCGGACGAGGTGGTTTTTACCAGTGGTGCGACTGAGAGTAATAACCTAGCAATCCTAGGCTTACGTAAGCACGGAGAGGCGACAGGAATGAAGCACATTATCACTTCCGCGATTGAGCATAAGGCAGTCCTGGAGCCCTTGGAGCACTTGCGAGATGAGTATGGCTTTGAGGTAGATTTTATACGGCCTGATTTATCAGGTGCCATTGATGCACAGCAGGTGAAAGCCCTTTTACGTAAAGATACGCTCATGGTCTCCGTCATGCATGTGAATAATGAGACGGGGATCATTCAGCCGATCGAGGAGATTGCGGAATTGCTGAAGGAGACGGATGTCTTCTTTCACGTCGATGCAGCACAGAGTTTTGCCAAGCTGGTTGAGCCGTTGCAGAACCCGCGCATTGATATGTTTAGTGTGAGTGGCCACAAGATCTGTGGTCCAAAAGGCATTGGTGCCTTAATTACGCGGCGTCGTAAATATCGTCGCCTACCGTTGAAGCCTCTTATGTTTGGAGGGGGCCAGGAATTTGGCTTGCGCCCTGGGACCTTGCCGGTGCCTTTGATAGTAGGCTTAGGAGAGGCTGCGATCCGGCAATCAAAATTGTTCCCTACGATGGTCGAGCAACTGAAGGCACAGCAGGGAAAGTTGATGAACCAAATGCGAGAGCAGGGGTTTGTCTCGGTTGGTGATGATGCGAAACGTATTCCGACTATACTTTCGGTTTCATCTGAAACAAATGATTCAGAGGCGTTGATTCTGAAGTGGAAAGGGCAGATTGCTATTTCAAATGGATCAGCTTGCACTTCGTCAAATTACACGGACAGTCACGTCTTAAGGGCTCTGGGATTAGATCAGAATCTGATCAGAGGTGCACTCAGGATTTCCACATCTGTAAAATATTTTGATGGCGATCTCGAAGTTATCTTTTCCGTTTAATTCAACCTTTATCAATATATTCGAGCATCTGTGAGTAGTTCGGTTGAGAAACACGATAACTTTCGGGGTAAAGCAACGAAAACCAGCTGAAGAGGTTCTTGATTCGATCGGTCAACTCGCGTCGATGAGGGGTGGGGTCGTCGGTACATTTTGCATGAATCCATGCTTTTGTTTCGCCGAAAAAACGGGGCCTTTCTCGTAGCGATTTCTCATACAATGAAACAAAAGGCTGTTTAATGAAGTGAGCTTTGAGAATGTTTAAATTCTCTAATCGACTATTATTTATGCGTAGCCCGAAAAGTGCGGCATCATGATATATGTTAATTAGTTCGACTTCATTGAAATCCAATTTTGAATCTCTAATATCAGATAGCCTGCTAATTAAGATGTCGGGCGTATTCGTGCATGGGAGTTTTGATACAAGGTATTCGGTTTTCAGAGATGTTTTAAAGAAATCCTGACCAGACGGCCCCTCGTTTGTTTGCCGCTGTATTGCCTTCGCGTCTTCATACATAGCGTCATTTACTGGTATTGCCGAGCCGATAAGCTTATAAAATTCGAGTAGACTAAGTGGGCTCAGTGGCTCGACGATTGTAGCGCATTCAAGATTGCCTTCGCCTTGAAGTGAAAGGCCATTTTTAGTTATATTTGCGGTTGTGAGAAAAAACGACCTTAAATCATTAAGAAGACCCTTAAGGTGGAGGTTTTCGATCAAAAAAAGCCTGCCTCCATTGGACCTAATCAAGGGGTAAATTTCAGGATCGGATGAGCCGTATGAAATATCATTCTCTGTCCACGTTGTGAAAATGGAGATGTTGATATTCATATTGTTCCCGTGGAGGACATGTTTGAGTCCTGCGTATGTTATGTAGGGAGCAAACAGGTGAATGCTGGACTCTGACTTTTGTGCGAAGTCCTTGAGCCTATCTCCTATTCCTTGAAATATAAGTACCTCATTGTTGCAGCCAGTAGTCTTCAAAGAATTCATAAATATCATCCAGGTCGCTTGAATAATCGGTTACATTGTCGATTACATCGACCAGCGTAAAAGTTTCGGTGCCACCAACAGCCGGGCCGCGCATACCGCGGCCAAGCATTTGGCTATAGAGCACAATCGACTTTGTCGGACGAGCAATAAAAACAACATCAATATTGGGAGCATCAAATCCGGTAGCAAGGACACCATAATTACAAATGATTCCGATTTCTCCACGCCGGAACTTAGCAATAGAGCTGCGCCTGTTTTCCTTTGATGTTCCCCCGTCAATATGAGCCGCGCTATATTTTTTATAAAGCAATGCCGCGCATAGCATACGAGACTGCTCAACACTCGCAGCAAACAGGAGAACCTGTTGCCCTTGTTCAGCCAACGCCCACAGCTTTTCAATAATTATTCGGTTGCGCTCCTGGTCTGCGGCCACGCGCTCCAAAAACGCCTTCGAGTAATCCATCTCTTCCTCTAGGGATTTCCATTCATCAACGGAAAGATGAAAGGCAATGTTCGTGTATAAGGGGGATCGATCACAATTGGCTAATATTCCCATGCCTTGTAGCCGGCGGATAACTCCCTCCCCTTCATCGGGAATGGAAACAATATTTTCGTTATAGAAAGCGGAGAGGGCTGCATTTTCATCAAAATTGCTAATGCTCCGCCCAGGTGTCGCGGTGAGCCCCAGAACTCGAGCCGACATACTCCTGGCCCACGCAATAACCTCTGAATAGGTTGGTGCCAGCGACATGTGCGCTTCATCAACTACAATAAGATCTGCCTGCGGTCGTTCCGTCCCTCCCTTTAGCAGTCGATGTGCTTTAGAAAAGCCCGCTACAGTAAAACTATCTTCGGGAGATGGAAACTCGGGGGTATTCGCTCCCCAGCATCTAAATAGGCGTACCGGGCGCCTTCCTACATGAGCCCAAGTTTCCTTAAACGCATCAACGGCCTGATCGCACAGCTCTTCAGAGTGCGCGAGCCAAAGCACCCGGCATCCCGTATTATCATTTATAAACCGGGATATCACTTCCATGGCTGTACGCGTTTTTCCCGCACCAGTGGGCATCTGCAACAGTACACGGCAACAAGGTGTTTTCAGATAGGCAGATGTTTCATGAAAAACATCCGCTTGATATTTGTGTAATATTTTATAGGGCTTTTCATGCGTGGGCAAAGATTCTTCAACCGGCGTAGGCTCAGCCGGCTCGGGGATGAATTCCCCGGGATACCCAAAAAAATCAAGAAACGCCTGTGTTGGCTGATTGTTACCCCAATTGATGGAAGCAATGGTCCTAACCATATCAGTAAAAGAACTAGCGGGAGCCAATCCCAATACATGCTCCAAGCGGCGCAATTCAACTTCTGGAACACACTCAAGCAACTTCGCGCGCGACGAATGTTGCGCGAGCAAATCAGCCCCATGGAAACTATCGTAGAGTTGCCCCAGGAACTGCTTATTACTTATCAGGTCTGGGGCATTATTGAGGTCTTCAACACGCAACAAAATAGCCCCTAACATTTCCAGCTGTGGTAACGGAAGCTTAGACTGAAGCTCTCGAATGGGGAGGTATCTAGAAATCATGAATCAAGCCTCTAATTCTTGGTGCTGAGATATGAGCGAACAAAATTACGGAGGTGGGCGCCCCAGTTCGCTCGAAGGAACTCAAGAGTCTCCTCAACAGGCTGCTCATGCTCTGGATCCAATGCCCCTTCCGCTTTTGAATACGCCATGAACAGTAAATCTATTGCAACCTTCAAACGGTGGGCAATCTCTGCGACGCCATCATGATCTTTCTTTTCCCTCGCCTCGTCCAAATCCGCCAAAAGTTCATATATAAAACGGAAGAAGTCATGCGAACGGTTGTATTCGATGATCGTATTCCCGCCCTGAGGGATAATATCAAGGAACGTATTGCCCTTCCAATGAGTCCCCTCGTTATCAACAATCGTGCAGGGATTAGATTTGATCGTTTCCAGCCAGGCATTCAATTCCTCTTCGCTCTTTACGATTGGGGACAATATTTCTCGAACCTCTGCAACTTTCTCGTCTTCCGTTTTCTTTACCCCGGCTTTCCCTGGAATTGGATTCGACGTCTTCACGGCCGTTTGAGCTTCTTCATGGGAAGCCTGTGTTTCAGTTTTTTCTTCGACAATAGTCTGTTTATTACGCTTCCAAAGTTCATCAATATCTTTACGACATTGCTTGATAGTCGGAGCTGTTTGTTCTTCTATTTTTTCGCGTAATTGGCGAACGAAACGCGCACCTCGCTTGATGTTGCGAACGGAGAAATAGCGATCCAAGACTGGTTCGAACAGAATCTCGGCGCTCCACCATCGGTCCAACCCATCCGCATGCACCTTCGGTTTAAAATGGCCCATCGAGTCATAGAAAACCTCGCGATTCGCGCGCAGCACCGAGAAGCCTTCATTTTCATCAAGCTTCGCGGCTTTTGCCTCAGGAGTTCTTCCTGAGGCCCCTCCGCCTTCTTGCCGCCAAGATTCAGGCGTGAAGCTCATTTGAATAATGACTTTTGAGGTTTTCTGATCGACACCAGCATCCTCAGGGATGGGCATGTCGAACTCAATTGTTTCGAGCAACTGTGCCCGGTCTTCCGTTGGGATATCCGGATTGCTGACTGCATATAAGGGATCAAATGGTGGCAGCTTGTCTCCGTTTAAAACGATGGAAACTGCATCTTCAACGGCAATGATTTTTCCGTTTACAACACGCTCTGCGCCGATGAACTTGCGGTATGTGCGCCGTACCCAATGTTTTACATTTTCCAAGGTGTCGGGTTGACGGTCAAATTTGTCCCAAACAACTAATGTCCCGGATTCCGTGCCAACCAGATCCTTGTATTCATCAGGCAAAGCACTGGATACAGGCACTGGAATATTCGGATCAGCAACGATCTCTTCCAAATCGATGTGAGTTTTAAGCCAACCAGCCATTCCTGTAGTTTTGGAATATATCTCAATTCGTTGACATTGGCTAATCGCTGCTAATGTCATTCCGACCCCGAAACGACCGATCCCCTTGCGGTCATTATATCTGGATGAAAAACCAAGCTGTAGACAGTGGTGAAGCGTAACTGCATCCATGCCAATGCCGTCATCTCCAAATGCACACTTGTGAATGACTTTTGTACCACGGGTAATGCCTCGGCCAGAGATTTCTTTCTCGTGAAGTAACATTTTGATGTTGCTCGAATCAGCCTGAATTGAGTTGTCAATGGCTTCACCCACGGCACTACATGTGTCGAAATCAGATTCGCGGAGCGAGGCGACAGCACGCCCGGTTGAAACAAGGCTAACATTTTTTTCGGTTTCTTTTTTCATGTCTATTGTTGGATTTTTTTGAAATAATCTTGGTCGTTGTATAGGGTGCGGAGTGCAGCATTCAATGAATGAGAAATCGAATTAAAGTATCTTTCATGTTCGATTATAATTTATCCTCTGCTATAAATTTTCAATTTTCTCCCAGTTAATACCAGCTTCCTCAACGCGATCACTGTAGTTTTTACTTAAGAGAAGGGCGATGCCATCAGTTTTATTGGCCTCGCCTTTGAGCTCTGCTTCGAGGCGCTCCAGTCCGTAATGCGCGAATTCTTCGAAGATTGTGACGCGCTGGTCGCCGGCGTCACTGTCTTCGTTGTTCTCGAGGATTTTAATGTCTTTGGTTGCAAAGATTGCGAGTGAGCAAATTAGATCTTCGAAGTCCTGGCAGGCGAAAATGTCGTAGCGTATCGCCTCGGCTTTCTTATCCGGGAGCGGCTTTCTCCCCTTTTCTACGCCGAAAGAAGCACCGAATGATGCCGCGTAGATTAGACATTTCGCCTTCGTTTCAAAAGGGCCTGAGCTGTCCTTTGAGCGCACGAGCTCATTCAGTAGGCCTTCGTGGCATTTTGCATAATTGATTCGTCTAGGCATTGGGAACCTCCTTAATCATAGTGTATTCGTGTTCGTTAGTGCTGCGTTTGATCAGTGAGTGGGTGTTTGCTCCGAGCCTGATTTCAGAGGTGAGGATGTCTTCACGTGGGCTGAAATAAGTGAGGACGTATGATTTTCCCATACGAGGCATCATTGCGTCTTCCACTTCTTCACGCCACTGAGTTTTGCTTACCATCGTGATGACTTGGTCGGCTAGTTTGCTAATTGTGCTCGCGACATGGCTACGATTCGTGTCATCGAGTGCGCCGAATGGAGAGTCCATGATTAAGGGATATTCAGTGTCTTCTGAATCATAGACTTCGCTTTTCTGAGCACTAAATTTACGAGCTTCCTCGATGATGGCAGAGATGAACGAGAAGCTGAGGACTAGCGACTCTCCTTGTGAAAAGGCCACATTGCCTCCGCCACCTGCAGTATCAATTAATTGGATACTGTAGTCTTTGTTCAGTTTTGGAACGTAAGGTTTAACCGAAATACTTTTGAAAGTCTTTTGGATTTGAGACTCTAAAGAGCCGCGCCATTTCCGATCCATGAGCTTCAATACAGCGTTTGTTGCTTTAATGACTGTATCTGCAGTGTCGCGACGGCGGTGGGTTAGTTGTTGTTTCGTATTCTGTGCATCTAGCTTATCTAGCTGTTTCTCTAGATCCTTGAGCTGCTCTGCTTGTTTTTCACATTCACGTTTGTCTGCTCCCAATTTTTCGCGTAGAAGTGAATACTGATTGTCCTCTTCTTGTAGTTTTTTCTCTAATGAGCTTACTTCCTCGAGAGGACTATCTTTCAGCTCTTTGCTGATTTGCTTCAGAGTGGTGTTGCATCGGTCAATCTCGGCGTGCTCCGCTTTTGCGAGCCTGGTTAGCTCTTTAAGTCGGTCTTGAAGGTCAGATCTTTTATCATTCCAGTTATCAATGCGGGCACCGAGCTCAATTGCTCGATCTTCGATTTGTTGGAGTCCTGCTGTGTTGAGCCATTCACTGACAGCTGTATACGCATCTTTACACTGGTGGTCGATTGCAGGGTCAAGGCTGCGGCCGCAAATGCAGTTTTGGTCTTTAATCAGTTTCTCGACGAACTGGGATTTAATGCCTGCGGGGATTTCGCCTCTTTCTTTGAGCGCTTGTATCAGTTCTTGGAAGTATGATTCCTGGTCCTGTGTATGTAGTAAATAAGATCGATCAGAGATCAGTGACTTGAGCTGTTGAGAGTTCTCTTTGATCGACAATTTCTTTTCTTCTATAGTATTAAGTAGGCGATCTCGTTCATCTTGTAGGTGCTTGACGCTTTCAAACTTCGCAATGCGCTCTTGCAGTTTACGCACCAAGCTCTTCTGAGCTTCTACATTTTCACCGCCGCTGGATATGTCCTGTTCCAGTGACTCGATGTGATCGTCCAGTCTCTCTTTTTCTGCTATGAGTTTTTTAGTCTGATCATCTCCATCTCGACTCATCTCATTTTCAAAATGCCTGCGAGCGACTTTTAGGTGTTTGATCGTTCGCTCTAGAGGCTCAAGCTTCAAAATCGTCTTAACTGCTCTTGCTAGGTCTGCTCGCTCTTCTTTTTCGGGGTTTACGATCTTTTCGACACGCTCGCCATCGAAGAAGAAATACGAGTGGAGGTCGCGCGGGAGGATCTTTCCAATCGTGGATTCGAAGTCTTGTACTGGCTTCCATTGTCCGTCGGTATCCTGGCTCTGTAGGATAGTCTCTTTTTCGCGGACGGCTGGATAGCCTTTCTTATCTGAAGCGACTGCATCGAGGACTTTTTTAACGCGATAGTTGCGACCGGCATGTTCGAAGTTTAATTCTCCGGAGCATTCGATTTTTTGACCTGCGGGAGTTTCCACGATCGCCCGTTTGTTGATGAGCTGGTCAGTATTTCGGAAGCCTTTTGAGAAGGTGCCGTATAGAATCCAGGTGAAGGCGTTGAGTAGGGCAGTCTTGCCCGCCCCATTCATGCCATGAATGATAGTTACATTCTTTGCTCCCGAGGCAAATTCAATCTTAGGCGTAGTCCCGTAGAATTGACGGAAATTGGTGAGCTTTAGCGAATCGATTCTCATTTGATAGTGTCTCGGATCAGGTTGATGACTTCGTCTTCAAGGGCTGGGTTCTCGCGGTGCAAATTGTCAATTTCCAGGCGCACTACTTTTTTGAAGACTTCTATTGCTTCAGGGCTAGCCTCCTTAATCGGGAGGAATTCATCGATTTCTTCTGGCATAATTAGATGTCGGTTAAGTGAAAATGTTCTTGGAGTTTCCAGAGTGTATTTTTGGCCTGTGCTGCGTTCTTAGCGAGGCCAGCGAATTCGGAGAGACGGATTAACTCTTTGCGCACCAGCGACCGTTCAGCTTCAGTCAGCGTGTCTGATCGAGGAGGATAGACGACCATGTCGTAGATGACTGCATCTTTTTTGCCAGGGCTTTGTCGCAGGATACGTCCGCGTCGTTGAATGAATTGGCGCGGGTTTGTGCTACTGGCCAAAATAACGGCTGTGCGTGTGGATGGGACGTCGACGCCTTCATCAAGGCATCGAATGGCCACGAGCCCTTGGAGGTCTTCTTTGGCGAAGGACTTGAGCAATTGTTCGCGCTCATCCATTGTGTTCTCCGATGTGAATTTGGCGACGCGTGCTTTGAACTCACCAGAAAGCATTCTGATTACGGAATCAACGTGCCTCAGCATTTCGCCATCATCGTTTTCGATCGTACCATCGCCGCAATAAAATAGGTGGTGTTTGAAATTAGGGTCATTTTTAACGATTTCTCGTAATGCAGCTTCCTTGCCATTGGCCGTCGCGATGAGCCGAGCTCGTTTGATTAAGAGGTGTTCGATTCTGGAATCACCATCAACTTCACCACGGCTGCCCGCTAGTTGAGCGATCAGCTTAGATAGTTTTAGGTATTCACGTGCTTCCTCTTCGTTGAGCTCAACGAGGATGGGGTAATAGTAATACTGACAGAGCGCCTTGCAATCTAAGGCGTCCTTCAGGCTGAAGATCGGCTCAAGCACATTGCCGAAGTATTCGTAAAGAGCTTCGGTGCCTTCTTCGTCAAACCAGCGCTCTGGCGTTGCCGAGAGGCCCAGTCTCATCGGAATGGATTGCGGGAGGCATTCTCGAGTGGAACCAGCTCCCATATTATGAACTTCATCTGCTAATATAAGTGTCTTCGCCGGGAAGTGTTTAATGCGCGATTGGAAGGATTCAGAAGTAAAGGTGCTCGTCGTTACGATAACTGTCGTGGGTGCTTTGACAGTATCCTCCATCGAGGTTAATGCTTTGTTTAACAAGGGCATCCAGAGTTTTTTGCTCTTGAAGCATAGGATCGGGGACAGTCCGAAGCTTTGACATTCACTGGCCCATTGAGTTACTAAGTGTTTGTAGGGGCATACAATTAACAGCAGGTCTAAATTGCGATTGTGGTGCATGACTTGTGCAGCGGCGAGGCCTGTTATGGTCTTGCCGGCTCCAGTTGCCATTTGCAGTACTCCACGTCCATGTGCATTGATCCAGTTGTTGACTGCGGTCTTTTGGTAGTCGCGGAGGGTCTTTCCCTCGGGAATCTGGAATCGGTCGTGGTCTTTTAGTGTCGCAGCTGTCTTTGGTGCGGTTGGTTGACGGTCGGGAGTGTGTTGCAGGATCTTTGAGAGGCAGGCCTCAGGGAAATTGATGATCTCTACTTTATTGGTTTCATTGCTCCAGAGCTTCTCAAAGTTAGAGACCTTGCGATCCGTTCGGCTATGATCGCGCCAAGATGTGAAAGTATCTACAGTTTCAAAGTTCGAAACGAGGCCTCCGGAAGTTTCATTCGCTGACCCGGAGAAGGCGACATGGTTGCCGTCGTCATCTGAGAATACGCCCAACTTTTCGTGGTAGATGCCTGCTGAGCTGCTAGTGCGGGCCACTGCTATTTTAATATCTAGCATCCCTTTTGAGATCATCCATGCTAAGCATTCCCATTGGGATTGATTGGAATTCGAGTCGAGTGTGTCAGGGATAGCTGCATTTAAGCTTTGGGCAATGATGTCATCCCGACTCTTATAGCCAGCGTCAATGGCATTGATGTCTTCCTCGCTCAGGTGTGGAGACGCAATCAATTGCATGAGACCTTGGTTCTCGATCAGGCTTGTGATTCCGCGCATCGCGAGCTGGAGACTATTGCTAGTAAAGTAACCGACAGCGCGCCGGTATTGGCTGCAAGTGGACAAGCAAGGTATATAGAATTCCTCGATGATATCGACTTCATCGCTCCTGTATTCTTCCCTGAAATCTATGTGTTTAAGTGACAAATCTATAGTGTATCAAGAAAATCGACGAGGTCGGCGTTTGTGTGTGAATCAGGATCGTTCTCAACGGGAGG
>Ga0209533_1003264_pt1 | contig 14473 bp, 18 predicted proteins | sample COG_04_FD_184748 | JGI IMG/M metagenome (GOLD analysis project Ga0209533, IMG submission 184748) | Pelagic Microbial community sample from North Sea - COGITO 998_met_04 (SPAdes) (version 2) | ecosystem: Environmental > Aquatic > Marine > Neritic zone/Coastal water | place: Helgoland, sampling... | reverse complement strand
GGAGAAGATATTAATTTTCTACCGATTATGCCATTTATTTTAACGCACCGTCCGGTGGAAGGATTTAAAATCATATTTTTTCCACAATGTTTTAATTCTGAAACAGTCTTCTTTGGACTTTTCTTTGGACTCTTCTTTGGACTCTTCTTTGGACTTTTCTTTGGACTCTTCTTTGGACTTTTCTTTTGTAAATATTTGGTAATATCAGAGTTTGTTTTTAATACGCACCTCCCAGTTTTAGGATTAATAACCTTGTTTTTTCCGCATGATTTTAACATTATATATATATATATTATTATTTAAAAGTATTTTATTTATTAATATAATGGTTGATTCGTCATTTACTGAGAACGAATTAAAAGAAATAGGTAAAAATTTAAAACTTGATGATACTTGGATTTTTTATTTTCACGCAAAAAATATGGGGAAATTATATAATGACAATACTTTAAAATTAATAGAGGTAAATAATGTAGCCGATTTTTGGGGAACATATAATAATATACCCGAACCATCAAAAATGTTTTATGATGGAATAAATTCAAAAATATTAAAAAAAACTGGTCAAACTCCGTCGGCTATAAGTGTTTTCCGTAAAGATATATATCCAGCATGGGAAGATCAATTAAATATTGACGGATTTGAATTAAGCATTAAAAGATTTAATGATAAAAATATAGATTTATTATGGAAGGATGCTCTATTATTCTTAATAGGAGAATCGTGTGAACATTCAGATATTCTAAACGGTATTAGAGTAGTTGATTGTTCATATGGCGGAAAAGTTATTAATAGAGTAGAATTTTGGTTTAAAGATAAACAATATAAAACTTATTTTGAAAATGTTATAAAAAAAACATTTAACCTTGCTCAAAACACTAAATTGATGTATAGAGAACATTCTGTATTAAAAGAAAAATAAATTATTATTCATTCATTTTCATTTCATTTCATTTATTCATTTTATTTAATAATTCTGTAAATTCTGGTTCATCTTTAAATTTATTAAACATAGACATAATTTCATTCGGATTTATATTAGCCATTAATTTACTAATATCGTCCGAATTAATATTATTAATAATATTACTATTATCAATACTATTATTAGTATTGTTAGTATTGTTAGTATTATTAGTATTATTTCTATTATTTTTTTTGTCGTTAATTTTATTTCTCAATTTATTTTTTAATTCATTTTCCGATGTTGTAAGAACCTTTTTATTTTTTTTTTTAGATTTTCCTTTTGGTTTAAAATTATCTCTATTTTGTTGAATAGTTTCATCATCTAATTTTATTTCATCACATTCGGATTCTTGAATTATATTTTCCATTATATTAAATTAATTTTTATTTTTAAGTAAATATATAATTTATATATCCTCATTCTTTTATCACACTATGTGTTTTAGATAAAAAAAGTCATTTATAAATCTTTACAAAAAATATATATTATGGTTTTGGTAAGCCTCATCCGAAACAATTCTTACCAAAGAATAAAGATTGTGTTTTATCCTTCTTCTTCTTTTTCATTAAACCTCATCCGAAACAAGTCTTACCAAATTTACTAAGTGTCGGATTTGAACAAGCATAATTAAATCCAGTGATACTTGCAGAATTTAAATTAGGAATTGGATATCTCGAATAATTACCAAATTTGGTTTTAAAATAAGGACTCTTATTATTTATATCAAATTGTGAATGAACGTTTCCGAATTTTGTACTCCAATAAGGACTACCATTTGATTTAAGTCTAAGATATTTCTTAATATATTCACCATTTGGTTGTAAAATATTAAAATCTTTTCCAATCATTTTTGGTCCGTATTCGTTATATATAGCCCGAGCACTTAATCTTTTACCCATTATATTATTTTTTTTATTTTTAACAGTTTTAAGTGTTGGACTTTTTACATATTTTTTCGAATAATTAACTCCTTTGCGCGATCCCTCCGGGCTTTTGCGTGGTCTTCCTGGGCTTTTACGTGGTCTTCCTGGGCTTTTACGTGGTCTTCCTGGGCTTTTACGTGGTCTTCCTGGACTTTTACGTGGTCTTCCTGGACTTTTACGTGGTCTTCCTGGGCTTTTACGTGGTCTTCCTGGGCTTTTACGTGGTCTTCCTGGGCTTTTGCGCGGGTTCTTTTTTTTATAATGCTTTCCAAAATCTAAGTTTCCTCCCGGCATCCAATTATCAGGAAGGTTTAATTGAAGATCTGTATCAGCATAATCATCATCGCTTTCTGATTCGGCAAGTTCTTGTTCTCGGAGTGTTTGTTCTCGCCGTTCTTGTTCTCGCCGTTCTTGTTCTCGGAGTGTTTGTTCTCGCCGTTCTTGTTCTCGCCGTTCTTGTTCTCGCCGTTCTTGTTCTCGCCGTTCTTGTTCTCGGAGTGTTTGTTCCCGAAGTGCTTGTTCCCGACGTTCTTGTGGGGATTCTCCTTGATTCCATATATCATTTAAAGTAAATCCACTTAGACGAAGTTGGCGTCCGAGTTCTGATCTACTTAATTGTATATTATGATTATCTAGACGATAACATCTTATATTATTATTTTGACAAAATTCAATTATAGTATCTGTTGATGCTCCTCTTCCAAAACGATTATAGTCCATATATATAATAACAATATTTTAAATAATGTAAATCATTTAAAAAGAATTTACATTATTTAATATAATGAACGACGAATTAAATAATAAATTAGACTTTATTCTTAAATCACTAAATGAAAATACTTCTAAGTTAAATAATATAGAACAAGGGCTTCTTTCAATTAATACAGACCTCATTGAACAAAATATTAAATTTAGTAATAAGTTGTTGGGAACTGTTCCTATTCCTGCGGAAATTGTAAGTGCAGTTGAAAAAGAATTATATTATTCAGAAACAAATGGTAGAATAATTGCTCATGGTCCTGGAACATTTGACAATAAAGATAAATTAAAAAGTAATGGTCAATGGGACCAATTTAAAAAAGCATGGAATATGAATATTACTCGCGATGAATTAGTAACTATATTTCCAAATATAATTAATAGACAACTGTGAATAAAATAGAAAAATTAATAAAATAGAAAAATTAATAAAATAGAAAAATTAATAAAATAGAAAAATTAATAAAATAGAAAAATTAATAAAAATGTAATAATAATAATGTTAATTGTAATTATATTACTAATTATACTAACTTCAATAGTATTAACATTGATATTATTAAAAAAATGTAAATTTCAACAAGTAGACTCAGATAAATTCATATTTGAGATTGACGATTTTTTAACTGATTCTGAATGTGATAATTATATTAATAATAATAAAAATAATATTAAACGAAGTACTGTTTTAAATAGCGAAAAAACTATTGATTCAGTTAGGACAAGTTCAGACATTACATTAATAGATTCAAAGTTGGATAAAAAAATATTAGATTTGGTAAATAAATATTCTAAAATACCATTAAATCTAAAACATGGAGAACTCAGTACATTAATTAATTATAAAACCTCGCAAGAATATAAACATCATTACGATATATGTCATCCAACTCAATGTGACCCATCACACACAAAAGATTGTATTGATGATTATAATAAATTGGGTTCATTAAGGAATATATCTGTCATAATTTATTTAAATGATGATTTTAGTGGGGGTGAAACGAATTTTTCCAAATTAAATTTAAATATTAAACCTAAAAAAGGTAAGGCTTTATTATTTTATAATTGTAAAAATGACATTAATACAAAAAGTGGATTATGTAATGTACTCAATGAGTCAGAACATGCGGGAACTCCCATAGAATCGGGGGAAAAATGGATTATTGTAAAATGGTATAGAATAAAGGAAATAATTTAATTTTATTATATTATATGATTAATAATGAATACATTTTTTATAACACCATTAATTCCATTAAATATTTATTTAAATATACAAAAAGAAAAATATTCAATTAATTGGGACCAAATGGAAATTAAATTAATAAATAATATTAATTTTTTATTTGATTATTCTAAAATATTAACCGATAATGACATTAAAATAATTTCTAATATAGTTAAAAAAATTGATAAACTCCGAAAGTCAAATCTAGAAGATAAATTATTATTTGTTCAACAAAATACTTACAGAGAAATAACAAATTATAATTATATATATTTTTCATTATTAAAATCAAGAAATTATTTTCAAGTTATAAATCCTTATAAATATGATAAAATAACGACATCCATTGGGTTATCTGATATAGGACCAACGTCTGATATTAATATATCTCGTTTTAATATGTTAAATACTACTGATAAGGAGTATTTTATTGATCAATTACTGGATGGAGTAGAGTATAAGTCAAAGAATGTTATACATGATATAATGTCAAAATCTAAAATCAATTCTAAAATAAACACTATAACAAGAATATTATCGAATAAAAGTATATTATATAATATATTATCAGACGAAGATTATATACCATTTAGTTTATCATTTGAATTAAAACATGATGATTCAACTCTTAATAATATAATTGAAGAATTTAAAAAAAATAATAAAAGTGAATATTTTGTAATAAAACCATCGAATGGAACATTATCAGATGGTTTAGCAATCAAACCAAAATCAGAATTAACAGTTGAATTTATACGAGAATGGACTATAAATCCTGATAATAATAAATATTCAAGTAAAACAGAAAATGATAACATTTATTCTACATGGATTTTATCATCATTTATTAAAAGTTTTTTATGGAAATTAAATAGACCAAGTAATGTAAGTATATTATTTCCAGATATAAAAGAATTAAAAAGTGTATCATTTAATGATAACATAGGAAGAATTAATAAATTTAGATTTTATTGTTTATGGAAAATAATAGATGGCAAATTTACAAGTTATATATATAAAAATGCGTATACTGAAATTTCTCTTGAAGAATTAACAACTTATTCTAAAACTCAATTAGATCCATCTAATATAGAAGAGTTTTATCAAAATATTTTAAACGTAACAGAAGATGTAGATGTTTTTGAACAAATTCAACTAAATGGAGCTAAAACAGACAATGAAAAAAAAATAGAGGCTGCAACTGTTGGGACATATTTAGATTTTGCATATACTGTAAATGAAACTAATTATCCTCCCGGTAAAGATTCGTGGAATAAAGTTATGAAAGGTATGTATAATATTTTAAATTCGATGTTTTATAAGATTAAGCGATATTTAAATTGTTTAAATAAATATTCGGATATAAAAGATTCTGGGTGTTTTTCATATTTTGCATTAGATATTTTAATAGATTCAGATAATAAACCATGGCTTTTAGAAGCAAATTCTAGACCATTTATTGGATTTTCAAATTGGTGGAATAAGTATGACGCGAATAATGAACATTCTGTAAATGTAGAAGCGTTTTTAAATACTGTTATTTCCTTAACAATTGATACAGTAAATTCTGACGGAATAAAAGGAAATATAGACGATTTTTTAATTACTATTGAAGATTTCACTCAGAATTATAAAAAAGTATATATACCATTTACATTGGGTCTAAAAGATAATAATACAAATAAAATTTATGATGAAATGTACAATATACTTGATAATAATGATTATTCCGCTTTTCCTTATGGAAAATATGCACCATCTGGTGTGGGTTTTAGAGGTATGTCCTCTATTAGTAAATATTTAATTAGTAGAATAGATTCAATGGGAAAAGAGTATACAATTTCATTATTGAGGGATTTATATCCATATGATACTAAACAAAAAATATTAAATAGAATAACTACATTAGGATTTTATTTAGGAGATAAATCTGAATTAACTAAAAAAATAAAAGATAATAATAATAATTGGGAAAGTATAATACCGTGGACTATTATTTATAATAAAGGTGATTCTGAAATTGATTTAAGAAATAAATTAATGAATAAAAATTTTACTTTTATATGTAAACCATCATTAGGACAACAGGGGCATGGTATATTTATAAATAATGATTTAGACTTAATTATTAGTACAATTAGTAATTCCGAATATGATTCATGGATTATATCCAGATATTTAGATAATCCATATTTAATTAAATTAAATAAGAAAGGTGTTTCAGACGTAATTTATAATGATACAATTGGTAGAAAATGTCATTTAAGAGTTTATGTACTTTTAAATAAAAATAAAAATAAATTAGATGTTTATCTTTATAAAAAGAATTTGATTTTTTGTGCTTCGAAAGAATATAATACTTGTAAAGATGAATCAATTCCATCAGAATATTGTAATTTAACAAATTTATATTATGGAGGAAAATATTATAATGATATTCTCCGAAAAGACCCAAATGATGCTTATAAAGATTTATCTGGATTAACGAATGAATTAATTAATCCATCCGAGTATGTAAAATTAATGAAACAAGTTAAAAGTTTAGTACAAAAAACTATACTTTCTGTAAAAAATGATTTAGTTTGCTTAAATTATAATAATAATTGTTTTCAATATATAGCATTCGATTTTCATTTAGAAAATGAAAATAACAATGAAATACGTCCGTGGTTACTTGAAGTAAATTCAACTCCGGGTTTAAAAGCTCCAAATTATCAATTTAAAGATCTTGGAGGAATTACAAATTATTTAGAAAGTATATTTAATTTAACACTTAATACTGATTTTTCGAAAGGAAATAAACAATTATTTGATTTTATTTCATTAAAAAAAAATTATAAGGATTCTCATATTATATCAGAATTGGAAAAACCATTCACTGATATTTATTCTTGTATGTATAATTATACTTATACACAATTAAAACAAATTCTGATTGATAAGAATATACCCAGACGTTCAAAATTAACAACAAAAAATAAAATGTGTAAAAAATTAATTTAATATTTTATTGTGGTAGACCAGGTGGAAGAGTTTTGTACGCCGATGGTTCGATTGAATTTTCAAAATTTGATATAAAATTATTAGGTAATTTAGTCCAATTTCCGACTTGATATAGATTCAGATCAGATTCAATTGGGACAGGTGTTGATATATAATTACCGTTAATATTTTTTACTTTTAGATTTGGTATGTTTTGACCAGGTGTCATATCTATCTTCGAATGTCTACCTTGACCAAGAGACCGAGACCCAGAAGAATTAGCCAAACCGTATGATTGAATTTCGTGTCCAATATTATTATCAGGATTATTAATCAGCTCTGGTTTATTAATAAATGCCGTAGTTGTTCCGTATAAAGATGGATATCCAACACGATCTAACGTTAAATTTTCTTCTGGTCCTAAAATCATATTTTTGACACCATTTGGATAATGTGGTAATAATTCTGATTGAGTAATACTGGTATCTAATTTTTTTGTTGCGTATTCTAAAAAATGTGTACTCACCTTCTCTGTATGATTTCTTTGATTTACACATATTCCTCCCCCCTTAAATGTTTCACTTTGACAAGTTTTATCATTTAATATAGAACCGATATTTCCTTGGGTATAAAATCCATAATCAGTTTTTTCTGAATAATTATTCATTCTTTTACCATTTGTAAAATTTTCTAAACTTACCATTATTAATAATTAAAAAGAAAAAAAAATAATTAATTAATATAAGTAATGTTTAAAATTTTAATAATATCAATATTAGTTATAATAATTATTTTACTTTTATTCAGAGACAATTTTCGGAGTGTTCCGAGTGTTCCGAGTGTTCCGACTATAAAAGAACAAAAACAAGAAAATAAAAAAGCAGAAAAGTATTTGAAAGAATATGAACCGACATTAGACCATAATTTATTAAATAAAGCGTGGAATAATAATAATACTCTTCAAAGTCAAGATTGTTCAAATTGTAATAAAGCTCCAAATTGGTGGTATCCAAATGAAAAATATGATTCTAAAAAAATAATAGAAGATAATCCTTGGTATGGAGATAGATATAATTCAGTTTATAACATTTTAGGAGATGTCCGATTACAACACTGGCAATTTCAATAATGTCTATTTTGTAATTTTCCATAAGTCATATAATGTTTATATGCGATATTTTCAGTTTTTATATTTTTTAAATCGGGATTTTTTCTTAAATAATTTATCCAATTAAAACAAGATACTTGAATAGGCTCTACTCTTTCTGATTTTTGTAATACATTACAATTCGCACTTTTAATCATAGCCCAAGTTCGTTTATATTCATGATTAATGATACAATCATAGTCTATTATTCCTTTTCCTCCATTTTGAATACATGTTTTATAAAAGTGTATATCATTATATCCAAAAGGGTATCTTTTTTCATTGAAATAATGTGAAAATCTATTTTTCATTTTATCTAGTGTATAAACTGGAATAGTTAAAAAAGAACCTATTAAGAATTTGAGAGTGTTGTTTTTATAATGTAATGAGTCTTGCCATAATTCGGAATTTTTACCTGAGTAATTATAATATAGTGGTGCAAAATATTCAAATTTTTTATTAATTTGAGCGGTTTTTGCTTTATCAAGAATACTGCTAATACTATTATTTACAAAAGTATCATGTCCAAGTATAGTAATAACATTACAATTATTTTCAATACAAAGTTTTATTCCACTATTCCATGTTCCAGTTAGTCCATTATTTATTGTTTGATCATCTATGAAAATAACTTCGATTGACGTAAATTCACTTTTAATATTTTTAACTTTATTACATGTTGTTTCATTTACATATAAAACAACGAAATTCTTAATTGGTATGTTCTGTATAAGTAATGTTAAACATTTATGTATTAATTCATAATTGTTGTAATGTGTTGTAATGACAAATCCATTCATTCTTATTATTTAAAGATAAGTTTTAAATAATAATAATAATATTATGTTTAACATAATTAATAATAACCATAATAAATTGGATCATGATAATTGTATATTTTCAAGAAGTCAGTCAAGACCATCTAAATCTTTAATAGACCCAGAATTATATAAGCAATTTATTCAATTAGATTTAACTCTGGATATTATAAATGAATATTCATATGTAAAAAAAAATAGTAAACCACTCGAATTTTTTTTACTTCATGAAATCATTAATAAATTAAAAATCTTTAAAGATTTTTTAGAATCTTTTGCTTTATCGTTTGATACAATAGTTATAAATGAAGTTAATAATGTTAATGTTATATTTTGTATAGATACTAATATTGTTTTTAAACAATTAATAGAAAATATAATAAGTTTATTTAAAATTATTGAACCTAGTGATTATTTAATTTTAAATTTTGTCGATTTATATTCATATACATCTTTTGAATTATTAATAGTACTTTCAAAAATGTTTAAAAAAGTAAAAGTCTATTATAGTAAATTACTAAAAAAAAATATTTTTATTGGAATTTACTATATACATAACAATGAAATATTGGTATATTTTAAAAATTTATATAATAAATTAGATAAAAATAGTTTTATAAAAAAATTTGGAATTGAAATTGATAAATTAGAAGAAATTAAAATATATAAATTCAACTCTTTTATATTTAATTATTATAAAAATATTTATAATAAAATACATATAACTGAATTAATAAATGAAAAAGAGTTTATTTTTAAACATTATATGAAACAAAATGGTATTATTAAACAAAATTTAAACTGTAATCACAATTTAATTATTTGCAATTATTATAATTGTTATATTTGTACTAAATGTTATGAATTATTTAATATTAATTACTAAGTTTGTGAATATTCCATGCCTTAGCTCCATCCCCAAATGCTGCTCTATGATTAAAATCTGAACCTAATTTATCTTTTTGTGACGCCATCCAGTCAGCCATAAAAAGATTATATTTAGATTTTTCTCTTTGTGGTCTGTCTGTCTTTCGCGCTTTTTCTTTAATATTATTTGTTGTTTTTCCAGAGTTCTGTTTTAATAATTTCAATTCATTTTCAACAACTGTTAGTCGTTCTTGTAGTTCTGAATTATTCATATAATAATTATTAATAATATAAATATTTACTAATTACCGCAAAATATTAAAAGCAGTAAAAAATAATATTTATTTATATTATTAAATGAATAAAGTTGTGTTTTTAACTAATATATTAATACACGTTTTATTGATGAGTATTTTTTTAACTATTTTCTTTTTTACGGTAGCTAAAAATGTTGAAAAACAAATAGTTGAAGATCAGGTTAAATATATTCTGGGTGATTTAATTGGTAATACTTTCAAAGGGCTTGATAATAATGAAAAAGAATTAATAAAAAAACAAGTTGACAAAGAATTTAGTTCTGTTTCACTTAAAAATGAAGATATAAGAGTAATTCAACAAAATAAAAAAGTCTTTGATAAATCATTAAGTTTTCTGGCTGTTCTTTGTAGTATATTAATAGTAATAATAGTAATTATGTATATAATTTATAGATTTGAATTTAGTTATATTAAATTGCTCGGTATTAGTGCTTTATTTTCATTAATTATGGTGGCGGTAACAGAAACATCATTTTTATTTTTAATAGCTAAAAATTATTTATCAGCAGACCCGAATAATATTAAACTAAAAATAATTGAAAAATTAGACAAATAATTAAGATTTAATTTTAAATAATAAGTTAATAATATATGGCAGAACATTATACAAATTTATTTTTTAGTATATCTTTGCATGTTTTATTGCTTTTTATTTTTTTAACTATATTTTATTGGACTATCATAACTAAAACAGAAAAAAAGAGTTTAGACACTGAAATAAATAATTCAATTAATAATTTAAACATTAAAATACCAAAAAATTCTGTCACCGAAGATATGTTTAAATATTTCAAAAGTTATTATTCAGGAAAAAATTCAAATTTAAGTAAAAATAATAATTTATTATTAAAATTTAATATTGTAATTATAATATTATTATTTGTTGTATTACTAAGTGTTTTAAGTGTAAGATATTTTACATGTAATCTTCCAATCAGTATTTATGAAATTCTTTTAGAAAATATAATTATTTTAATATTAGTTGGTGGAATAGAATATTATTTTTTCATGAATATCGCAAGTAAATATGTACCAGTTTTACCTTCATATTTACCAAGTATAGTTAAAGAAAATATTGATTCTGATTTAAAAACTAATTAAAAATAATTTAGTATTATTAAATGGACTTAGAAGAAAAAGAAAATAGCCCAGCGAGTTATGCAACTATTTTTGTACTTATTATTACTTCTCTACTATTCGCTTGGTGGAATTACGCAAGTTTATGTACCCCAACTGAATCGTTTCAAAATTTTATACCAAAAAGTAATTTTAAGAAAGCGTTATTTCCGTTAGTTAAAATATATTATTTAGTACTGTGTATATTTTTTTTCTTGTTTCCAATGTATTTATTTTTACAGGCCTTAATTCTTCTTAAAAAAAAATTAAATATTTAAAGATTATAATTAAATTTTATATATATAAATGGAACATTATAATCATATTCCAATTATTTGCAGACAATATGCATTTAATAATAATGAAGAGTTTAATTTTGAAGAGTTTAATAATGAGGAGGGTAATAACGAAGAAGTTAATTTTGAAGAGGTTAATTTTGAAGAGATTATTTATAGATGTCTAAATGTGTCTGAGACGGTAGATATAAGTACTATACACATCAACAAAAATAGTAATTCCTTTACACAAAAAAATAAACATACCACCGAAGTGAATTTAAAAAGATTTAAGACATATTAAACTCTCTTAAATTCATTTTCAAAATAAAATATAACTAATAATATATATACTAAATGACCGTCAAAAGATATCAAATTATCATAATAATTATTTTGATTTGTTCTATTATCTATTTTTTCACCAATAAACATGGTAAAAGAAAATTAAGAAAGGAATGGATAAATAAAGATACTATTTCAATATTAACCACGAACCACAATAATTTAATTTCTAAAAATAATCTTAGCATATTTGTAATTGAATGTGACTCATATCACTATTTATCTGACGTCGCCCTTCATTTTATAAATGAGAATATTAATAAGAAATCAAAGCTTAATGTATATTATATTAATGAAACTATAGAAACTAAAATGCCTAATGTTACTAATATAATGACGGGAGAGATTACAATAAATGGAAATGATAGTTTTACATCAAGATTGTTAAAAGGGATAAAACAAATTAAAACTGATTATGTTTATTTACTTCAGGGTGACCACTGGTATCATAAGAACTTTTTAGATGAAATCACTATTAATACGTTAATTGAGATATGTTATAAATACAATTTAGACCAATTAAAATTAACACCAGGTAGTTATGGGATATATAAATGTAAAAACTATTTTACTAATGATTTCGAAATAGGTAAGGTATTTAGTAATGACTCTCTTTATGTTAATGATAAGTTTTCAATTCATTGGGCATTTGGGTCAGACTACCCTATGTCACATAATGCTACAATATTTAAGAAACAATACTTGATTAATAACTTAGAAGAATGCATCAAGAATAACGTACATACTCCATGGCAACACGAAATTTATAATTTCAAATACATAGAACATATTAAAAAACATACAAATGATACTCGTAATCTAAGAATTGCTTGTATATCAAAAAGATATGAAAATCAAAAAGAAGTTGGAATTGTAAGGCAGGGGAAAATAACAGATTTTGGTTTTAAAATTATAAATGAAAATAGACATTTAGATATAATTAACTTATGTAATATCAATTACCTATTAAAAGATTTAGGACCAATTGAAAAAAAAATTCACGTTTCTTGGAAGACAAAAGATATTTTAGACCTGGATTTTACTATAATTAAACATGGAATTAAGCAATTAAAAGACTTAAATCCAGAATACACATTTGAAATTAGTGACAATGATGATGTTGACAAATTTATAAAGAAACATATATCTAATAATGATTATCATTTAATAAAAGATAAAAACATTGTAGAAAAAGTAGACCTTTGGCGTTTATTAAAAATTTATCATGAAGGTGGTTTTTATATGGATATTGATCGTTTATGTAATATTCCTTTTAAGGATATTATTAATTCAGAACATAAATGTATATTGCCAATGCATTCTGATATTGATTTTTCACAAGATATTATGATGAGTTCATCTAAAAATATTATTTTTAAAGAAGTGATTGATCTAAATTTAAAAAGAAGACGGGAGGGATGTACAGATATATTGACATTGGGTCCTATAACTTATTTTCATGCTATTACAAAGATTTTATTGGGGAATCAAATTTCAAGATATCCATCAAAAGATAATCTAATTAAATTAAGATCTATTATTTCTAATTGTAAATATTTATCTACTTTTAGAGAAGATCCACCATATAATACATTAGTATATAGAGGATCACACATAGGTTTTGATAAAACAGAGTTTTATGAATATTGTGATGTAAATCATTGGACTAAAAACAATCCAAATAATTCTGATAATAAACCATATGGTAAATAATTAATCAATATATTCTTTAACTTTCGTCTTCTTGTAGTCTTTTTAGGTTCATATTAAACTCTCTTAAACTTACTTAAAGAATAAATATATATTATATTGGAAGCAAAGTCTTCTATGCTATGATGCCCGAGTGGTCTAAGGGGTGTGACTTAAGATCACATGACGAGAGTCTCGTGGGTTCGAACCCCACTCATAGCATAGAATACTTTAAATTTTTATAATTAACTTACTTTTATGCATAAGTGCCCGAGTGGTCTAAGGGGTACGACTCAAGTTCGTATGGCGAAAGCCTCGTGGGTTCAAACCCCACCTTATGCATAAAATTAAGTATTAAGTCCCGGGTTTAATTTACCGTATTTATCTTCCGTTTATCTATTTTATCTTCCGTTTATTTCGGGGAAAAATTCTAAATACATTTTCATAATAGAGTCCGAATAGAGCGTAAACACAATTTTTAAATATAACAGAAAAAAATAAAATAAATTGTAATATAAATGGCAAAATTAAAAGAAAGACAATTTTATAATGTCGGGAGTCGTAAAACTGAAATTGTACCTGAACAGTATATCAAAGTAGTTAAATTTAAAAATGGAACATATGCATTACTTGGTGTTTCAAAAAAAGATGAAAATATGTTTAAAATATTTTCACAAGATAAATTAGATAAAATGGAAAAAAAATATGGCAAATCAAAAAAATACAAACAATAAAATGGAAAAAAATACAAACAATAAAATGGAAAAAAATACAAACAATAAAATGGAAAAAAATACAAACGATAAAATGGAAAAAAATACAAACAATAAAATGGAAAAAAATACAAACAATAAAATCAAAAAAATACAAAAGATAAAATGGAAAAAAAATATTTAACAGCAGTTAATTTATAATCACTACTCATAAAAGTAGTGATTATAAATTAATAATAAAAAATAAAATTGAAATAAATTACAAAAAGATAATCATATTAAAAACGACATTTTATATTACTTAAAGAAAGATTATTCATA
>Ga0209533_1003256_pt1 | contig 14484 bp, 13 predicted proteins | sample COG_04_FD_184748 | JGI IMG/M metagenome (GOLD analysis project Ga0209533, IMG submission 184748) | Pelagic Microbial community sample from North Sea - COGITO 998_met_04 (SPAdes) (version 2) | ecosystem: Environmental > Aquatic > Marine > Neritic zone/Coastal water | place: Helgoland, sampling... | reverse complement strand
CTTTAATTACGATATTTAATGGTTTAATATCTAAACACGCTAACTTATTATCAACAATTTTATCAATAATCATCGAACATTGTTTGGCAATACTTTCATGTACATTTTTAATAGTTTCGCGACTGGCTTCCTTGTTTAATTTTTCCATATAATGACTTAAATTGCCAGCTTCAAAATGTTCCATCATTATAATCAACTCTCCTTCTTGTTTAAGCTGAACGTTATATACTTTTGGATGTATATTTTTCTTAGACATGTCGCATATATTTTTAACAGATTGTATTAACTCATTGTTATCGGTATCGTGTGGTTGATTTACTAAGGGTTCCTTTGAAATACGTATTAAAACAGAGATATTTCCTTCACTACATTTATCATTTAGTTTATACGAATATACTTTATTAAACGAACCTTCTCCAAGTTCTTTTTTTGTGGAAGTATCTATTATTTTACCGATATCAGTGAATGGTTTACCGCGGTTTAATTTTTCTAATTGATTTTTAAATTCATTAAATATCGCGTCTTCGCTCATAGCTAAACAATTTATTCTTTTCCGTTTAGTACCATTAGTTGTTGAACTTCGTTTTCTTTTATATCCTCCTATCATTGAACTATATATATATATGTGGACATAAAAAGCAAAATATTTTAAGAAATATATTAATTAGATTAAATATTTAAAAAAAATTGATTAATAATCTATATGATAGGTTTAGAATCAACTAACACTATGGAAACAACCGAACAACAGATCGAAACGCAGAATGAACAAACGCCACACCAACTAAAAAACAGTTGGAATTTATGGGGGCATTTACCACATGATAGCGATTGGTCAATGGATAGTTATATAGACATTGGGTCATTTAAAACGGTTGAAGAAGTAATAATGTTATGCGAACTATTACCTGAAAAATTAATTAAGAATAGTATGTTGTTTCTAATGAAGGAAGATATTAAACCAACATGGGAGGACGAAGAAAATATTAACGGTGGGTGTTTTTCATTTAAGGTAATGAATAAACATGTATGTGAAATATGGAAAAAAACAATATATTGTTTAATAGGAAACAGTTTTAGCAATAATAAACCATTTATTGATAATATAACTGGCATAACAATTAGTCCAAAAAAGAATTTTTGTATAATTAAAATATGGACAGCAAATTGTAATGAACAAAGTCCAACTATAATGAAAACCGGATTAATCAAAGGATTAAATGTAAACGGTTGTATGTTTAAAAAACATAAAAGTGAAAATTAAATCGTCTAAGAATTATAATAAAAATTATCTAAATATTTTTTATTATAGATTATTATCAATGAGCAATAATATCGAATATGAAGATATTTTTGATACAAATGATATAGAAAAAAGATTAATATATCACGACGACGAAGTTATATGCGATGATATATGTATATCATATTATAAATGTTATTGTAAAATTTTGTTGGTTTCGTTGGTTGTCTGTGGTTCCACATTCTTAATTTTTCATTATGGGATGTAAAATTGAGAAACAATATAAATAGAACTATATTATAAGTATAATCAAATGTTAATTAACTCATATTTGTATGATTCGACTCAGGATGAAGATTTTCAGCGATATATGTGGAAATATGGGTTATTTGTGGTTCAGTTATATTGTGGGTCCCGAATATTAAAAGCAACCGGAAAATCATTTTTTAAAAATTTGCCCAATTATAAACCCGAGTATGTATTAAAATATACATACAGTCTTAGCTTTATAACATTAATTGCTAGCTATTCGTATTTATTAGAGACAAGAGAAAATATACTTATGTATGGAAATGTTGTGGGAATGGATATAGTCGGCAATGGTGTTCTTGTAATATCCTCGTATTATTTTCATAACAACTGGTATAAATGTTTGCGAAATAATAACAATTATAGTATTGCGAATAACACACACAAAAAATATTTATTATTTGACATTGCTGCGATTGATTTTAAAATTTTAACACAATATGTTTGTCATATGGAAATGCATAATTACGCATATGATACATATAAGATGTATGCTATGATTTTATTTATTAGTTTTGTTATTGAATTGGCTATAATAGATAGTATATATTGTTATCATATTAAAAAAAATATGAAATTAAGTAATAATGCCGACCTTTATTTAACAATGATAATGGGGTTCTTTCCTGCGGTAGGTATTTTATTATCAACTATTAATATACCCGATACTGATGTATTTTTAGATACAATGATGCATATATTTTTAATTAGTTCAGTTATGTATATCAAACCATTATATAATAGTACTCAAATATTAGTACATGTACTAATATGTTTTACTGGTTATCAACTGGTATTAAATAATACGTATTACATACGAAATTGAAATACAACTACCTAACAATTTGTAAAAATCGTTCTTCATCTAAATCGTCATAATTGAATAAATAATCATTCGACCACCATAGCGTGGTTTTATTTGTTGGTGATAAATATAATTTGCCTTTTTTACAATCTTCACCAATATATCCACGTTCAAATAAAATATCTTCAGGAATTACATAAAATGAACCGTTTTTACAATTTAACCAATATAAATCATTATCACCACGGTCATAACATTTGTTTTTACATTTCCCATTCAATCTACAATCGTATTTTTCAAGATTAAATAAATATGAATTTACGTTATTATGTATAATTGTTCCTACTTTTTCTTGAACTTTCTTTGAACCAATCATAAAATCATAAACTAATCCTTCCATCGTATTTGGTGTAAAATCAATACATTTAATTTTATTTTTTCTAATATTACAATATTCTTGTTCTTGTTTTTGTTGTTTACTAGTTGGAGTATTTATTACTTCGAATTCAAACTTATTTATCAAATTATAATAATATTCTAATTTTTCAAACAAATTTTCTGTATTCACCTCATATTTGTTATATTTTGATTTTTTTGCGATTCCAATTGTTTTCATTCCCTTTACATCGTCGTATGGAATTAACCACATTTTTTTATCTTCATCACAAATACACACCAATAAACAATTTTCATAATTAGCGTTATTTAATCTAAAATAATATTGTTCTCTTTCTGTTTTTTTATTCGTTGTTTTTACTTGAATACTTAACCATGAATCTGTTAGTTCTTGTATTTGTTTAATAGCAATATCTGCTTTACAACCATCAAATAATTTTTTTGTTATAAAATTGTCTTCTATTAAATGGTTAAAATATTCAATACATTTAAACTCTTGTAATATACTATTTTTATTTTCACCAGTTCTAAATTCTTTTAATTTACATGCGGTGTTTTTATTAACACACTTAGGACAATTTATACCTTGGTTTAATGTAATAAAATTTTTATAACATACAATATTTTCATGACCACACGAAGCAAAATATTTAATTTTACATTTATTATTCTTATATTCTTTTACAAAATCTTCTTGTGTCATTATTATTTTACAACTTTTATCACGAAATGTTTTTGCGACATCATCATATGATGGAATATTTAAAGCACATTTTTTACATTTATGTCCAACTCCATTTATGAAATCTTTTAATGTATTTACAGTATTATGACCACAAATTGCTATATATTCTAATTTTCCGGTTTGGTTTTTATACTCTTGGGTTATTAAGCTACATTCATTTTTAGTGAATATATCTTGAACTTGTTGATATTTGTATTTGGTAGGCATATCTTATATTCGATTAAATCCTTATATTGTTTTACACCTTTGAATATTTAAAACGCCGACTTAAATTTAATTTTATAAAAATTGATTGTAATATAGTTATAATTAAAATATCTATCATGGAACATACTACCGACCAAAAGAATTGGGAACCTATTGAAGGATTACCTAAGCAAAGACGAGAAGGACCTGGAACGAAATTATCTAAAAAAAGAGCAGACCATAGAAACGCAATTCTTAAAGATTGGGGTGAAAAGCTTGAACCTCAAATAGAGCCAAAAGTTCCTATTGATTATATTAGCCCATTTGATAGAGATAAATGTGCTTATTGTTTATCGAACGATATCGGTCCTTCTGGTGATGAATTTAGACCATCTAGTCAAAGAGGAAGAATGAATATAGTTAATTGTATACCTTGTTGTGGTAGTTGTAATTCATCTAAACAAGATAAATGTGGAACAATCTTAATAAAATGGATAAAGGAAGAAAATCCTAAAAAGAGAACACAAGTTAAGGTTGAACAACAAGAAAAGATTATTAATTGGTATAAAGAAAATGAAAAGTATTTATTAATCCCACTTGATACATTTGATGATAAAAAAAATAAAACATATGGTGAGAGATTAAATGAATTAGATACAGACCTTAATAAAATGTATGAAATGTTTTCATAAGTCGGCGTTTTAAATGTTCAAATGTGTAAAATAAATAAATTATAAATTTCAATTTTATTTATTTTAGTTGAAAAATTATGTGGAGGGAAGCGGTGCGAGGCAGAGTTTTATCTCTCCAAGACTAGCAACGTTATATTTAACAACCAAAGGCAGGTCGTTTTCAAGATATACTTCGATTTGACTACATAAGTTAGTACATTTAATGAAATAGCCAAGATTTTTAAGTGAAAATTCGCCTTGGATAATTTTGGACGGGTCTTGTTTTAATAAGAATTCCATACTTCCATCAGATTCTGCCCGATGAATTTCCGCGGAAGCGAATTGTCCCGAACATTTAAAAATAAGTTCATTTGCGACGGATTTGATTTCTAATTTTTCACTAATGCATGATAAATCGCGAATGATTTTTTGAAAATCGCTAGATGGTAAATTAATAATAGACGAGAATTCAACATCTGGAACTTCAAGTTCTTCTGTTTCGGGTTCAATTAGGCGAAGTTTCTGTGTTTTGCATTGTTTAATATCCCCATTTTCGAATTTGAGTCCAAGATGAGATGTTACCCCATCATAATAATCACCATTTTCAATATAAATAGTCAATGTATCATCATTATCTATGGAATTAATAAGTTTAAATAAATGAAACATATTAACCCCAATAATGATTTTATCTTTTTTACATTCGTAAAATTCAAAATTTTCAGCGGCCAAGTGCAGATGTGCTAATATAGTATGTGATTTATCCATATTAATTATACGTATACCATCTTTTTGAAATGAAATATTAGTTTCAAGTAATATATCTTTCAATGCGGTCATTAATGTTCTAAATGGGGCGATCTGGACAGTTTTAATAGTTAATACATTATGCGGATTTGACGCACTGCTCATTATATTAGAAAATACGCATAGTATTTAAATACTTTATAAATCTAATTAATACAATAAATTTATAAATTACTTGGAAATATTGTCTTCGAAAAACATGCTCCACGAAACAGGATGTCCTCCCATATAATTTTTTTTGCACCAGGAGTACGTTTTGTTGTTATTAATATTATAGCTTAACGTTTCGTTATTGAATGCGGTCGATTTAACTAGGCCATATTTATGATAGTCTTTATTTTGAATATAATTCATATATTGAATATGAACACTAACAGTGCTTCCTTGTGAACCAATAAAATCCACAGCATTTTCACAAATCTTCTTTTGAAGAAGGAACTCAATAATTGTTGTATTTTTGAATGTTGTTTTAAACTTTTCAGTGTGATTATTTTTAATTAGTTCATCAATTAATACAACCGTATAATTATTTTTGAGTGTTTCAATAACAGGATGGTCTTTTCTATCCACCATTAAATAGAGGGGCAACTTTTCAGTATTGTGTTTTTCGAGCCATTTTGAAATATTTTCTTCCAATTGTTCAGTACCATTCGAAATAGCAGAAGCGCTTTTGTGCCAGTCGCCAAATCTGAAATGTAAACTAATATATTTTTCATGAAGAGTTGGATATATTTCCTTATAAACTTCCTCAACCAATGGATGATATTTGGATAAAGCAAGTGCGATATTACTCATAATTTTATAATTATCCTGGGTTGTGTAATAATTAGAGAAACATCGCGAAGCGTTGCTTCTTTTGAAAGATACAACCTTATTATTGGCGTTATTTAATATACCATAAAAATCTTTACCGTTTTGTTTTATTCTCCAATGTAAGAATTCTTTAATATCGTCGGCGTTTTCTTTCGTATCCAATTCCTCGTCGACAATAACGACGCTCGAAATTTTAGATGGAATAGTTAATTCATTTATATCAATATCTATATTTTTACTGGGTTCTAAAATAGTTAATCCATATGGAAGATATTGTTTATATTCATCTGTAATATAATTTGTAATGGGACCTAATGTAGAGTCGGGGCGACCACAAGCGACGAGCGGATGTTTCATATTTAAAAATAAATGCCTTTTGCTAATATTTGCTAAATAAATAGCATGTTCAAGAGAGAATAATTGGTTATAATATCCAACCCCCGTAAATAAATCATAAAAAAGAATATTTTCTTTGATGTTATTTAATCCACATGATTCGAGTTTCATTAGTTTTTGATTTTCAACTTCTTTCTTTTTTTGTTCTTTCTCTGCTTCAATTTGTTTCATTTGTTCGGGGGTTAAATGTTTATGCGATTTAAGTATAATTGCGCCGTTCTTTGGCAATGCTCGATTTTTATTGAAATTTGTCCCCCATGGAGCATGAATATCGCTAAATGATTTACCGCCATCTGGAAATCCGGGATAGAATATTAAATAGCCATAAGTATCATCTTCTTTATACATACATCCCTTTTCCAGTTTATGAAGCGCGGCTTGACATTTTTTATCAATGGTATGGGATTCCACACATGTGGATGGGTCAGGTCCTTTACAAAACATGATTTCGTAATCACAATCACAATTTATCGACCACTTATTCCTAATTTCATTTAAATATAGCGCTGAAAAAGACCCCATCTTTTGCATAACATTGAGCATTTCCTTAACAGTTTTGGTTTCTCCATCAAGCGGTTTAATAATATTTTCTTTTAATGTAGGACCCTGCTTCGTCATAACAATGTTATTTTGATTATTTTGATTATTTTGAATAGGCGGAGGCGAAACAGAGATTTGGGTATTCGGTCTAGGTGCGTCTGGTAGTTTTTGAAGATTCTTATTATCTAAAAATTTACCATGAAATGATTTGAAAAGTTCACTATCTTCTATTATTTCTTCGGTTGTTAATGGAACATTATAAATAAGTCGCTCAGAAGCAAACATAATGAAATCCATATATTCGGTGTTATTCATTTCCCAACATCTATTAATTTGATGACAACCTAGGGGTCGTTTAAATTTAACTCTTTCAATCGAAAATTTATAATGAAGATCAGTATTTACAGGTATATATTTAAAACTATCTTGTTCGCAAAAGAAAATATCCTCATTGCCTCTATGCATTTTATCGTGTGGTATATCTTTTGATGGTTCACATACTCTTAAACAACTTTTAACATTTCGTAAAGAAAACCCCCCATTTCCAGCGTTATATTTTGCACACTGATTATCCGGTTTCCACGGTGCGCCTACATAATCATATTGAAAATAAACATCATTCATCTTTTGGATTAATAATGCGTCGGTTTGATAAATTAATACATGAGACCAGTTTTCATATGGTTTATAAAAATTGTGCATTTTAAGAAGACCAGAATACGTACCTCTGTCTAAATTTTCATGCCCGGTGTTAATTAAAATAATATTTTTCCAATCAGAATATCTTTCTTCAATAAATTGAGCATTTTTTTTTCCATATACAATTGAGAAGCCAATATCACATGGTTTATATACACGAAGCGCTGCGTTAATTACCCATTCTACCTCTGGCATAATTCTATATTCAACTAAACAAATAATTAGTTTTCCAGATGTATTAAAACATGGAACATTTTCTGGCGAAGGAATTCTAGATAATAAATGATTATATATTTCGTTGCGCATTAATTTATATAAAAAAAATATAAATGAATATTTAACTAAATGTTTTCTTTAAAGTAATATTTTCCCTCTTTAATCTCGAGTCGTCCGTAGTTTTTAATCTTAAAATCATTATTATCCTTATATTGCGTAAACTCTTTGGGGTCATACAGTAGACCTCCTAAACTATCTTCACGAATATATACATATTGTTTATTCTTCATTTTAATAACCTTTGAATTGCTAATATCCAATTTACTTAATATTTCGTTGTCGAAAACAGATTGTTCATCGTCAGTGTCTTCCTCTTCGCTAGCAACCTCTTCTTCGCCGGCAACCTCTTCTTCGTCGGCAACCTCTTCTTCGCTAGCAACCTCTTCTTCGCCGGCAACCTCTTCGCTTGCAACCTCTTCTTCACTGGCAACCTCTTCGCTTGCAACCTCTTCTTCGCTGTCCCCATCTACCTCATCGGGTTTACTAGATTGTTCTTTAATATCAAATTTAATATTTTCTTTGTTTTCGTAAGTAGTAATATTAATAAAGTCTGTATTTTCATGAGTGTCTGTAATAAACAATTTGAATAATTCGACAAACATACCCACGTCAACTTTGTCGGTAATTTCTTTGGGATGTTGATAATTAGACCTATGATTAATTTCAATAATTTGTACATTATTATCAATATCAACAATATAGTCTAAACCCAATACAGCAAATTCATTTTTCTCAATTTTTTCGATTTCAGGTTTATACATAATTTCGAAATCTTTCATACTGAGTATCATATTTTCAAAAATAGCATCTCTGTTCGGTTGCGAATTTAGGTCAAACCATTTAATATCGTTTGCTTGGTAAATAATATTCATTTTTGTAATATAACTACTATCGATAGTATCTAGGTTATAAACAAAAGGTACGGCAGATACAGTAGATAATCCATCGTGGTAAAAATAAACAGTTTTATTATATATCACGGTATACATTCTAATTTTATATCGTCTGCCATCATACAAATCTGGCTTAGAAATGTTTTCTTGAATAACAGTATTTGTCAAATCCGAACTTTCAAGATTTTTATATCTAACAACAGAAACTCCCTTTGAACCAGTCGAACTTCTTTTTTTAACAAAATATAACTGATTTGGGTCAGTATTTACGGGAATTTCGTTGAAATTATAATAACAATTTGGTAAATATTTTGAACCAGACATTTTTTGGCAAGTAAAAATTTTGTCATCCATTTTAAGTGTTTTAATGCGTGGAGCAATAGAAAGAATTTTCATGTTTTTATATTTTTTTTCCCACGCCAATCGTAGTTTAGGGTCGGCATTAAAATCATCGTAGATAATACCTACTTTTTTATCTTCGTCGAAACATTTTGCGGCTTTTTCTGCGGCAGTATTAAATACATAAGAATTTTTATTTGTATAAACCAACAAAAGAAAAGAATTAGTATGAAGAAATTCACTCATATTTAGAATATAACATTTATATTTAAATATTTAAATTTATTATTAATTAAATATTAAAAATTGTGTTGTTTACTTTTGTGTTGTTTACTTTTGTTTTGTTTACCTTTGTTTTGTTTATGTAATAAATAATTAATTAGGTTAACTTGGTCAATTGCGCTACACGATTCTATATCATATACGATTTTATTTATTAGATTTTTATCATGCTTTAAAAATGCTTGTTCTAGATTAGATTTCCAAATATTGCATGTTTGTGAGTTGTTTAACACTGATGACATCTTTACTTATAAATTAAGAATATCAAGTTATTTAATCAATTTTTTTTGTTCTAAAATGAAGCAACGTAATATAATAATATTCACCTTCCAACTTTTCCCTAAAATGAATGTGGTCAATGCCATTAAACAGCATGAGTCCGTTTGATGAACAATCTACTAAAATGCAGTTTTTCTTTCTATCAAAGTTGTAATTACGATATCGCCCCTTTGATTTAATTTTTTCAACTTCCTTATCAACATATATTGGCCAATTACACCCTTTTGGTTTATCAATTATAAAAGATATAGTATATTCGCAATCTGGTCTGTCTGTATGTGGAGGAAGCTCACAATCTTTAATATAGCAAGATAAATAGGTATATGTTGGTACCATTGGTTTACCCAACGCGTGTTCAATAACAGGAAGCACCTCATAATGCATTAGTCTAGACATAACATCATTATGACATTTATATCTTTTAGATTGTCCATCGCCCAATGAAAATTTATTATTGTCGATTCCGCTGTGAAAATATTTCTTAATTACATCCATCGCATCATTGGTAAAAACATTTTCCATTATCAATGGGTTAAATTGGTCTTGAAAGAATTTTTTATTGAAGTTTTCTTTGTTAAGAATACTATTGCCGTTATTTTCACGAATTGTTTTGAGTTGTTTAAAATAATCAATATCATTTTCAACACCAACCCGTCTAAAACGAAGGCTGTTAAGTGAAACACATAGGCTAGGTGTTTGATCTAGGTTTTTATAAAATTCATTAAGGGTTCCTTTAAAATCTTCATTATCATCCACAATTTCACTTGGTTTTGGACCACCGGGTACTGGCGCTTTTGGAACATTCGCATTCGAATTAATTAATTTTAAATTTTTATTGATTGCGTCTAATCGCTGCGAATCATTCATTTTAGAATTTTTCAAAAATGTATTATTTAAATGAATTTCCACATTTTTAAGTGTATCTATGTCTAATTTTTTACCATTTATATTTTTATCACGAACGTATAAATAAAATATATAAATTTTGTCTTGTTTTATTTGCCCAATAGAATAATTTAAACGGTCGTCGCGTTGATTACCTATTTTTTCATCATAATCGACTACATTTTTGTAAACAACCGCATTACCTTGTCCTGGCACAATAACATTATCGGGAAGACAATTAAACCGGACAAATCCATCATAATTTGATGAAGAAAGCATACCAATCATTGTATAAACACGTTGCCCATTGGATGTATTTTCACTAATACCTCTGGGACTAGTTAAATCAAAAGCATCAAAATGACAACCATGTGATGCTCCAACATTATACTCAATTACATTCATATTTTCAAAATATTCTGGCATAATTTGGAAAACATTTGCTATTTTTTGAACAATAGGTTTCATTGTTTGCGATCTTAAGTTTATCCAATGACTGATTCTATCTTGTCCCTGTGGTTTTCCATTATTACAATTTCTAATAATAAAACCACATTCGTCTGGCGTAAGAATGTTTTTTAAATGAGTAATAAACGGGTCTTGTGATAGCGGTTCATGTAATATATTGTTATTACCACTATCTAATTCAATAGTGTATGCGTCTTGTTCTGCCTTTTTTAAATCATCAGTTGAATCAATTGGGGTATATGTATACGGAACACTTACATTTGCTTCCCTAAACCAAATATTAATTGCGTATTTTTCTCCCGCAATAACAGGACATCCGGCATGCAAAGAGTTTGGATGTAATTTAGTTGTATCGTTATAACAATTATGAAACACTAGAACCTTTCCCTTGGCCGGACTGACATTTATATTTAAATTGGAGAATCGGGTTGCGCCTCCTTCTTCAACATCGTTTAAATAGAGCAGACATGTAACCACACGCTGTCCTCCCATTCGCAAACACCGCATATTTTTAGCATTACTATTTTTAATATATCCATCATAATGGCTATCGTATTTTTGTTCCTTATCGTAATAAACGACTTGAAGTGCTTCTGCGTTGCATAATGGAATACCAATTAATGTACTCATTTTATCAGATATTTTCTTCGCAATAGGGTCAGAATTGTGCGGGATCCAACAATTTTTACCAGTTCGCCCTTTACTTACCATGCCTTTTTTATCATCACTTACAAAAGCGCGTTTTAATCTAGGTTGACAATATTTTATCAAATAATCACAATCGTCGGGTGAAATAAAATTATTTATTGTAAAAACATTTGGTTCTTCACTTAAAATAACTTTTTCAGGAGGAGGAGGAGGAGAAGAATTTTGAGATTCGGTTGCGAATTCCGCCATATTACTAATAATTTATTATATTTATTATATTTTATCGAAATATATATATATAATGCTTAAAAACATTTTATTAATTTCGGTTCTATTTTTGTTGTTGGATAGTATTTACTTAACTTTGGTATCAAATAAAGCATCAAAAATGATTTATAGTATACAAAAAAGTAAAATGGAATTAAATGTATTCGCCGCAATTATTTGTTATATTTTTATTGTTGTGTTGTTTTATCATTTTATTGTTGTTAAAAAAGGGTCAATATTTGATGCGTTTTTATTAGGATTATGTGTTTATGGTATATATGATGCTACAAATTATGCTTTAATCAAAAACTGGTCATTCACATTTAGTATCACAGATACATTATGGGGCGGTGTTCTTTTTTCGTCGGTATTTTATATTTACAAAAGAATATTAAAACGTTAAATTACCATCTTTTAGATTATGAATATTAAAATGGCCGTCTAATGCGACTATTTCAATATTATCAGATATGTGTTTATCGTATTTAAGTAGAATATAATATTTCCAAAAATGTAAATTAAATTTATTGTTTTTAAAACAGTAATTATAAGGGGAAGATAAATCAATATCATATACTTCATTACTATTATTATCAGTTAATTCCAATGTTTCATATGGATTTTTGATATCGGTTCCGGTATAGGTTGATTTTGATTCATTAATTACTATATTATCATCTTCAAAATTTAAAATAATTTTATTGATTTTGTTTGTTTTTCTATCATAAAAAGCATAAATAACTACATCATATAATTTAAGTGTTTCATTTGAAATATTCATTAGACTATATGTTTCAAATATAATTTGACCATCTTTGATTAATAAATAATATTTATCGTAGAAATATTCGAAATACGTTTTTTGAAGGAATACATAATAGTCTTTAAGATAGTAGTTATAATAAATTTCACTATAACTATATGTGGTTATTAAATACACAGAGATTTTTTTAAAGATTTCACTATTCAATATTAAATCATAATATGCCATGATGTAATATTTATAATATTTTTAAATATGTTTAAATATATTATGGATAATTTGAAAAAAAAATTATTGCCATTAGAATTTAATAAATTAATTAATGAAATAAATCAAGAAAAAACATTATTAGAAGCAACTAAAATATTAAATAGTTTAAATATAAAGAGCATTCGCCCTAAACAATTATTGAGCACGTTTATTGTTTATTTATATCCAGAAGAAGTATTAGATAGTTTAGTAAATAAGGATGAAAAGGAACTTTTTCTTTTATCTAGAAACGTAATAAATTGTGGACCAAATACTAATTTATTAATTAGTAGAATAATGTTATTTGTAATTAAATTTATGGAATGGAAAAAAAAGGATTTTAATAAATATTCAGATAATTTGTTTAGTGTATATCACAATTTAAGTGTGGATAAATTAAATAATGATGACAATGACGCAAAAATAAAAAGTATAGAAGAATGTCAAAATGTTGTTCTGGAATGCGCGAATAAAATAGGCGGTGAAGATTTTAAAGAACATATTATTGCGCAAAAACCTATTGTTGTATCTAATAATCAAATCGAAGATGAATATAATAACGCTTTCTGGCAAAATGTCCACGACGATTTTAATAATAAAAATTACGATAAATTATTAACATTATTAAAATTTATCAAGTTATATATTTTGGGCGAGGAACCAACAAATGAAATATTTAATGTATTAAAAATTAAAGAAAAATTAGAAACGGATACGTGTACAACAGATGAATTGATAATATTAGTCGACCAAATATTAAATTACTTACAATATGACGACGACCGTGATTTAATTGAAGAGTATAAAAATAAATTATGGAAAAATAAGAACTTTATTGATGGTATAAAAAATTGTATATCAATAATTCGCACAGAATTAAACAATGTTAAGAGCGAAGACTAAATTAATTCCAAACAACCTTGCCCTTAATATACATACCGATTGATTCTTCATCGGGGTCTCCATTTTCATCAATACTATATATTTCGCCATCTTGTGTATTTGTTGCGAAATATGTTTTACCCTTAATAACAACTTCTTCAACTTCAATTCCATCTTCATCCTCCTCATCTTCCTCTTCCTCTTCCTCTTCTACTGCTTCGCTTGCCTCTTCCTCCTCCTCTTCTACTGCTTCGCTTGCCTCTTCCTCTTCCTCTTCTACTGCTTCGCTTGCCTCTTCCTCCTCCTCTTCTACTGCTTCGCTTGCCTCTTCCTCCTCCTCTTCCTCCTCGATACTCCAGTCATCACAGTTAAATCCAGATTCAATAAGGTCGTCTTCTTGTTCATGGAAACACATATTACACATGGTTTTCTCGTCTGTCATATTACCAGGGTCGCCTTTGTATACGATATGGATTGAATTTTTATGACAATCTACTGTAATTGGACATTCATCGCACTTAACGAATCTATCATCCTCTTCTACTGCTTCGCTTGCCTCTTCCTCTTCCTCTTCCTCTTCCTCTTCCTCTTCCTCTTCCTCTTCCTCTTCCTCTTCCTCTTCCTCTTCCTCTTCCTCTTCTCC
>Ga0209533_1003254_pt1 | contig 14487 bp, 14 predicted proteins | sample COG_04_FD_184748 | JGI IMG/M metagenome (GOLD analysis project Ga0209533, IMG submission 184748) | Pelagic Microbial community sample from North Sea - COGITO 998_met_04 (SPAdes) (version 2) | ecosystem: Environmental > Aquatic > Marine > Neritic zone/Coastal water | place: Helgoland, sampling... | reverse complement strand
TTTACTAGGAATATAGCAGGTTTAATCACAAAATATGGAGGAGCTAATTCTCATATGGCAATTAGATGTGCAGAATATAATTTACCAGCAGCTATAGGTTGTGGAGAGCAACCTTTTGAGAGAGTTGTATACTCTAGAAAATGTTTGCTGGATTGCCAAGGAAAGAGATTGGAACCAATAGAACTCAATTAGATGCAATACAATATAGGTATAACAATGAGGGTGACTAGTGCTCAAGGTTATAATGAACTAAGAGATACAATTGCTCAAGATTGGCCTAAATATATGAGTTACCTTTTTCCTCATGCAAATTATTTTTTTATACCTAATATTGAGGAAAGTGCTATAGACTATTGTAAGAAAAAGAATATTAATCTTTTAATTATTTCTGGAGGAGATAATATTGGATTATTTGAAAAAAGAGATAAAACAGAATTAATATTACTAGAGTTTATGATTAATAGTAAACTTCCTGTCATAGGTATTTGTAGAGGAATGCAATTAATACATCATTATTTTGGAGGTATTATAAAAGATGGCAACAAAGACTTTGTTAAAGAACATAGAGCAACAGAACATAAAGTTGTTATTAAAAAAGAAATAATTATTGTGAACTCTTATCATAATTGTAGAATAAAAGAATCGACACTTCATAGTAATTTGTCAATTTTGGCTAGAAATATTAACGATAATAGTATTGAGGCTTTCATAGGAGAGAACTTATTAGGAATTATGTGGCATCCAGAAAGAGATTTACAATTTTCAGAATATACAAAACAATTAGTTACTAAATTTTTATTAGAAAATGAGTAGAGCAATAATTTTAGCAGCAGGTAGAGGTTCTCGAATGAAAGAACATACTAAAGAAAAACCAAAATGTTTAAATGTTTTAGCAAAAGACACATTATTAAATTGGCAATTAAAATCATTAAATAAAGGAGGAATTGATAAAGTAATAGTAGTAAATGGTTATAAAGCAGATTTAATTACTGGAGATTTTGATACTGTTACAAATGAAAGGTGGAGCGAAACAAATATGGTTGCCTCACTCTTTTGTGTACATTCTGATAAAGAAGATAGTATAATTTCTTATTCAGATATTGTATATAATTCAAAGCATATAGAAAATTTAAAAAATGCCGAGGGGGATATAATTATTACTGCAGATCTTAAATGGAAGGAATTATGGGAATTAAGATTTGAAAACCCTTTAGATGATGCAGAAACATTTAAGAGTAATGGCAATATATTAAAACACATTGGAGGAAAAACAAATGATATTTTAGAAATAGAAGCTCAATATATGGGGTTATTAAAATTGACTGGAAATGGATGGAATAAAATGAAAGAAGTTTATCACAGTTTCTCCAATGAAGTAAAAGATAAATTAGATATGACAACAATGATTAATGAATTATTAGATAGAAATATTGAAGTAACTATTGTTTTTGTTGAAGGAGGTTGGTGCGAGTCAGATTCATATTCTGATATTGAAGTTTATGAAAAACAAATGAAATTGAATAAAAACTGGATCCATGACTGGAGAAAATAAGTATAAATATATAGATAGTAATGCACCAAATGTTAAAATAAATTACTCCTATTCTAAATATCTAGGATTAGAGTTCGTAGAGATTTGGAAGGCATCAAGAGTAGAAAACTTGAAAACTTTTAATAAAGAAGATTTTAAACTTTTAATAAAAAAGGATATTGATAATGAAACTATTAAAGATTATACATTTTCAAAAAAAATATTTTCAAATTGGGTCAATAAAATCGAACTAGATAATAATGAAATTTTGGACGATGTTAATCTTCTAGTAAAAAGGTTTGAAGTTACTAAAAAAATTTATAATGAATATAATGATTTAATGAGACCAAGCAATAAAAAAAACTATCTAAATATTGAAAATTATAGTTTATTTGGAATTATTTTAGGATTACTTTTTTCTAAAACTAAAGACTATAAATATTTAAATGCCCATATTAAGCTTAATGATATATTATTAGGTTGGGAAGCATCTAATGAAATAATTAAAGATAATTTGTTGTTAAAATCATATTCTGTAAGTTTAGAATATAATAATGTAATAGAAATTCTAAAGCAAAAAAAGATTTCTCATGGTTAAAATACTATTGTTATGTGGAGATACCAATAGAGCTAAATCTTATGCTTCTATTCTGAAAAACAAAACAAAAATTCATCTCATAGGTTTGTTATATGGTATTGAAAAAAGAGAGAGTCATAATAGTATTATAAATATTGATGCCAATACTAAAGAGTATTTAAACTCAATAGAGGTAGAAATTCCAGAATTAAATAAAGATATTGAATCTATTTTTAAAGATAATCAATGGGATTATTCTTTAGTTAAAGAGAAAAATGTAAATGATGTAGAAATTATTAATAAAATAAAATCTGTAGATTGTGATTTTGTTGTTTTTGCAGGTTATGGAGGTCAAATACTAACCAAAGAACATTTTCTTCAAGGTAAAAAATATGTTCACTGTCATCCCGGTTGGTTGCCTTTAGAAAGAGGAAGTACGACACTTTATTATAGCCTATTAAATAATAGAAAGTTATCTGTAACATCTTTTTTTATGACTGAAAAAATAGATGAAGGAAATATGATTTTAAGAAAAAGCTACCCTTCACCTAAAAAACAAATAAATATAGATATTTGGGCAGATAATGCCTTAAGAGCAGATACACTTTCTAGATCTATTGAATTATTTCAAAATAATTATACTGGTTTTTCTAGAGATACAAAAGAAGAAGATCAAGAGTATTATGTAATTCATCCATTGTTAAAACATATATCTTTACTTTCGTTAAAACAAAAAAATCTTTAATAATTTAAATTTTAAAAATGCATGTCAATAATAGAATCATAAATTATTCATAGATGATTGATATATCAAAATCAAATGTTACTTCAGGAATTGTTTGGAACACTTTGGAAAAACTATCGGTAAAAATCACTCAGTTTATTATTGGTATTATTCTAGCTCGATTATTATTACCTGAGGATTATGGTTTAATAGGTATGATAGCAATTTTTATTGCTATTTCACAAACCTTTGTAGACAGTGGAATGGGATCGGGATTAATACAGAAGCAAAATAGAAGTACCCTTGATTATTCAACAGTATTTGTTTTTAACTTTATAGTAAGCTCTACTTTTTATTTTCTACTTTTTATTTCTGCTCCTTACATAGCGGATTTTTATAATACTCCTGAGTTGAAACTAATCACTCGAATTGTTGGCATCAACCTTATTATAAATTCATTTGCTTTAGTTCAGCGATCTATAATAATGATAGCTTTAGATTTTAAAAAACTAGCAAAAATCAATATAATATCAGTTATATTGAGTGGTATAATCGCTGTTTATTTTGCATATTCTGGATATGGTGTTTGGTCATTAGTAATTCAAACATTAATAAGTTCAATTACTTCTACTATTTTATTATGGTATTTTAGTAAATGGAAGCCTTCTGTGGTTTTTTCAAACAAATCTTTTAAAGATTTATTTGGTTTTGGCTCAAAATTATTATTAGCTGGAATTTATGCAAAAACATTACAAAATATATATAATATATCAATTGGTAAAAAATATTCAGCAGATGATCTAGGTTTTTATACTCAAGGAAAACAATTAGCAGAAGTTTCTTCGGGAACTATCTCTAGCATTTTACAGCAAGTCACATTTCCTGTTTTATCATCTTTACAGGCAGATAAAGAAAAAATGATTTTAGTATATAAGAGATTAATTAAAATGACAGCATTTTTAATTTTTCCAGTGATGATAACCTTGGCTGTTTTATCTAATCCACTAATAGAATTATTGTTAGGAGAAAAATGGTTGAGGACAATACCCCTTCTTCAATGGATGTGTTTTGCTAGAATTTTTTACCCATTAAGCATACTCAATCTTAATATACTGAAAGCAAATGGTAGATCAGATTTGTTTTTAAAAGTTGATATTTTAAAAGCTCCAATAATTATTTTAGCATTAATTATTACTATTCCTATAAGTGTAGAAGCAATTGTAATTGGCCAAGTCATTTCAACTTTCATTAGTTATTTAATAAACTCGTTTTATTCTAGAAAATTATATGGTTATGGAGCCATTTCACAATTTAAAGACATTTGGTTAATGATAATTTCTTCTGTGATTACTGGATTAATTACATATTTTATTATCATAATCATAAATTCTTTAGTATTGAAATTGGTAATCGGGTTTGGAGTTTCAATAATCATATATTTTTTAATTAGTAATTTATTTAAAATTCAAGAAATTCAAGAAATTAAATCACTTTTTTTAAAAAAACATTAAATCTAATTTTATGATTGAAAATCTAAGGAAGTACGAAAATTACTATATTTTAACTGAGGGTGTATCAAATATTGGAGGAGCTCAGTTGTTAGTTTTGCGAAGAGCAAAATTTCTTAGATCAAAAGGTTTTAACGTTAAAATAATTGTGTCTAGACATAGAGGAAATTTTATTCTTGAAAAGGAGTTTAAAGATTTCCCCATTTTATTTCTACCTAAGTTAGATCAACCAATATTCAAATATTCCATAAAAACAATAAATGAATTAGTGACAATAATATCTCTTTTTCTCTCTAATCATGAAAATGCACTACTAGAAACTAATTCTTTACAATCTTCAATTTGGGGTGAATTAGTAGCAAAAAGATATAATTATAAACATGTTATATATCTTTTTAATGAATCAATAATCAACAATTATCTTCTATATCCTGGTAATAATTTTTTCTTATTTAAGTATAAAAGAGGCGAATTGTATGGTTGTTCTCGTAAGTCTTTAGAAAAAATATTGGGTAAACACTACAATGAAAAACAAAATAATTTTTTAAATGTTTCATTCGACAATGATGAAATTAAGGAAAATACTATCCCCTCTATTAAAGAATTTGAGTTATTAGAAAAATCAAAAACGATTCTTACAGTAAGTAGGTTAGAAAAAAGTTATGTAAAATACTTAATTGAAGCTGTTATAAAAATTGCTAAACAAAAACCAGAAAAAAATATAAACTTAATAATTGGTGGGGGAACAATCTTTGGGGATGTCAAATTAGACCTTGAAAATAATTATTTACCTCCAAAATTACAACTATCAAATCTAAAGATCATATTTACTGGCATTATAAATGTACTTGGTAGGGATTTATTCAATTTGTCGGATGTTTTTGTTGGTATGGGAACTGCGTCAATCAATTCAATATCTCAAAAATGTGCCACATTGGTTGTAAACCCATTAACAAACAAAACTCCAGGAATCTTTGGAATTCACACTACAACATTTGCATATTCTGATAATAATACTGAATATGACTTAGGTGAGTTAATAAATACATTATTATTTGACGAAGGATTATTAGAAGTCGCTAAAAATAAAGGATACGAACTATATGAATCTTCATATAAAACAGATATATGTTTCGTTAAATATGATTATTTAATATCAAAAAGTGCCAATACAGTTGCATATTATAATTATAAGATATCTATCTGCAGAAGAATCACAGATATGTTAGTTTATATATTGAAGTTATTAAAAAAAAATTATTAATTATTAATCTAAATGAAATTAGAACTAATAGGAAAATTTAACTTAAAACTCTACTAAGTGTGCTTCAAGTTCGGCTCAAAAAAAAAGTTATCACATGATTAAAAATGCCATATATAGAAATGATAAGGTATTGTCCTTTTCAATTTTTCTTTTCTTTTTTATCCAAATACTCAATGGTTCAATAAAATTAACCTTTGAATTTTCATCAATTCAAAATTCATTAATTTCTAATTTCTTTGGAGTAATTTATATTATTCATTTTATTGTTAGAGTTTTTCCTATTATTTATAAAAGGAGTAAAAATATTTTGATATTATCTTACGTAACTTTTATTCCTTTATATTTATTTAGCCTTATTTCCGTTTCATCTAGAGGTGAGCAAATCGAATGGCTAATGAGTTCTTATATTTTATGGACTTTTGCTTTTTGGATTCCTTTGGGTGTTAGTGCTTATTCTATATTAAATTATAAAACATTATATGATGTTTTAATTAAATACTCTTATATTTTATCTGTTATTTTATTTATTGTTTTTTTAAAAACTGTATTTTTTATGTCAAAAGAACAAGAGATGATTTATAGTATGGGTTTTTCATATCTTTGTCTTATACCTGCAATTCTGCATTTATCATATTATCTAGTCTATAAAAGAAAAATAATTTTACTTATTTTCTTAGGTGAGATGATTATGATATTATTAATTGGTTCAAGAGGTGCGATAATTACCCTTTTCTCATTTATTATTATTAAATTCTTCATATCAAACAGCCCCTTATTTTTTAAGTTTACTAGAGCGATTTTAATCACATCAGTATTTTCAGTTCTCTTTTTTAATCTTGGAAATATTAATAATTTCGTTAAAGAAAAATATGGTATTCATAGTCGTACTTTGGCTAAATTCTCAGATTCTGATACAGAGCAAGTAACAAATAGGTCTATTTCTTGGTTGACTGGATTAAAGTTAATCGAAGAAAAACCGATATTAGGCTATGGTATAGGTGGTGATTATTACCCTATGGTAAAAGGTACAAGTTTTTTGGAAGCTCCAATTGGTTCCCCTCATAATGGCTTTATTCAATTAGCAATGCAATTGGGTGTGCCATTTGGATTGTTTTTTGGTTTATGGTTGTTTTTTTCAATATTTAAGATTAGAAAAAATCATTCTTTTCAGCATCGAGAATTATTAATAATTACATTTGTGATTTTTATCATTCCGTCATTGACTGTAGCGGATGGGATTTTTATCAAACCTGGAATTGCAATGTATATATATATGAATTTAAAATATAGTTCCAAAAATAAAATTATCAATTCAATTTAAAAAAGATAGTATGAGTAAATTAATTAAATCGTATTTAAATAAGTTTTATTATTATCGATATTTAGCGTTCAAAAAGCATAAGAGAGATGTATTAAAAAATCCTAAATCTGAAGCAAATCGAGTATATTATCCTTTTTTTAAGAAGAAGATCAATTGGAACAACCCTAAAGATTTAATAGAAAAGACTTATTGGTTACAGTTTAATGCTAATACTAATCTTTGGACAAAATATACTGATAAATATCTTGTTCGCGATTATATTAAAGAATGTGGATATGAGAGTTTATTACCTGAATTATATGGAAAATGGGATTATGTAAAAGATATTAATTTTGATGAATTACCTGTCAGCTTTATTTTAAAGTCAAATAATGGTTGTGGAACTGTATTTATAGTTAAAGATAAATCAAAAATGAATCTTAAATCAGTAAAGAAACAATTGAATAGATGGTCATCTATAACTTATGGTTATCGATCTGCTCAATTACACTATTTAAATATTAAACCATGTTTTATTGCTGAAGAATTATTATTAAATAATGAAGAAGATAATTTATTATCTCCTAGTTCTCTGATTGATTATAAAGTTTATTGTATTAATGGAGAGCCTGAAGCAATTTGGGTTGCTTATGATAGAGATTATTATGGAGGAGTTAAGATGACAATGTATGACTTAAATTGGCAAAGTTTTTCTAAAAATTTAGTTTCAAGTGATTATTATACTTTTTCTAATAAAGATATACCAAAACCACCATGTCTTCAAGAAATGCTCGATGTAAGTAGAAAATTATCTGAACCATTTAGTCAAGTTAGGATTGATTTCTATGTGATTAATAATGAGCCTGTGTTTGGAGAAATGACTTTTACTGCTGGGTGGGGTTTTTTTACAAATGACTTTTACAATTATTTAGGCAGCAAAATTACCTTAAGTAAGTTAAGCCAATAACTATCAAAGAAATAGAAAATAAGTAATGGAAAAAGTCAATAAAAAGATAGTTTTCTTATTAACCAACAGAAAGCATTCCGGAGTTTTGAAAAGAGTTGAAAGCTTTATAGAAAAAGGTGTTGATGTTGAAATATATGGTTTTGATAGGGGGTTTGGTAAAGAAATTAATATATTGAAAGGGATAAAAATAATCGATTTAGGTCTCGTTGACAATGGAAAATCATATTTTTCAAAAATAATAAGAGCAAATTTTATTTTCAGAAAAATATTTAAAAAACACTCTAAGAATGTCATTTATTATGTTTTCTCTTTTGATTTCGCCCTTCTATGTTTCTTAAATAGAAAAAAATACGTTTATGAAATAAGAGATTTAGTCTATGGTTATTTTTCTTCAAAAATTATCATTAATCTTTTTAAGATTATAGATAAATTATTAATACGGTTTTCTTTATTAACAGTAGTGTTATCTGAAGGGTTTGTGAAATTCTTATATAAAAATAAGAAAAATAAAAAAATAATAATTCAACCTAATAAACTTCATGGTTTTTTTAAAGATACAATTAGACCTGAAATAGAAAATAATTCGAAAAGTAAAATCACTTTTGGTTATATTGGATTTTTTAGATTTCCTAATACAATAATGAGATTTGCAAGAGTTATAGGTGAGAACTTTCCTAATCATAAGGTTATGTTCTTTGGAGATGGTATTCCAGAATACAAAAACATGATTAATAATTTGGTAATTAAACATGATAACATCTATAATTTAGGGAGTTTTAAAAACCCTGAGGATTTAGCGTCAATTTATGAGCAAGTTGATATTTCATTATCTTGTTATGATAATAATTTTGTAAATGTTCGTTATGCGGAACCAAATAAATTATATGAATCAATCTTTTTTAACACTCCGATTGTGGTTAGTGAAAATACTTTTTTGGGACAGAAAGTTTTAGATTTAGAAATAGGGTTTGTCCTTAATTCATCAAAAGATATAGAGATTTTAGATTATGTAAATAATTTAAATTTTAAAGCTATAAATAAAAAGAAGAAGCATATGGCGCAATTATTGTCAATTGATTTAATTGATGATAAAGCCACTAAAATAATAAGCTATATCAATAAGAATGATAAATAAAGTTTCAATAACAACACCATTATACAACTCATAAAACATATAATTAATGAAAGAAAAATTAGTTTCCATAATTATGCCTTCTTACAATTCAGCTAAATTTATATCTGATTCAATATTTTCAATACAACAACAAACTTACAATAATTGGGAACTTATAATTACGGATGATTGTTCTTCGGATAATACTATAGAGATAATTAAAACTTTTCAAAAAGAAGATTTACGGATAAAGCTTTTAGTGCTCAGTTCTAATTCTGGTGCTGGGGTAGCTAGAAATAACAGTATAAAATTTGCTAAAGGTAGGTTTATAGCTTTTTGTGATTCTGATGATAAATGGAAGAAAGAAAAGTTAACATCTCAATTGCAATTTATGGAAAAATATAACTTGTCGTTAACCTATTCAGGTTATGATTCTGTTGATTCAAATGGCAACTTTGAACGAAAAATCAATGTTCCCAAAACGATAACTTATTCTAAAATACTTAAAAATAATTATTTTGGATGTTTAACTGTAGTTTATGACGTTAAACTAATTGGTAAAAGGTATATGCCTAAGATTAGAAATAGACAAGACTGGGCTCTATGGATTAATATATTAAGAGATATTGAAGCTACTAAGGGAATGCAAGATTCTCTAGCTATTTATAATAACAGGCTTGAATCAATTTCTAGCAATAAGTTTAATATGTTAATCTATACTTGGAGAATTTATAAATATGAACTTGGTTTTAATTATATGACATCTATGTCATATATGATAATTTATTTATTTTATTTTGCACTTAAAAAAGTAAAACACAATAAGATTTAGGTTTAATTTTATATATATATATATATGAAAACAGTTTTAATTACAGGAGCTTCCGGTTATTTAGGTAAAAGTTTTATTAGTTCATATTCCAAAAAGTATAAATTTGTTGCTTTTTCATTACGAAATGATAAAATTGAAAACATTAATTTTTCAACTATAGATGTAATTGTTCATTGTGCTGCATTAGTCCATCAAGTGGAAGAAAAGGGTTACAAAGAATATCAAAAAATAAATGTATTATACACTTTAGATTTAGCAGCCAAAGCAAAACAAAATGGAGTGAAACATTTTGTTTTTGTAAGTAGTATTGCTGTTTTTGGTAATAACAATAGCTATATTAATTCAAATTCTATACCTATTCCAGAAACTAATTATGGAAGAAGTAAATTAGAAGCTGAAAAAAAATTAAAAAATATAGAAAATAATAATTTTATTGTATCTATTGTAAGGCCTCCCATGATTTATGGTAAAAATGCTCCAGGTAATATTTCTAAAATCATTAAATTAACAACTAAATTAAGAGTTCTGCCATTGGGAGGTATTAAAAATAAAAGAACTTTTGTGTTTATTGAAAACTTAATGTTTTATCTAAATAAGATTATAGAAAGAGCTGAAAGAGGTGTGTTTCTTGTTTCTGATGATGAATCCATCAGTACCTCTGAACTAATAAATATCATTTCAAAGAAGAAAAATATAAATTTTAAATTACCTTTTTTAGGCTTAATTTTAATGGCTATAAAACCAAATATGTACACTAAATTATATGGAAATTTAGTTACAGATAATTCTGACACTTTAATCAAACTTGATTGTAAAACCCCTTTTTCTGCAAAACAAGGATTAGCTAGTATTTTAAAATAAAATTATTTTTAAAATTAAAATAGTTTATTTTTTTTAAATCAACAAGCTTATAATATTAAGCTTATTAAGTAAGACTTTATAGAATTTAAATAACAAAAATATAAATGGAAAATATGAAAAATATAATACCACTGAAGGTATTGTTTATTAAAGATTGTGAAAAACATAATTTATATTTAATACAAAAAATAAAATATGTTTTTAACTAAGTTCTTAAGAAATCCTTCATCTGGTAATTATATCAGAGAAGTTGACGCTTTGCGATTTTTTGCTATTTTACCTGTTTTAATGCTCCACATGAATACCTCTTTTTTTAGAAATTTCGAGACTGTATTTTTTAATGAACTAGAATTTTCTTTTTTAAAACATGGTGTTTGGGGTGTTGAATTGTTTTTCTCTATTAGTGGATTTGTAATTAGTCTACCGTTTTTTATTAAAATACAGTCAAATAATTACAATATTCTCACAAAGAATTATTTTATAAAAAGGTTCAAAAGAATTGAGCCTCCATTTATAGTAAGCTTATTAATAATTTATATTATTTCTTTAGTTAGTAAAAGATTAGTTTTTTTCGATTCTATTGATAATTTTATAGCTTCATTATTTTATGTCCATAAATTTATATATGCAGAATGGAGCACAATTAATCCCGTTACTTGGAGTCTAGAAACAGAAATTCAATTTTATATGTTTATTCCATTCATATTTTTAGTATTCAGTAAAATTAAAAAAGTATATATATATATATTAGCATCGTTAATATTTGCAATTTCTATCTATTTACATTCTTCTTTAGATCTTTTAGGTCCTCGTCTTGACAAGTCAATATTGGGATATGCACATCTTTTTATTGTTGGAATTTATATATCATATTTGTATGTTTATAAAAATCAATATTTTAAAAAATCATTTATTTTTGACGGAATATTTCTCATATCATTTGCATTAATATATGCTGCAAAAATATTAGATTTAATTCTCTTACTAGATATTGGAATTTTTTTACTTTTTATCTCAATATTTAAATCAAAGATCTTCAATAAATTATTTTGTAAAAACATATTTGTCATAATTGGAGGGATGTGTTATTCAATTTATTTGTTGCATTACGCCATAATTCATTTTTCTCACAATTCCTTAAAATTTCTTCAAATTGAAAATTTTATAATAGTCAATACACTTTCAATTATTTTTGTAATCTTTATTTCATCAATTTTTTATCTTTATGTGGAAAAACCTTTTATGACTTCTGTAAAAAAAATAAATATATGAGGATTCTTTAAAATTAAATATTAATATTTTTCGAAAGCTTAGTAATAGCTTTAGCAAATTGTCTGTTATTTTTATTGTCTGAGAATTGTATTCCAAACCCATATTATATTACTCAAATAAATAAAGTATGGCTGTAAGAACGATATAGTATTAAATTATTATACATAAAATAAATCTAGGATTAAAGGTAGATATTCTTGGATAAGTGATTTCTAAATCAATCGATATCTCATTAAATTTTGTTGTCAATTAAATTGTTTATAAAGTAAAAACAACAATCTTTGACAATATATTTAGAAAATGGTAGTAAAAGATAAAATTTATCAATCAAAAATAATATGCTTTTAACTACTAACCTCTTCAAATATTTATCAATTAAATACCAATTAAAAATCTTTATAATACTATAACATGAATAAATTTGAAAAAAAATCCTACAATAAAATAAGTTTCAACAAAGATCTTTCTAGAAATAACAACTTTTTATCAAATAAAATTATTGGTCATAAAATTTTAATTATTGGTGGAGCCGGAACAATAGGATCTAGTTACATCAAACAAATATTAAAATACAAACCCTCAAAGATAACTGTCGTAGATATTAATGAAAATGGGTTAACCGAATTAACTCGAGACTTGAGAAGCTCTATTTTATTAGATTATAAACCTGAATATATAACTTATCCAGTTAATTTATTGAGTGATACATTTGATAAAATTTTTAATTCTTGTAGTTGGCAAGTTGTAGCAAACTTTTCAGCTCATAAACATGTGCGATCTGAAAAAGACAAGATTTCAGTAGAAGCTTTAATTAAAAATAATGTCTACGGTGCCATTAAACTTTTAAAATTATGCGAGCAAAACCCTCCTAAATATTTCTTCAGCGTTTCTACAGATAAGGCTGCCAATCCTGTTAATATAATGGGAGCATCAAAGTCTTTGATGGAAAAATTGATATTATCAGAAAAAGATCAATTTAGAGTATCAACAGCAAGGTTTGCCAATGTCGCATTTTCTAATGGAAGTTTGTTAGACGGATTTACCTATAGATTGAATAAACAACAACCATTAAGTTGTCCGTCAGACATAAAACGTTTTTTTGTAACTCCAGAGCAATCTGGTCAAATATGTTTATTGGCTACCTTTTTAGGAGATACAGGAAATATTTTCTTTCCTAAATTAGATTTTCATAAGGATCAAATCTACTTTAAAGAAATTGCATTAGAATTTTTAAAGGAGAACGGATTTGAGCCTGAATTGGTCAAATCAGAAAAAGAAGCGAAAGAATTTGATTTTGATAGCAATCCATCAAAGTACCCTATTTATTTTTTCAAGACAGATACTTCCGGAGAAAAAACATACGAGGAGTTTTATACTGAAGAAGAAGATTATGAAATTAACAAATATGATGCTTTAGGATTCATAAAAACACCAGAGATTAAAATATCTTTTGAAGACGTAGAATCTGATTTTGAAAATGTATTTAATAATCTTAATTCAAATAAGTCTGATATTGTAACTATTATTAAAAAGTATGTTCCTGATTTCATGCATATTGAAACGGGTAAACACTTAGATCAAAAAATGTAAATTATGTATAAATTTTTAAAACGCTTGTTAGATATAGTTACAAGTCTTATTACTCTTATTATTTTGCTGCCTGTTTTTATTCCAATCATCATAATTTTAAGATTTACAGCAGAAGGAGAAGTTTTCTACTTTCAAGAACGTTACGGGATTCATAATTCAAGATTCCAAATATGGAAGTTTGCAACCATGCTTAAGAATTCTATGAACATTGGTACTGGTAGTATTACGCTTCAAAATGATTTTAGAGTTACAAAGATTGGGTTCTTTTTAAGAAAAACAAAGATTAATGAACTCCCACAAATTATTAATATTTTAAAAGGAAATATTAGTTTGGTGGGGCCTAGGCCATTAGTTACAAAAACATTTTCTGCATATAATGAAGATGTACAATCTAAAATATATAATGTAAAGCCAGGTCTTACGGGAATAGGTTCCATTATTTTTAGAGATGAGGAGTCAATTATTTCAGCTGTTAAAGATGAAGATCCACATGAGTTTTATAAGCGTATTATAGCACCTTATAAAGGAGAGTTAGAAATGTGGTATCAATTAAACAATTCTTTTTTCTTAGATTTACAATTAATCTTTATGACTGCTTGGGTAATTTTTTTTCCTACTTCAAAACTTTATGAAAAATGGTTTAAAGATTTGCCAAAACGAAATTTTTAATTTACAAGTTATGCCATTCGATCCTAATTCGGCAAAGAAAGCAGGTAAAAAGTCCAAACGAGGACCTGCAAAAAAAGAAGGGCCTTCCATTAAAGAAAAGATGGAAATGCTCTACGAAAAAGTGCTGGATGACCTGCTCATAAACCAAGAAAAACTCACTAAAACAGAACGGGTAAAAGTTTTTGTAACCCTGTCTAATTATATCTTTCCAAAAACAAAGTCTGTACGAGACAAATTTACCCTAGAACAACTAAAAGAGAAAAGAGAAGATCACTTTA
>Ga0209533_1003247_pt1 | contig 14511 bp, 8 predicted proteins | sample COG_04_FD_184748 | JGI IMG/M metagenome (GOLD analysis project Ga0209533, IMG submission 184748) | Pelagic Microbial community sample from North Sea - COGITO 998_met_04 (SPAdes) (version 2) | ecosystem: Environmental > Aquatic > Marine > Neritic zone/Coastal water | place: Helgoland, sampling... | reverse complement strand
GATTTGAGCGTGCCGAAGCGTAGCTGCCGGCAGTGTTAGGGTCCACCACAGCTTTCATAGGATACCCTCATTCGAAGCCCCCTGACCGATATCTGCACTGGTTAAAGATGAGCGATTATAAGAATAACGACATGACCCCATTTTAGTTCATGTTGATTGGTGGTTCCTGTTACTCATGAGGGTTGTCGCATCGCTCGGATTTGCCTTCGTCCCTTCGTGGTTCCCGCATCGTTCGTGGTGTTGGATGTTTATTTTAAACGTTTGGTGCTGCTATGGGCCCGTTTGACCCCTGCTATGGGCCAGGCCAGATCAGTCCACCTTGCGGGCGATGCGTTCGATGTGCGCGACGATCTCGTCTATTGAGTCGATCTGCGAATCGACTTCGATCGATTCCAATGCCCCGGCTAAATCATTTATTTTACTTTGAAGGAAATCTTTTTTCTCAATCAGGGTTTCGCGGTTTTCGCTTTCCCAGAATTCGCCCTCATCGGTCACGATCAGGTCGGACATGTAGTGTTTCTTTAAATACCGAAGGAGCCCAACGATCCAGATGTGCGTGTCGACTGAGGTGAATTGTGTCTTGGTCGCGCAATATTCCGAGTATTCTGTCGCTTCGATCTGATTGGTAATCAGGTCGGCAAGATTACGTAAGCGCCCGTGTCGATCGAAGATGAAGCAGAGCGGCTCACAGTCACCCGTTGGGTTGACGATCAACCCGAAAAAGTCCGGATCGACTTCATCGTCGTTGATGCGCTGCGACATCCAACCCATGGAGCCGGCGATGTCTTCCAGCTCGTCAACGAGTGGCTTGATCTTCTCTGTGCGGTCAATGCCGCCGCGGTAGTGTATGGTGAGTCCCATGGAGTTATGTTTATTTGAGGTGAATATTGGCTGATTCTAACTTTTTAAAGGAAATAGCAGTGCCAGGCTAAAAGCAGCTGAGGAAATAGCAGTGCCAGGCTAAAAGCAGCTGAGTCGTTGGACATTTTGGTTAATTTAGTTACCTTTTATGGCATGAGAATACGACGACACAAGGTGAGTGGTGCTTCTGCCGTGTATCATTGCATGACGCGCACGGTGAATGGTGAGATGCTGTTTAAAGACCGCGAGAAAGAGATGCTGCGTAAAATGCTGTGGCAGGTGGCTGACTTCTGTGGGGCAGAGATCTTAACCTATTGCGTGATGACAAATCACTTCCACGTATTGTTGCATATCCCTGAGCAAGTAACTCTCTCAGATGCAGAGCTGATGCGGCGTTATAAGGTGCTGTATCCCAAGCCGACCAAATTCCAATCCGCCTCGACGAAGGTGATGGAGTCGCAACTTGAAGCGGGCAGTGAGGAGGGGGATGTGATCCGTCGTAAGCTCCGAGCGCGAATGGGGGATGTCTCTGAGTATATGAAAACGGTAAAACAGCGTTTCTCCGTGTGGTATAATCGTTCGCACCAGCGCTACGGAACATTGTGGGCTGATCGCTTCAAATCGGTGTTAGTCGAGGGGGCGGGGAATCCGCTGCAAACGATGGCGGCTTACATCGACCTCAATCCTGTGCGTGCAGGGCTCGTCGAGGATCCGAAGGATTACCGTTTCTGCGGCTATGCTGAGGCGGTCGCCGGAGTGGTGGAGGCCAAGAAGGGGTTGATTCATGTTTGGAGCGATCACGGCGCGAAGCGGATTGATTCAGCGCTGCGTGCGCACCGGTCGCTGATATTTGGTAAGCGTGCGTCTGAACCCGGCTTATCTGAGATGACGCGTAAACGCGCACTGAAGGTGTTGGATCAGGAAGATGGGCACTTACCGAAGGCTGTGATGCTTCGTTGTCGTGTGCGCTATTTCACCGATGGCGCGATCCTCGGCTCGGCGGAGTTTGTGCGCGGCTTTACCGGAGCCTGGCAGATGGAGCGTGGACGCAAGCATCCTCCGAAGGTCAATGCGATGCGTGGCACGGATTGGGGCGACCTTGCTGTGATTCAAGGCCTGCGACGGCAGGTCTTCGGTTAGGTTGAAAAAGGGGTCGTTTCGTAATGTTTAAGGGCTTTCTTCTCGCCGCCTCTCATCTGGAATTTACTCAAAACATTACGACCCTTTTTAAGTCTGCAGAGTAGAGCGTCGATCTCGCCTCTGCGCAGGCCGCAGCCGAGGCTGAGTCGCAGCTTCTTGAATTGCTGATTTTGACTCTCTGCGTCGAATCGTGCTTTCCGTTTTTTTGGCCGGGGACTCGTTCAGCAACGGGGAATCGCCACATAGAGTTCTTTTCTGGCGTTTTTAAACTGAAAGGGGCGTCGCTCTACAAGAAATAGCGCACGTAGCCGTTTTCACGGATGCCCTGGAGCCAGCGGTCTTGAGTCTCGCGGGCAATTTCGCCGACGAGGACATTTTCGATCGCATCGCGCACTTCGGTGACGGGCTGGATCATTTCTTCTCGTTTGTCTTCACAATAGAGGATGAAGATGGTGTTGTTGAGCTCTACGGGCTGGCTGTAGTTGCCGGGCTCTAAGTCGAATGCGACGGCGCTAAGCTCTTTGCGGATGTCTTGGCGCTCGATCCAGCCCCAGTCGCCGCCTTTGCGGCTCATTTCGTCTTGGCTGTATTTACGTGCGAGGTCGCCGAAGTTATCGCCTTCACCGAGTTCTTGAATGATTTTCTTAGCGGTCTGATGGAGGAGGGCGGTGCCTTCGTCTGCGATCGGGGTCAGGATGATCTGCCGTAGGTGCATGGCTTCTTCCTGATAAAAGCGGATCTTGTTATCGATGTAAAAGGCTTGGATGCGCTCCGGGCTGATCTCGGATTGAGATTTGCGGTTTTGCTGGCGCATCACGTTGACGACGACACGCTTGTAGATGTTTTCGCGGAATTCGCGGGCGGTGAGTCCTTGGGCGCGTAGGTATTCTAGGAAGCGGCCACGGTCACCGCCGAAGTCGCGGTTGAGCACTTCGTCGTATTCCTGGTCGATGTAGGACTGTGGGAGCAGCAGGCCTTTTTTCTCAGCGGCTTTGACGATGAGGATGCGGTCGATCAAATTTTGCAGCACTTCGCGGCTGATGGTGTCGATGCGCTCGGAGAACTCTTGTTCGCTGCGGGCTTCGGCGCGCAGGCGAGGGATGACGGGCTCGAGCTCTCGGCGGAGCTGCTCGATGGTGATGATCTCGCCTTCTGCGATGGCGGCAATGCCGTTGCCCAAACGGACGAGTGCGGCGTCTTGCTGGGCGTGCGCGTTGTGAGCGAGGCCGAGGAGAGCGAGGGAAGCGAGGAGAAATGAAAGAGAGCGTTTAAGCGTCATGGCGCACGTGGCAGGTGAGTAAGTGTTTGAACTGCGCCCAACAGTAGAAAGGGATCTTAAGTGGTCAAGCGGCGAAAGTGCTTCTTCGCAGCTTGATTACGCGCGATGCGGATGCTGGCAGGTCGGGCACGATAGTATGAAGGTGGCGCCTTTGCCCAGTTCGCTCTGAACCTGTATTTCCACGCCTAAGCGTTCGCACATTTTCTTCACGAGGTAGAGTCCGAGTCCGGTGGAGGTCTCGTTGGCGGTGGGTTTGGCTGAGAGACGGGCAAACTTTGTAAACAGTCGTGCCTGGTCGTCCTCGCTGATGCCGGGGCCGTTATCTTGGATCTGTATTTCGAAGCGGTCTTGCTTGTGGCGGCTACTGATGACGACTTTGCCGCCGATCGGTGTGTATTTGATCGCATTACTGGTCACATTGTTGATGCACACGGAGAGCCAGTCGGGCTTACTATAAACGGGGCCTTCATCGTTGGAGGTCAGGTCGAAATCGATGGTGATTTTTTTCGTTTGCGCGGCACTGCGGAACTCTGCGGCGATTTTGTGGATGATGTCATTACAATCAACCGCTTCGAGCTCGATCTTGCCGTGGAATGCTTCGATGCGGGACACGTCGAGCAGGGACTGGGTCAAGGCCAGCATGCGCTCGCCGCAGTCCTGAACGTCTGTGACGAAGGCTGCTCGGTCAAATTCGAGTGTGTCGTCGTCGTATTCGGCTAATTGGCAGAGCCCCAGGATGCCGTTGAGTGGGTTGCGTAGGTCGTGGGCAATGATGCTGATAAAATCGTCCTTCTCTTTATTCAGCTCTGAGAGTTTTTGGTTGGCTGAGGAGCGTTGCTCGGCCGCGAGGCTGAGTTCCGCCTTCTGAATTTCATTTTGGTGATTGATCTGTGTGAGCTCTAGGTTTCGTTTTTCGATTCGAACTTGTGTGCGCTTGATGACTGAGCCGCAGATCAACGCGACGATCGTGGTGACCAAGAGTGACAGTAGGATATTGAACCAGAGCTGTTCTTTGATCGGAGCCAGCATCTTTTGTTCACTTTGCTCGACGATCAGGAACCATTCGAGCTCGGGGATAAAGCGGCAATTGAGCATGTATGTGCTGCCGTCGCGCTTATAGGTGGCTGCGGTGCTTTTTTGCTCGAGTAGTTCTGTGGCGGTGGTCTCCAGCCCCGGGATTGCCTGCAGACTCTGGTATTTTAGCAGCGGGCTGTTGGAGGGCCTGAGCACGATTTCGCCGTCTGCATTGAGGAAGTAGATCTGTCGGTCGTATTTTGCTTCATAGCGGCTGATGAGGTGGTTGACGTTGTTAACGGTGAGGCCGACGCCTGTGATGCCGATGAATTCGTCGTTGTAGTCAAATACCCGGTAGTTGATGAAGATCGTCATCTGATCCTGATTGGCCATGTCCAGGTCAACGTTGATCTCATAGGGCGCGTCGAGGTCTCGGGCGTTGAAATACCACGCATCACGCGGCTCATCTTCTTTGACTTCTTTTAGCAGGCCATGCGCATGGTAGTAGTTGCGGCTTTGTTCGGACACGAAGAAGCTGCTGACGGTGCTATATTGAACCTTAATCTCGTGCAGGAATTTAGTGATCAGGCTCGTGTCGTGCTCCCCATTGAGCGCCCAGTCACGCAGGAACGTGTCGTTGGCCATCAGGGATGAGATGAAGATCGGGCTGAGTAAGTCACGCTGGATCTCGGAGTATACGTTGTCCGAAGTGAGCGGTAGTGTGCTCTCGGTGATGTTACGGCGCATGTTACTGCGCGCAGCCATGTAGCTGCTGATGCTATTGGTCAAGAAGCCGGCAAAGAGAATCAGACAGACCAACCATGGCCAAAGGGTGTTTTTTGAGAGAAGCATTTGATGAAGAAAAAGGGGGGCGCCTATTTAAAAGAAGAAGCATTACTCTTTAATGTGCTGGCGACTTTTGGTTCCGAATCAAGAATTTCTGGATTTCCTGCAGCCTTATTAGCGGGTCTTTTGCGGACAATCGTGGGAAACGCGCACCAGTTTTTAGGAATTCTCCGGATTTATCCGGCTGTGCGAGGCGGCAGATCAGGCGTTCGCTCTCACTCTCGACGCGGCGCACGCCCGCGCCTTCGGCAAACACGCGCACGCGGCTCACTTCGATCAGCGCCTGAGTGGCGCGGGGCAATTTTCCAAAGCGGTCGGCCAGCTCTTCGGCGATTTCTTGAATGATCGCGTCCGTGTTGGCCAGCGCGAGGCGGCGGTAGAGGTCGATCCGTAGGCGTGGTTCGGCGACGTAGTCGGCAGGTAAGGCGGCTTCGATGAGTTGGTCGGAATGGTCGCGGTATTCGGATTCCTTAATCGCAGCGAAGGCGAAGCTGCCGCTGGTGCGTCGCGAGCGCGTGCCACCTTCGCCGGTAGCGATAAAGTCGAGCTTCACTTCGGCGCGGATACGATCCGCGCCGGGTTCGCCTTTGAGTCGGGCGACGCTTTGTTTGAGCAATTGACAGTAAAGCTCGAAGCCGACGCCTGCGATGTGGCCGCTTTGTTGTGAGCCGAGCAGGTTGCCCGCGCCGCGTAGTTCGAGATCGCGCATTGCGATGCGGAAGCCCGCTCCGAGCTGGTTGTGCTGTTTGAGGGCATTGAGGCGTTTCTGCGCATTGTCGACCAGCGCGGCGTGGCGGTGGAGCAGGAGATAGGCGTAGGCTTGGCGCTTAAACCGACCCACGCGTCCACGAATTTGGTAGAGCTGCGCCAGCCCGAAACGGTCCGCCCCTTCGATGATCAAGGTATTGCAATTCGGAATGTCGATGCCGGACTCGATGATCGTGGTGCAGACCAACACGTCGAAATCGCCCGCGACGAATTGTGTCATTATTTTTTCAAGCTGACCTTCCTCCATCTGCCCGTGGCCGACGGCGACGCGCAGCTTCGGGTGCATCTCACGCACCTGATGTGCCACGCCTTCGATGGTGGCCACGCGGTTGTGCAGGTAGAACACTTGGCCACCGCGGTCGGTTTCAGCCTGGATTGCGCCTTTGATCAGGTCGGCGGAGTAGCTTTTAACGATGGTCTCGATCGGACGTCGGTTGATGGGCGGCGTTTCGATCACACTCATCGCACGTGCTCCAGCGAGTGCCATATAGAGTGTGCGGGGGATCGGGGTGGCGCTGAGCGTCAGAATATCGACGTTGGCGCGCAGTTGCTTGATACGTTCCTTTTGCTTCACGCCAAAGCGTTGCTCTTCGTCGACGACAAGCAGGCCAAGGTCTTGAAAGTGTACGTCCTTGCTGAGCAGTCGGTGGGTGCCGATGACGATGTCGATCTTGCCTTCGGCGAGGTTGGCGATGATCTCCTTGTTTTGCTTGGCGCTGCGAAAGCGGCTGACCATATCGATGATGATCGGGTATTCGGCCATGCGCTCGCGAAAGGTATTGAGATGTTGCTGGCACAGCACGGTAGTCGGCACCAGTAGGGCGACTTGTTTGCCCGCCAGCACGGCTTTGAGCGCCGCACGGATCGCCACCTCGGTTTTGCCGAATCCCACATCCCCGCAAATGAGGCGATCCATCGGTAGCTTTGCCTCCATATCCGTCTTGGTGGCTTCGATGGCAGTGAGCTGATCCGGTGTCTCGGTAAACGGGAACGCGCCTTCGAACGTCGTTTGCCACGGGTGGTCGGGCGGGAAGTTGTAGCCGCCATGTTGGCTGCGCTCGGCGTGTAAGGTGAGTAGCTCGGCGGCGTAGTCGAGTGTGGCGATCTCGGCGGCGGCGCGGGTCTTGTCCCATGCGGCTCCGCCGATCTTGCCGAGCTTCGGGCTCGATTTAGTCAGGCCGACGTAGCGCGTCAGCAGGTGCGACTCGTGCAACGGCACATGCACCGTCATTTGATCGGCAAACTCGACGGTGATCACTTCTTTCGTGCCGCCTTGGATCTCTAACTTGCTCAGGCCACGAAAGAGGCAGACGCCGTGCTGTAAATGCACCAGCGGATCGCCATCGGCGAGTTCGGTGAAGTCGAGCAGTTGATCGACCTGCGAGATCGTTGGCCGTGCGCGTTCTTGGGTGCGGGTTATCTTGCGGCTTTGCCGCCCGAAATATTCGGTGTCGGTGATGAGGACGATGCCCGACGAGGTCTTTGTCTGTTTGAGTGGCAGCCATGCGGGCGATCCCGGGCAGATGAATCCGCCGGAGATGGTGCCATGCAGATACTTCGGCTTGAGCTTCGCGGTGAGTGGATTTTCTGCGAGTAACTCCGCGATGCGGCTGGCTTCGCTCTCGCTTGCGGTGACGAAGTAGAGTGTGCGTTTGTCTTTCTTTGCCCAGTCCGCGATGTTGCTTTCAAACTTGGTGCGGGCGCTTTGCTCGGATTCGAAGCGGTCAAATCCGACTTGCACCGCGTTGGTGTGGTGCCGGTAGTTCTCGGTCGGCTCGGTGGCGAGTTCGACGCGCGCAGCACCGTCGAACAGCACGGGATCTGTATCCAACGAGCAAATACCGATACGCAGGTCATTGGCTGCGGTGCGCAGTGCAAAGACTTGCTCAACGCTGCGAATGTTGCCCCTGGTGCTGGTTAGCTTCTCAAAGCGATAGGGGTGTTCGCGCACGAGCTGCGAGGGCTCTTCGAGTAGCCACGCAATGGGCGCATCGCTTAAATAATCGATGAATTTACCATCGGAGGCAGCGGCGTCTTTAGCGCTTTCGGCAGCCGATACGGTGATGGATTGGACGTTTTCTAGCGTGCGCTGCGTACTGGGTTCGAAGGTGCGGATGCTTTCGATCTCGTCGCCAAAGAAGTCGAGCCGGTAGGGCTGGTTGGCATCGTAGGGGTAGATGTCGATCAGGCCGCCGCGCGTGGCGAGTTGGCCTGGGTGTTCGCAGAGTGCTTCGGAGTCGTAGTCGAGTTCGTGTATGAAAGTGTCGATCAGCGCTTTGAACGGGTGCGCTTCGCCGGTTCGTAGCTTGAGCTGGCGGCTTTCGAAGTGTGTGCGATCCGGGCAGGCGCCGAGAATTGCCTCGGGTGTGGCGACGATCAGCCGCGCGTGTTGACTGGGGCGTAGCAGTGCGCTGAGCACAGTGAGGCGTTCGCAGATACGGTCGGCGCGGCGTGTTGCGTCGATGTCTGGCGGTGGCTCTTCGGGGAAGTGCAGCACTTCGAGTTTGGTCTTCGGCGCGAGCCACTGCGCGTAGGTCTCTGCTTCGGTTGCCAGTTCTTGCGCGCGGCGCGGATCAGTGACGAGAAGCACGGAGGTCTGCTTCGCCCGTTTCTTCGCGAGTGTCGTGACGAGCGCGGCGCGTGCCTCGGCGCTGACGCCGTGGAACAAGGTGGTCGTGCCAGTATCTGGAAGGAGTCCGCCCATTAACCGTTGATTTGTTGCAGCGCGTGTGCGGCGGCTGCGGTTTCAGCTGATTTTTTAGAGCTGCCTTGCCCGCGCCCGAGTTCTTTGCCGTCGATCTGCACCGCGGCACTATAGATGCGAGCGTGATCGGGGCCTTCGTCGTCCAGTGCGATATAGTCTGGCACCGCACCGGCATAGTGGAGTTGCGTCCATTCTTGGAGGCGGCCTTTGGGATTGCCCATACTGCCGTTTTTCGGAGCTGCCTGTAGGGCCTGTCCGAATACTCGCAGGATAAAGGTGCGAGCCGCATCGATGCTGCCATCTAGGTAAATCGCGCCGATGAGGGCTTCGAGGGCATCTTCGAGCATGGCCGCACTGGGCTCGGGGTGGTGTTGCCGTTGTGCGTCGCTGACTTGCAGCGCTTCGTCTAGCCCGAGGGTGCGGGCATGGGCGGTCAGTGCCTTGCCGTTGACGAGCGCCGCGCGCATGTGATCGAGTGCGCCTTCGTCCAGAGTGGGGTTGTCTTGGTAGAGCGCTTCAGCGATGACGAGATCGAGCACCGCATCGCCTAAAAATTCAAGGCGTTGGTTATCACCTGTTTCCGAATCGCAGCTGGGGTGGGTGAGGGCGAGTTCCAATAATGTCTGATCAGAGAAACGGTAGCCGACCTGTCTTTCAAAGGCGTTCAGTGGATGTGTCATGGTGAAAATATTCAGAATTGTGTGGCATGCTGCATGCTTGTCTAAAGCAACGCCGACACAATGCCGAAATATTTGTCATCGCCACTAAATTCCTATCGTAGCCCTCAGTGTCTCAACCTGTCCGAGTTGTATTCTGTGCGCATGGCTAGTTGCGTTGGACTTGTATGCTGTAGAAGCATTGGTCTGGGGTTTCGTAGTCATTGGAATACCATTCTATCCTTTCGTGTTGGCTGCTGTGGATGAGCTCACCGATGGGTTGCCAGTTTACTTCTGCTGTCGCGAGACTTTCGGTATAGAGGATTTGATAACTACGCCCGGGGTGGGCCTCCCATAGCAAGCCGGGGGTGGTGCCATATTCGTTAACCTCAAGGGTCATTGTGACTGTGAATCGATCATTGGCAGATGTCGGATCTGTGCCGGCGGTCCATTCGTCGAAGTTGGTGCTGCCATCATGATCGTTATCATCGTTGCCGCTATGGGCGAGCGTCCCAAAGGTATGATACTCGAGCTGATCCGGTAGACGGTCGCGGTCGGAGTCGCCAGCGGATTGGTCGATGAGAGGGCTGTCATCGCCACGAAAACTGGCCCACGTAGTGTGTGGTTGAGTGTTCGGGCTCGCTAATTCGGTGCGATAAATGAGTCCGTCGTAAGATGCATAGATGAGTTCTAAGAGACCATCGTTGTCTAAATCACCGGCTGCAGGCGTCGCTTCGATCCAATCGGTGGCTGTCAGCTCGACGGTGCTGATACGAGTGCCATCTGCTTGCCAAATGTGGACACGGTTGTCACGGGAGGGGACTAAGATATCCAGTGCGCCATCGGCATTCGCGTCGACGATGATGGGCGAGCCGACGATACCTGAATCTGCAGCCTGTGGCCAACCCTCGAGTAGATTACCCTCGCTGGAGTAGCAATAGACTTTACCTGACAAATCAGCGACGACGAGTTCAGGGAGCTTGCTGCCGGTGATATTGGCGCTCGCGACCGATGCGACGATGGCTTGGCCGATGTCTACGGGGAAGCCTGGCATCGTATCGCCGCTGGCAGACCACGCATAGAGTTTACCGTCGCCTGAGCCAGCGACGAGTTCCAGTTCGTAATCACCGTTGAGATCAATGGCTGTAATGCTGGGGTAGACCCAGTCGCCTGTTTGCGCGGGCCATCCGTCGACGACTGTGCCGTCTAGATTGAAGACATGCACTTGATCATTGGTGCTACCGACTGCGATTTCGAAGGTGCCATCGTAATCGAAGTCGACGATGGTGGGCGTGGATGCGATCGCCCAGCTACCAAAGAGATCTTGATCGCCGCCGAGATCGATCGGCCAGCCCTCGAGGTCGTTACCTGCGCCATCGAGTAAATACAGACGACTGGCTCCTGTGTGCACCAGTAGTTCTGAGGCGCCATTGCCAGTTAAGTCGACTAAGCGCACGACTGATTTGATGCTGCCTTGGAGTTGAATGGGGAAGCCGTCTTTGGCGACACCATCGAGGTCCCACGCATGCAGTTTGCCGTCGTTGTCGCCCACGACGATGTCGAGTTTTCCATCGCCATTAATATCGCCCACGTTTGGGCTGGTGCGTTGAAAGAGTGCGGTGCTTTTGGGCCAGCCAGAGAGTGTGTCACCTTGATGATCGAGTAAGAAGACCTGGCCAATGAGGCTGCTAATGAGGATTTCAAGGTCTCCATCGCCGTCGAGGTCACGTAGAATCGGAGAGGCAGAAATAGGAGTTTCTAGGTTACGTGACCATGCTGCATCGGGAGTGACTGCGTCCGTCGCTGTGATGAGTAGTGAGCTATGGGTAATGAATAAGCTAATGGCCAATAGAGTGGAGCGTAGGTGGAGCATAGGATGAATAGAAAAGCCGCCAACGCGAGTGGAGTGTGCGTTGACGGCCTCTGTGGGTTAAGGTTTTGAGTAGAGGTCCACGTAGTCCTTGTATATGTCGCTGGTAGCGGCAGGGTTTAGCTCGTCGCGATTAGGCATACGGCCTTCGTGGTCGAACCAGACGCGCCAGATGTCGATAGTATCGGCCCAATCTAGGTGAGTGGTGCCTCCGGATTTGATGTAGGGCACGTAGTCTGGGTGTGAATTCCAGATAGCTTGTCCCTCAGCAGGCCATGCGAAGTCTGTGTTTAATTTGATGACGAATGGGAGGCTGCGGCCAAAGAGCGGACCTTGATATACGATCTGCGTGCTGGCTAAACTATACTCCATACGGTGAATCTGTTGATCTGTGCCAGGAATATATGCCCAAGTGTCGTGTGGCGAGACGGAGAAGGTCTCGAGTGGATTCGCCTCGGCGGAGTCGAAGTAGATGTTGACGACTGCCATTTTTCCAGGGGCTGAAGGGTCGAATCTTTCTGTACGAGCCGCACCCCAATCATATTTCAACCCAGTGTATGCGGGAAGTGCGTCTCTGGAAGAAGACCATAACTGCAGAGTCGCTCCGTCTGTGCTGGAGCCGACCTCGTTTTGCTCGAGTGAACCGTTTGTATTGAGGTAGAGCGTCTGCCATGCGCCATAGCCTGCGAAGGGCAGTGTCAAGTAGAGGCGTGAGTCCATGCCAGCACCGCGAGCGAGTAGTTGGTAAGTCACTACAACCGATTCAACATCTTCGTTCGAATTGATGACGTAGTAACTGGAGACATCAAGAACGAGGTCATTCATATCCCAGTCGTTCCAACCCGCGTTTTGTAGATCTTCAAAGGCGAGGTAGCAACGCTCCGAGATGGTGCCTTGTAAGAGCGGCATGACGGTCGGATCGTCATCGTTGGTATAGATGTCTGAATCGAGCGGGTGGTCGATGCCGTCGTCTTCGATGCCGCAGTGACCATTGCTGTCGTTATCACTGATGGCCGGGGCGGTGCTTTCGTTACAGATTGATACGATTTGTAGACTAACTGTTCGAGCCTCTGGGTTCAATGATGCGTCGATTTCGACGCTGTAAGTCAACTCGTGGCGATACTCACTCATGAGATCTGATAGTAGCAAGGATGTGTCTCCGCCCAAAACAGTTGGGTCTTCGACTCCATTAATCGAGAGTGAGCCTGTCACATAGGTTGTATGCGCAGGGATGAGATCGCTTACTTGAACTTCGGTCGCAGTTTGTATGCCTGTGTTTGTCACAGTCACTGTGTATGTAAGGCGATCGCCTGACACGAGGGGAGTGCCGTTGTAGCCTTCTTGTAGCACTATGCTTGTGACGCTGAGTGCTACGAAATCGCTGCCATCCTCGATGCCGTCGCCATCGCTATCGGTATCCAGATAGTTTGCGAGTCCATCACCGTCGGGATCATCCACGCCTTCTAGGGCAGTCTCGATTCCGTCTCCATCATCATCAGAGTCGACGCGGTCGGCGATACCATCGTTATCGCTATCGATGTTGCCTTCGAAGTTGTCGCTAAGAGTGTCGTTGTCACTGTCGAGGTCTGCATGGTTGCCGATGCCATCGTTATCGGCGTCCGCACTACCTTCGAGTTCGGATGGGATGCCATCATTGTCATCGTCCGTATCATAGAGGTCGAGTGCACCGTCTAGGTCGGAGTCTCCAGAAAGTTCGAGATCATCGGTGATCGTGTCGTTGTCACTGTCCGTATCTAAGTAGTTGGCGATACCATCGATATCAAAGTCTGTGTTGCCTTCCTGGTTAGTAGGAATGCCATCGCCATCATCGTCAGGATCGATGCGGTCGGGAGTGCCGTCGCCGTCGGTGTCGATGTTACCTTCGACGCTGTCGGGAATCGAGTCATCGTCACTATCGGTATCCAGGTAATTCGCAATGCCATCTAGGTCAGTGTCACGGCCGCCTTCAGTTTGGTCACTGATGCCGTCATTGTCAGAGTCGGTATCGAGGTAGTTTTGAGTGCCATCGGCATCGGTGTCGATGGTGCCTTCGGTAGGTGTTGGGATACCATCTCCGTCATCGTCCGGGTCGGAAATATTTAGAATGCCGTCGCCGTCGGTATCTGTTGCGAGTTCGTCGCTGTCGTAGATGCCGTCACCGTCGGTGTCGGGTTGGTCACCCGCGACGGTTGCGATGCCCGTCATGGCGAGTGCTGTTTCTGGGCTGCTTTTGACCGTGAAGACTGCATCATTGAAGTCTTCATCTGAGCCGTAGCCATTGTCATTTTGAAATCGATCAATCCGGTTTAAATCTTCAAAGCCCATGATGATGTTTTCACGTGCGGCACTCGCAAACATTAGAGCAACATGGCGCATACGATTACTGGATGAGTCAGTTGATAGGTCGGAATCAGCTGCGGCTTCGGGGTTTAGGAAGTCCGTGGTATATAGGGTTTGTGGGCGTGTGCCGTTGGCATCAGGTTGCCGAATAGACCCACCTAGCCACGCATTTTGAACGAGGAAGAAGCCGACGGTTGTCCCACGAGTGAAAATACGGCCATTGCCGAGTGTGACTGCATCGCCAGCGCGTAAGCTGCCACCACCTCCGGCTTTGGATGCGTTGGGGAAGACCCAGCCGATTTCGACGCTATCCACTGCTAAGACCTCTTCGAGCGAAACGACACCAGAGTCATCGGTGTCGATCGCAGCCTTAGTCAGTGAATCGAATGCACCACTCTGGTATATATAGTAGCCGAGCGAATTACGATAACCGGCACCTTCGTTGAGGAAGGTGACCTGGACTGTGGCGTCTTCTGAGAGTGTCAGGTCGGTGGGGTATGCAGGGTTGAGGAAACTCGCATTGACTGCTTTGGACTCTGGTAGGCCTGTGGCGACCGCATCGAGTAGTTCGGCCGAGACCGATACCTGTGTGAAATTATCGAAGCCACCTTCAATGCTGTCTTCGAGGCCATCTGCATCCGAGTCGACATCCAGAAAGTTGGGGATCGCATCACCATCGGCATCCCCTGAACCTTCAAATGCATCTGACAGGCCATCCCCATCGCTATCAGCGTCGAAGTGATTGGGAATACCGTCACCGTCGGCATCTTGTATGCCTTCAATGGCGTCAGGGATGCCGTCGCCATCAGTATCGAGCTCAGCGGCATTTAGCATGAGCGGTGCACAGAGTAGACCGATGCAACAGGCGCTTCTGCTGAATAGTTGAATCCAGGTTAAGTGAGTCGGAGGCTGGTGTGTCGTATGCATATTGGATGGGGCTGTATGATTTGTTTGTCTACAGGACACATTTTAGCCCTGCGCGTGATTTTGAATTCGCAGTATTGATGCCAGTTTTTTAAAGGTTACGTGTAAG
>Ga0209533_1003235_pt1 | contig 14536 bp, 15 predicted proteins | sample COG_04_FD_184748 | JGI IMG/M metagenome (GOLD analysis project Ga0209533, IMG submission 184748) | Pelagic Microbial community sample from North Sea - COGITO 998_met_04 (SPAdes) (version 2) | ecosystem: Environmental > Aquatic > Marine > Neritic zone/Coastal water | place: Helgoland, sampling... | reverse complement strand
TGGGTTTGCCTTCCGAACGAATGGTGTTGTTTCCCATCATAGAAAAACCCAAAACTGGCACGCCAATGACAACAATTATGTAATAGATTTTCGCCAAGGGATAGAGCGCTCCTTTTCCGCCAAACATTGGAATGATCTGCTCCATGAAAACCAAGCCCAAAAACATAAAACCCAACGTAAAAATAAGGGTTAAGGTAATTTGATTTCCAAAGACTTTATTCGCCTTTGCGGTTTGATTACTTCCCAATGCCCTAGAAATAATTGAACCTCCACCCATCCCGATGGACATCCCCAAAGCGGCAATAAAAAAAGAAACCGGTAAGACAACATTAATTGCAGCAATGGCATTTGCACCAATCCATTGACCCACAAAAATGGTGTCAATTAATATATTCAGTGACATGACCAAAATTCCAATCGAAGCCGGAACAGCTTGTCGAATCAAGAGTTTTCCAATTGGATCTGTACCCATATTTACTGCCCGATCTGCCATTAGGCCTGAACAGGTGTTTGTGCCCACTCATCAATCCAGCGACTCATAACTTTAATCCATTCTTCCCGATCATTTATACAAGGAACAACATGTAAATGTTCTCCTCCATTGTCTTCAAAATCTTCGGCTGCTTCCATTCCAATTTCTTCTAATGTTTCTAAGCAATCTGAGACAAAAGCGGGTGTTACAACGGCCATTTTCTTGGTTCCGTTTTTAGCAAAAGCTTCGATGGTTTTATCGGTATAAGGCTGTAGCCACGGGTCTCCTCCTAAACGAGATTGAAAAGAGGTCGAATAGGTTCCTTCTTTCAATTCAAGATAAGTGGCGACCTGCTTGGTCGTTTCGTAACACTGATGACTGTAACAAAACTCGTGCGCCGGAGAGTCGGTTTGACAACATTTCCCGTCCATTTTACAGTGCGATTTTGTAATATCTGACTTGCGAATGTGTCGCTTTGGTATACCGTGATAAGAAAACAATAGGTGTTCCCACTCTTTGTCTTTCAAATATTCTTGAATTGAATTGGACAATACCCGAACATAATCTGGGTGCTTGTAAAAAGGAGGTAAAGAAGTAAATTCCATTTGAGGAAAAAACTGTTGTCTTAATTCTTCTGCCAAGACTAAAATAGTCTCGGTTGTGGCCATCGCAAATTGTGGATACAACGGAATGATTAAAACATCTGTTACGCCTTTATCTGCCAATTCTTGTAAACCTGTTTTAATGGAAGGTTTTCCATAACGCATAGCTAAACTAGCGGGTACACTTACTTTTTCCTGCACTTTAGAATGCAGGCGTTCTGACAAAACAATTAAGGGAGAACCTTCCTCCCACCATATTTTTTTATACGCTTTAGCCGATTTTTTTGGCCGAGTATTTAAGATGATACCTTTAACCAAAATGGTGCGCAATAATTTTGGAACGTCAATGACCCGTTCGTCCATTAAAAACTCACCTAAATACTTTTTAACATCTGGTGGATTGGGGCTATCTGGCGATCCCAAGTTGACCAATAATACTCCTTTCATATGCTTTTTTCTTTTTCTTTTGGCCGAAAATTCGACCGGCATTTTTTTTTACGAAGATAAGGATAGTAGGTATTTTTTGGGGGTCGTGTTATATTTCTTTTTAAAGGCGGCGATAAAATGACTGGAGGTGGAATAACCCACTTTTAATCCTACTTCGTTGACGTTAAATTTACCCGATTCAAGCATGCGTCTAGCTTCCTCCATTTTATGGGTCAATAAATAACCATAAACTGTTTCGCCGTACAATTGTTTGAAACCTTCTTTTAATTTACTCAAGCTTAAATCAATTTCTTCCGACAACGCCTGCAAAGAGGGCGGTTCTACCATTTGCTCCAAAATAATTTCTTTGGCTTTGCGGATTTTTCGCACATTGTCCTCATCGACCAAAAAGGGGCATTGCTCACTGTCGGCATCTTCATTTTTATTAAAATACAAACTCAGTAGTTCATACACCTTCCCCTTTAGGTAAAGTGACTGCATGCTTTTGTGCACATTTGCATTTAAAATCTGACTTAAAACAACGGCCATGTTTGGCGAAATTATGGCCGTGTCATAGTATTTTTTAGAATTGTTTTCTGGACTGAGAAAAGAAATATGATCTGCATCTTGAGAAAACAAGCTGTGAAATTTTTTAATCGAAATTATCACGCTAATGATCCAACTATGCCCCGCCAATTTTAAATCAATAGGTAAGTCTTGTTGCGGATTAAACAGTAAGACGTTATTCTCTTCCTCTACCGGAAAAACATAACTACCTTCATTGAAAACAAAATTCCCACGTCCCTTCATACAGAAGTGGAATTGTATAAAATCACTGCTAAGCTCATACGATTCACGTACTTCAGCCGCTGTATCATTTTGAAAACGCAACACTAAAAACCCTTCTTCAATCTGGGTTATTCTTGCCAAACTTTTGTCGTTATTTTTTTGCATCTTTGATGGTCTTTTGTTGTTTAGAACGAGTCTTAATAGCCAAGGAGTAGTATATTAAATGCCTTACCCTACCTGAATTTGTTCAAAAATAATCGCTTTGCGTTACTTTATCTACTTTTAGCGTTACTTTTTTTCTAACAGGTAGGTTATTTTTGTAGCGGATTTAGAATTAAATAATGAACGCGGACAACAGCAATAAGGATTTTTACGCCATTGGGATTAGCTATAAAACAGCAGATCTGGTTACGCGTGGAAAGTTTAGCTTAAGCACCGAGCAGTGCAAAGGTCTTTTAGTTGAAGCCAAAACGCTAGGTGTTTCAGAAATATTGATCAATACAACCTGCAACAGAACAGAAATTTACGCCTATGCAGATCACCCAAATCTACTGATCGAATTATTATGCACTCATTCTGGCGGTGAAATTTCCGTATTTAATAAACTGGGGTTCGTGCTGAAAAACGAAACAGCAATTCATCATATTTTCCTTGTAGGGAGTGGCCTCGATTCTCAAATTCTTGGTGACTTCGAAATTATCGGTCAATTAAAACAAGGCTTTTACCGTTCCAAAAAACTGGGCTTGGCCAATGGATTTTCAGAACGTATGGTCAATGCAGTTATCCAAGCCAGTAAACGCATCAAAACAGAAACAAGAATCTCTACCGGAGCTACCTCCGTTTCCTTTGCATCAGTGCAATACATCATTCAACATATCGAAGATGTCTCCAACAAAAACATCTTGCTCTTTGGCACGGGTAAAATTGGGCGAAACACTTGTGAAAACCTCATCAAACACACCACCAATGACCATATTGTTTTGATCAATCGCACCCACGAGAAAGCCAAAAGTGTCGCTGGAAAATTCAATGTTTTAGTAAAAGAATACGGAGATTTACCCCCCGAAATTCGCAAAGCAGATGTAATGATTGTGGCCACCGGAGCACAACTTCCCACCGTTGGAAAAGACATTATTCATACCGACAAGCCCTTGTTAATTTTAGATTTATCGATTCCAAGCAATGTGCATGAGAACGTAAAATCTTTACCAAATGTTACCGTTGTCAATCTCGATACCCTGTCGCAAATCACCAACAAAACCTTAACCGAGCGAAAAAAACATTTACCCCAAGCAGAAGCGATTTTAAACGAGGTTGAAAACGAATTTTTACAGTGGTTACACGACCGACAATATGCACCAACTCTGCGTGCATTGAAAGCCAAATTGACCGCCCAACAAAGTGCAGATATCAAAGCACGTCAACGCAAACAAACAATATCTGAAGAAGCAACGGTTGTTTCTGATCAGATGATTCAAAAAATTACCGGGCAACTGGCCAATTACCTCAAAGAAAATCCGAGTAAAGCAAACGATACACTCTCCATCTTCAAAGATGTATTCCAACTCGACCCCTCCCACCATGAATAGTCCGTTGCTTATTGGTACACGCGATAGTGCATTGGCTCTTTGGCAGGCCAAAACCTTACAAGAAAAGCTTAAAAAACTAGGCGTAGAGACTACCCTAATTCCAGTTAAAAGTCAAGGAGATTTAGACCTTACTCAACCCCTCTACAGCATGGGTATAATAGGGGTTTTTACCAAAACATTGGACAGTGCTTTACTCAATAAAACCATTGATATAGCCATTCATAGCATGAAAGACGTGCCCACCTTATTACCGCAAGGCATTGTACAAACAGCAGTTTTAGAACGCGGTCTTGTGGGCGATGTCATGGTTTGGAAGAACAAGAAAGCAAAACATAAAAAAATCCGGGTGATAGCAACAGGAAGTCTACGAAGAAAAGCCCAGTGGTTGAGTTTACATCCCGAAGACAGTGTTGTCCCCTTACGCGGAAACATCCAAACACGCTTGGAAAAACTTCATCATTCTGACTGGGACGGGGCAATTTTTGCTGAAGCAGCCCTTGAACGACTAGCCATTGAAAATGAAGAAATTGACACCTTAAGCGACTTTCTTCCAGCCCCTGCACAAGGAGCATTGATGGTGGTTGCTCGAACAGAAGACAACGAAATACACGCATTACTTGCGCAACTCAACAACCCAGAAGCGGAACGCTGTACGCATGTAGAGCGCGATTTTTTACGCACGCTAGAGGGGGGATGCACCGCACCAATTGGCGCTCTTGCTCGCTGCGAAGGAGAAAACATCACTTTTTCAGGAGGTTTATACGCCCTAAACGGAGAAAAGCTAGAAGAAATTTCAGCTAATTTTCCCCTAAACGAATACAAAGAAAAAGGGAGTGAATTGGCCAAACAATTATTGGCTCAAGGTGGAGCAGATTTGATGAACGAATTTAAATCAAACACATGAGTGGTTTCCGCCTTTTATCGACCAAACTACTCAGTGCTGCCCAAAAAGACAGACTTATCCAGACCGGTGTGAGCTACACAGAATGGGATTTTATCACCTGTAACCCTGAACCATTTTCTGCTAACACAAAAGACAAATCACTCATTTTCACTTCCCAAAACGCGGTAAAAGCCGTCTTCAAACAACAGCAAGTTTCCGAAAAAAACTGCTATTGTGTAGGCGAAAAAACGAAATCTCTTTTAGAAGAAAATGGACAAAAAGTGACGAAAATGATGCAAAACTCTGCAGATTTAGCTTCTTTTTTAACTGATTTGAACGAAAAACAGTCTTTTTTGTTTTTTACCGGAAACGAACGAATGCCTCATTTGGAAGAATTTTTTCAGCGCAAAAGCCTTCCCTTAGAAATAGTGGAAGTTTACAGCAGCACACCGCAGCCCAAAGTAGTGGGTGATTTTGATGGGATTTTATTTTACAGCCCCAATGGGGTTAGAAGTTACCTCCAAAAAAACTCACTTAATAATACCCTCTGTTTTGCCATTGGACCAACCACAGCAAAAGCATTAGAAGAACACACCGAAACAATCATTACCGCCAATCAGCCTTCTGTAGAACACCTGATAGCAGCGGTTAAAAACCATTTTACTCGTCTAGTATGATAAAGAACGATTTATTTTTACGTGCCCTAAAAGGAGAAACTGTTGACCGTCCACCTGTATGGATGATGCGCCAAGCGGGACGTTATTTGCCCGATTTCATGAAGTTGAAGGCAAAATATGACTTTTTCACCCGTTGTCAAACTCCGGAACTGGCGACAGAAATAACCATCATGCCCATCAATCAAATTGGGACAGATGCAGCCATTTTATTCAGCGATATTCTGGTCGTGCTACAAGCCATGAATATTGAGGTAGAAATGAAAGCGGATGTGGGTCCTTGGATCCCAAAACCCATTCAAAGTGCTGCGGCCCTGAATGAGGTTATTGTCCCCGATGCTGAAGTTGCCCTAGGTTACGTTATCGATGCCGTAAAAATGACCAAGCAAGCCTTGAAGGATGAAGTTCCGCTGATTGGTTTTGCAGGTTCCCCCTGGACACTATTGTGCTATGCAGTACAAGGACAAGGCTCGAAAAACTTTGACAAGGCTAAAGCCTTTTGTTTTAGTCAGCCAGAATTGGCTCATCGACTCCTACAAATGATTACCGATACCACCATTGACTATCTCAAAGCAAAAGTTGCAGCCGGGGTCGATGCAGTGCAACTATTTGATTCGTGGGGAGGGTTACTTTCTCCTGAAGATTACAACATCTTTTCATGGCCATACATTCAACAAATTGTTACGGCGCTGAAAGACGATATTCCTGTCATTGTTTTTGGAAAAGGATGCTGGTTTGCTCTACACGATATGGGAAAATCGGGTGCTAGTGCCTTAGGAGTAGATTGGACGTGTAGTGCACGAAATGCACGCTATCTGTCTGGTGGACAAATCACCTTACAAGGAAATTTTGATCCATCGCGTTTGTTGTCTCCTATACCCACTATCAAAAGTGAAGTAAAGAAAATGATCGATGGCTTTGGAAAAGATCGTTATATTGTCAACTTAGGACACGGGATTTTACCCAATATTCCGGTAGACCATGCCCAGGCTTTTGTTGATGCTGTAAAAGAATATAAGGCTTAATCCATGCGAACCCAGTTTTACAATTACATCTGTAACCTACAAGACACCATCACTGCTGCACTTGAAAAAGTAGATGGAAAGGCAGGTTTCCAAGAGGACATTTGGGAAAGACCCGAAGGTGGCGGTGGCCGAACACGGGTCATTGAAAATGGCGCTGTCTTTGAAAAAGGAGGGGTGAATATTTCTGGCGTTCACGGCACCCTACCCGAAACCATGCAAACCCATTTTAACGTTAGCGAGGCTTCTTTTTATGCTTGTGGACTGAGCCTGGTTTTACATCCCAAAAACCCGAATGTACCCACCGTACACGCCAATTGGCGCTATTTTGAATTATATGACTCCCAGGGAAATATTGCTGATCAATGGTTTGGCGGGGGACTCGATTTAACCCCCTACTATTTAGTAGATGAGGATGCAGTTCACTTTCACCAGATTTGTAAAGAGGCCTGTGATAGACACGACGCGTCCTTTCATCAACAATATAAAAAACGCTGTGACGACTATTTTTGGAATGCGCACCGTGAAGAAGCTAGAGGCGTTGGAGGTTTATTTTTTGACTACCTAAAACCTGGTCAAAAAACCATGGAGCAGTGGTTCGCCTTTGTTACCGATGTTGCTGATCATTTTCTCGAAGCTTATGTTCCTATTGTAGAAAAAAGAAAAGAACTTCCCTACACTCCTGCTCAACGGGAATGGCAAGAAGTTAGACGGGGGCGCTATGTCGAATTCAATTTGGTTCACGATAAAGGCACTTTATTTGGTTTAAAAACCAATGGACGTATCGAAAGTATTTTAATGAGTTTACCGCCTCAGGTACAATGGAAATATGACCATCAACCTGAAGAAAACTCCCCCGAAGCAGAGCTAATCGCTGTGTTAAAATCACCAAAAAATTGGGTGTAAAAAAGGGAATTACTACCTTAAACAATAAATCCAAAGGATGAGCACTTTAACCATACTGATTGTTTTACCGCTGCTGATTATTTTTTCCTATTTGTTTGATATTATTTCGCGAAAAACAAAATTTCCAGCGGTTATTTTATTGATGTTTACCGGTATTATTATCCGAACCGGAACCACGTTATATGGGTTTACTGAATTTGGGTTTTTAGAAAACCTCATCCCTGTTTTAGGAACGGTTGGATTAATTCTCATTGTATTAGAGGGAGCTTTAGAACTAGACATAAAACGTGACAAACTTCCCGTCATTCTAAAAGGCTTTTTTGCGGCAGGAATCATTTTGGTCCTCAATGTTCTTGGGGTCTATTTACTTTTCTATCATTTTTTAGGGATAGGGCACCAAGCCGCTGTGATTTTTGCCATTCCCTTGTCCATCATAAGCAGTGCAGTTGCCATCCCCTCAAGTGCAAGCCTTTTTGAACGTGATAAAGAGTTTGTGGTCTATGAATCTACCTTTTCAGACATCCTAGGAATCATGTTGTTCAACTATGCCATTCGTCAGTTTGAAACCAATCAAACCATGATTAGCATGGAATCAATCGTTGGCTTAGGCTTGCAAATTATTGGAGTGATTGTGGTTTCCCTTTTTATCACCTATTGCTTGTTTCAGCTGTTGCAAAAAATTGAACACCATGTCAAATTCTTTCTCATTTTAGCCCTATTGGTTTTGGTCTATGCGCTTGGTAAGTTTTTTCATTTACCCGCCTTGGTGACCATCTTTATTTTTGGCTTATTCCTGAGTAATGTTAAGACACTCTTGCCCGATTTCATGAAACGAAACCTGGATCTAGAAGAAACCAAAAAAGGATTACATGAATTCCATATACTAACCGCCGAATCTACTTTTTTGGTGAAGACATTTTTCTTTCTCTTCTTCGGCTTCTCCATCAATTTAAGCGAATTCACAACCATTGACCCATTCCTGTACGGACTGCTTATTTTTAGTGTTATGTTTGGAATACGCTATGTTTTTTTCACCACGACGACCTTTAAGTTCAAACCCTCTCCCCTGGTCTTTATTTCTCCTAGAGGACTTATCAGCATTTTACTCTTTTTACAAATAAAAGAAATCCCTTTCATGGATGGCATCATTACCGTCATAGATGAACGCGTCCTGCTGGTGGTCATTTTAGCCTCCATGCTTATCATGACCCAAGGGACAATGAAAAAGCCGATTGAAAAAGCCTTTGTAGACGCCCCAAATTCGGACGAAATCCCCTTAGATATAGAGAACACTACCGCTGCTCTTGAAGAAGAAACCAATAGCGAAGAACCCAGTTAAATCACCCCTATGTATCCACTAAAACGCAATAGAAGATTACGAACCACTGCAACCATTCGAACTTTGGTCCAAGAAAACCACCTCAGCCTTGACGATCTAATCGTCCCCATCTTTGTAGTGGAAGGAGCCAAGGTCAAAGAAGAAATTCCCTCCATGCCCGATTACTATCGCATGAGTCTCGATATTTTGGTCGAGGAAATAAATGAATTATGGCGCCTTGGCTTAAAAAGTGTTTTACTCTTTGTCAAAGTACCCGATCTTTTAAAAGACAATAAAGGGACTGAAGCCTTAAACCCAAAAGGCTTGATGCAGTTGGCCATACAAACGGTTAAAAAAACCTGTCCAGAAATGCTCGTAATGACCGATGTTGCTTTGGACCCTTATTCTTCTTTTGGGCATGATGGTATTGTGGAAGAAGGGATCATTTTAAATGATCCTACCAAAGAAGTTTTGGCAAAAATGGCCCTCTCACATGCGCAAGCTGGAGCTGATTTTGTCGCCCCTAGTGACATGATGGATGGACGTGTTGAACACATACGGGAACTCTTAGAAGCCGAAGGCTTTCACCATACCGGCATACTGAGTTACAGTGCAAAATACGCTTCCTCCTTTTATGGCCCTTTTCGTGACGCTTTGGATTCTGCTCCAGGATTTGGCGACAAGAAAACCTATCAAATGGATTTCCACAACCGCAAAGAAGCCCTCACAGAAACTACACTTGATATTGAAGAAGGTGCAGATATTGTTATGGTCAAACCAGGCATTGCTTACCTCGATATCATTCGTGATTTGGCTGAACAAATTGAAACCCCCATCGCTGCCTATCAAGTCAGCGGAGAATATGCAATGCTTAAGGCCGCAGCAGCCAAAGGCTGGATCGATTACGATGCTGTTGTTTATGAGCAGTTAATTGCCTTTAAACGCGCTGGCGCCTCTTTGATCGCCACCTATACGGCCAAAGATGTTGCCCGAATTCTGGGAAAATCAGAAAGCACCTAAAAAAAGGCATAGATTTTGAGTACATTTAAATACCCAACATCTATACATGAAAAATGCCTCTTTAATAATTGTATGTTTTCTGCTGTTACTTAGCTGTGTAGGAGAAGACTTGGTCAATGATTATGTTGATCCAGATTTACGTATTTCGAATGCTATCTTAGTATTCCTGAAGGAGTTCAATATCAATTTACTGCTCGTTTTTTTGACGAATCGGGAACAAAAGTAGAAAACCCCACTCTAGTTTGGCTTGTGGACCCTCCCACAGCTTTGAGTATCGCACAAGACGGAACCATTCAAGCAATTGCCGCAGGAGAAGCAACTGTTATTGTTCAAACAACCGGTCTTCGGGGCGATATAATTGAAGCGAGAACAACATTCTCCGTCACGGCTGTAACAAGTACTGATACTTCTACTTCGACCTCAGAGACTTCTACGATGACAGCCGATTCGGAGACCTCTACCTTGACCACCGACACAGAGACTTCCACCATGACAACGGAAACGGAAACTTCGACCATGACAACCGATACAGAAACTTCCACCATGACAACCGAAACAGAAACTTCGACTACAACGATCGACAATAATACAGGGACGGGTATCGTTCTTGCACCACAGTTTTACGAAGGAGAAATCATCTCAACTTCTAGCTATATCCTTGAAGGAAATTTTCGTTATGAACACAATGGAACGCAAATCACCCTTTCGCTAGATGAAAATTATCGTGCTTCAACTTCATTGCCTGGTCTATATCTCTATCTCGGCAATAACCCAAATACCGTAAACGGTGCAATAGAAATTGCCAAAGTAACTGTATTCAATGGAGCGCATGAATACATTCTTCCCCCCTCTATCGAATTAGCGGATTACAAATACCTCATTTATTGGTGCAAACCCTTCAGTGTGCCAGTGGGAGAAGGAACAATCTTTTAAGCTATGAAAAAGTACATAACCCTCAGTCTTGTTCTCCTAGCGATAAATGCGAGTGCACAATGGACACAAGAAAAAGGAAAAGGCTATTACAAAATTGGCGCATGGTTTTTAGAAGCCAACGAGCACTACACAGATACTGGCCTAGTAGATCCAAATATAACCCGTGGACATTTTATTACCAGTTTTTTTGGACGTGTTGGTTTGACGAATAAGCTCACACTTATTGGCTATCTCCCCTATACCCAAGTTTATCAAAATGGACAACGCTTTAGTTCGGGATTACCTTCTTTACCTGGAGAAAGCTTTGCTTCTTTAGGCGATATTGATTTGGCTGTTGAATACCAATTGTGGGAAAAAAAAGGCTGGGCTTTTTCTACCTCATTAATCTTGGGCCTGCCCACGGGAGATGATGCCGGAGGAAGTGACGGTAGTTACCAAACTGGAGATGGCGAATTCAATCAAAGTTTGCAGTTTAATTTGGGGAAATCCTTCCCAATAGGGAAGCAAAACTTCTATTTCAAATCCAATATAAGCATTAATCAACGATCCAAGGGGTATTCCGACGAATGGCATTTTGGTTTAGAAACAGGTACTAAAATAGCTAAAGACAAACTCCTTTTGTTGGGTCGATTTAATACTCGTCAGTCCCTCCAAAACGGAAGCCTTTCTGCGGTCAACAACAACGGAAGCATCTTTGCCAACAATGTAGAAGTCACCAACCTTGGTGGGGAAATAATTTATGGGTTTAGTAAAGTGTGGAGTATAAATTTCACCGGATCTTTTCCAATCTCAGGCAAGGTCATTTATAAAGCTCCGGCCCTAGCTGTTGGAATTGCTTTGGAACTTTAACCATAAGTACGTTCAGCAGCAAAAGGTGTTAGATCTAAACTTGTTTTTTGATCTGAAATAAGTTCCGCAATTAATTTCCCCGTAGCTGGCCCCAAGCTCCAACCCATCATGGAATGCCCTGTGGCCAAACACAGGTTGTCAAAGGCGGAATGCCGTCCAATAAAGGGCAGTCCATCTGGAGAGAGCGGACGTAAACCGCATTGGACTTCTTCTTTTGTTTTTTGTGAAATCGAGACGCCTGGATAATAACTGGCGGCAGCTGCGGCAATGGCCTCTACCCTGTTCTTTTGAATGGTATGATTTACCCCAGCAATTTCCATGGTACCCGAAAAACGAGTAAAACCTTGCATGGGGGTGACCGCAACTTTACGTTCCATCAAGATGGCGGGCATGCTAATTCCTGTGGGCTGTTCTTCATTGAGTCGATAACCCTTCCCAGCTTGGACGGGCAAATTAATCCCTACAGATTTCAACAACTGTTGTGACCACGCACCCGAAGCAATGACAACCTCATCGGCAGTGAAGTCTCCTTTGTCGGTAGACACTGTTTGTATTCTTTTTCCAGACGAAAGCAGTTGTAGAACATTCGTTTCTTTATGCATTTGCACCCCTGCTTTTAACAAATAGGTTTTCAGTTGCTCCATAAAAGTCCCTGGGGTGGTGTGTGCATCGCACCGATATAAATAAGCCCCGGCAATGTTCATGTCCATTTCTGGCTGAAGCGCATGCACTTGTTTTCGATCGATCAATTCAACATCAAGGCCAAGTCTTTTTGCTTCTCGCATTACTTCGCCTTCTGCTTTTTCTGCTGCTGCAGTTTGAAACGCCATTAAGACTCCTCTATCTTCCAAATGAAAATCAAGTTGAGGCAGTGCATCAAAATCGTGATACAATTCTTTACTCAACACATTGATGTCTTTGATTATTTTCAAGGAACGTTGTACGTGCTTTTTAGAACAAGAGCGCATGAACTTTAACCCCCAATCCATCAAATCTATATCCAAGCGAGGTTTTATATAAAAGGGACTTGAAGAATCAAACATCCATTTCAATCCTTTTGTTATCATACCCGGAGCGGCAAGAGGAACAATATGACTCGGGGTTAAATAACCTGCATTAACATAAGAAGCGCCATTCTTCATAGAACTTTTGTCGAACACCGTTACCTGATGTCCTTCTTGGTGTAAAAAATAGGCCGTAGATAAGCCCACAATTCCCCCACCAATAACAATTACTTTTTTGGTCATATTATAGTACTTGAAACCCTTCTACATATGGGTCGTTTTTATCTAAAATTATTGAATTATATCCAGTAATCCTAGCCGTTCCCTCTATGCTTGGCACAATGGCCTTTTGGCCTCCAACAGTGGTTTCCTCTTCCACGCGTCCATTAAAAATTGACCCGATAATGCTTTCGTGAATAAAAGAATCGCCCACATCAAGCTTACCTTGGGCAAACCATTGTGCCATGCGGGCAGATGTACCTGTTCCGCAAGGCGAACGATCAATTGCTTTATCCCCATAAAAAACGGCATTACGGGCGGTTGCTTCTTTGGAAATTGTTTTTCCAGCCCACAAAACATGACTACACCCTTTTATGTTTTTATCCTCAAGGTGCTGAATTGAATAAGCTTTATTCACCAATTTACGCACCGATCTACTGTATGTAATCAACTCATCGGCAGTATAATGCTCCAAGCCATTGAAGTTTTGTTGCACATCTATGATCGCGTAAAAATTCCCCCCATAGCCAACGTCAAAACTAAGTTCTCCCAAAACTGGATGCTTTATTTTTCCATCTGTCAATGCCAGATAACTAGGAATGTTTTTAAAGCGAATTGCCGTTACTTTATCCCCATCCTTTTTATAGTTCACTTCCACCAAACCAGCTGGAGTTTCTACACGCACTTTACCCTCAACTTTGGGATGAATGAGTTTCTCTTCCAATAAAATCGTCATAGTACCAATGAGACCGTGCCCGCACATGGGTAAACACCCACTGGTTTCAATAAACAAAATAGCCACATCATTTTGGGGCTCGCAGGGTTCAAAATAGAAGCTTCCGCTCATCATGTCATGACCACGAGGCTCAAACATCAAGCCTTTTCGGATCCAGTCAAATTCACCTAGAAAATGAAGGCGTTTTTCCATCATGTTTTTCCCCACCAAATTGGGACGAGGGCCTTTGACCAAACGTACGGGGTTTCCCGCGGTATGGGCGTCAATACAATCAAAAATTGGTGCTTTATTCATTGCTCTCCATCGTTAAAGAATCTACTAAACCCCTGTCTTTACTTGCGGGCAAAACTGTGTGGTTTTTATGGGTAGTATACCTCAGCATTGCATTAAAAATGACAGGGATTCCATTGGCTTAAATTTTAATTAATCTAAAATAACAACTTTATTTTGTTTAACTTTAACTAAAATATCAAAACCCAGCTTTGGATACATATTATTTAGACAGTCCATTGGGTACAATTAAGGTAAGGGGCGATGCTGCTGGGATACAAGAAGTTTGCTTTGTAGAAGCATGCGTAAATGAAACTACAACTGTACCTGATCATTTAGTTTCTTGCGTGAAACAACTTCAACAATATTTTGAGGGTAAACGCCAGCAATTTGATTTCAACATCAATCCGCAAGGAACTGTTTTCCAAAAAAAAATTTGGGGCTTATTGGCCAGCCTACCCTTTGGGCGAACACTCTCCTACATAAAGGTTGCTCGTTCACACGGGAACACAAAAGCTGTTCGTGCCGTTGCTGCTGCCATTGGAAAAAATCCTATCTTAGTTGCTATTCCTTGCCATCGTGTTATTGGAAGTGATGGAAGTCTTGTTGGATATTCCGGTGGAATTGACCGCAAACGAAAACTTCTTCAACTTGAGGGATATCCGATGCAAACAACATTAATTTAATTTCTTCCGTTGTTGCGGAAATAAACCTATGAAAAAAATTCTACGTTACTTTTTTGGAGTCCTGCTCTTTTCATTTTTACTCCTCTACATCAGCCCCTATAACTTTTTACTCATTGCAGCGCAAAAATTGTTTGAAAC
>Ga0209533_1003225_pt1 | contig 14564 bp, 14 predicted proteins | sample COG_04_FD_184748 | JGI IMG/M metagenome (GOLD analysis project Ga0209533, IMG submission 184748) | Pelagic Microbial community sample from North Sea - COGITO 998_met_04 (SPAdes) (version 2) | ecosystem: Environmental > Aquatic > Marine > Neritic zone/Coastal water | place: Helgoland, sampling... | reverse complement strand
GATTGGTCTTATGGGACTAATCAAGGCATCCACTAGGCGTGATTTCCTGGTGGATTGCCTGTGTGACTCTGGAGAGCAGCGGGGCCTAAGGAGGCCATGGCAGATGTGTATTATCGCGCGCCCGTTTGACCCATCTAACCAGGACTTCACTTAGTTTTTGAACGCCTCTATATATGCTCCTTACGTGGGCGGGTGTGTTGGCCCTTTCTGGGCTTATAACTTGGGCTATTGGATTGGGAACTGGGAGGGGATAAAAAAGAGAAAGGAAGGCATGGGAGACCTGGAAGACTAGAGACTACAAAGTTGTTGCTTACGTTTTGCAAAGGATGGAGATCTGCTGTACTGCTTGTGGGTGTGGTCTGTTCTGGACTGAGTTAGCTTATTACTGTTATGTGTATACTGTATAGATAGTTTTACTTTACTCTTAGGTTCTTACTAAGATTATTTAGATTTTGGTTGTTTGTGTGGAGAATTTGACTGTTTACTGTTATGTGTTTACTGTTGACTCTTTTATGGTTTCTTCTTTGGCTTTTTGTACCAGACTCCTTCATCCATTCTTAATAAGACTCTGTTACCTATGATGTAGAATATGATTAAGGTTATTAAACATTTTAGGATTAACATTACTCTTTTATGAGAATATCTTTTTTAGGAATGATTTTGACTTTGGTGAGTCTGTATGGAAAGCCTCCTGCTTGTTGGATTGTGATGCTAGTATAAAGAAGTCTACTAGGGCTTGTTCAGCTCTGTCCAGATTTGCAAAGTAACATAGGGTGTAATCTAATCCAAACCATTTGTTTAGTAGTTTGATCTGTTCTACTTGTTTTGCTTTCATCCAACTGAGAGGGGTTTGTTGCTCTTCTCTTAATAGGCTTTGGCTGTATATTAGGTAGGCTCCTGTTACTGTTGCGAATTTTAGAAGGTTTGTTGTTCCTATTAAGATTGAATTGCTGGCTACTTCGTAATCGTGGAAACTTTCTTGTGCTCCTAGAGCTTCTCCTAAATGAAAGATCTTATCAAATCTATGCTCTTGGAATATGTCTGATATGTCACAAGTATCACCTTCCATATAGATTGCTCCTGGTTGGTGGCTTGCTCTACTTCCGGTTGAATAGTTGTCTAATGAGATTATCTCTGTGTTTGGATAAACTTGCAAAAGTTTTTTGATTAGTTGTGAACCGACGCGGCCGGCTCCTCCTGTTACTAGTATGCTTTCCATGTAAATTTTAAATTAGGCCCAATTGGCCAGTGTTAACAAAAACAATATTGCTCGTTCAACGGAATTGTGTCCATATCTGCACTATTGTAAGCTTCATTCTTACCTCTTCTTAAGGTTGCGTATTTTGCGCCAGACCAATACTTTTCTAAACCAGGAATCTTTTCAACCTCATCTCTGTATATGTCATAAAGTTTAAGCACTTGTAAGCAAGGTACTGTATGTCCATAATCTTTCTTCTTACCATCAACATTATAGTAAGGAAATCCAAGATTTGCTCTTCTTGCTGTTGGGTAGAGTTCGGCTATATCTAGGACTCCTCTAAATTGACTCTTTGTTAGATCAATAATGGTTCCATCTGTTTTATGCTGTACAAACCAGTGTGTTGTTTGTCCTACCTTCTTATCCTTTACCTTAATATCAATCTTCTTAATCAATTTTAGATCCCAATCTGAAGAGTAACCTCCAAGTGCATAGAATACAAATTGAGAACAGGGGTAACAGTAACCAAAAGGCCACTTTGTAGAAATACCTGCAGCATTCATCTTTTCAGTCTGTTCTTTTTGATTAACATTAGACGCAGGACTTGCTCCGTGTGTGTTGTGTGGTTTAAAAAGATCTGTATGTTTCTTAAAAAAGTCTTCCACCTTTTTCATAGTAGAATTATCTACCTTAAGTTTTACCTCATCCGTAGCTTCTGCTTCATTTATGAAATCTCCAAATTTGTTGATATGCTTCATGTGTATTATATGTTTTTCTATAACTTTGTTTATCTATTTATCAGTCAAATTTTGTTGTTAGCGCGCTCCAGAAAAGATTGATTCTAAGCGAGGCAATTTCTCAGGAATATGATATATCACCTTGTATAAAGAAAATGCCACAGAAGTCGCATGATGGCCTCCTGTGGCATATATATTAATCATATCCTAAGCTAATTATTAAGCAGGTGGTGAGAATGTTAAAGTTACTGTGTAACCTTGAGCTATAGGCTCTTCGATCGTCGCATCAATCCAGATGATTTCGCCCGCAACATTAGTCGGTGGAATTGTAGTTTCAAACTGTTGTTGTGCAGGATGTGTATACTGGTGTACTGGTTGAGGTGTAAAGTTAACCTCACGCCAGACATTAAATGTTAAGCCAGTACCAGCATCCGCTTGCCCATAAGATGTTGAGATACCAGTTAGTAACAAGTTAGTACCAAACGAGGTTGGAATCTTTACAAATTTCTCTCTAAGGTTCTGTGTTGTTAGAGTAGTGGTATAGTCTACTGCATGGTATGTAATGTAAACATCACTCGTTCTTCCTGAAGTTCCACTCGTTCCATCACTTCCGGCAGCTCCAATACCTGAAGTTCCTGAAGTTCCAGTTGTTCCTGAGGTTCCAGTTGTACCTGAAGTTCCACTTGTTCCTGAAGTTCCCATTGTTCCATCAGTACCAGTTGTTCCACTAGTTCCTGAAGTTCCACTAGTTCCTGAGGTTCCAGTTGTTCCTGAGGTACCAGTTGTTCCTGAGGTACCAGTTGTTCCTGAGGTACCAGTTGTTCCTGAAGTTCCCCCAGTTCCATCAGTTCCATCTGTTCCATCTGTTCCAGAAGTTCCACTTGTTCCTGAGGTTCCAGTTGTACCTGAAGTTCCTGAAGTTCCGGTTGTACCTGAAGTTCCGGTTGTACCTGAAGTTCCCCCAGTTCCATCAGTACCATCTGTTCCACTAGTTCCTGAAGTTCCAGAGGTTCCTGAAGTTCCACTTGTTCCACTTGTTCCAGTCGTACCCGAAGTACCACCAGTTCCATCAGTACCAGTTGTTCCACTTGTACCAGTTGTTCCACTTGTCCCTGTGGTTCCAGAGGTTCCATTAGTACCAGGTGCACCTTTTGCTCCGGTGGTTCCACTTGTTCCTGAAGTTCCACTTGTTCCTGAAGTTCCACCTGTTCCATTAGTTCCATCAGTTCCATCAGTTCCAGTCGTACCTGAAGTTCCTGAGGTTCCTGAAGTTCCAGAGGTTCCTGAGGTTCCACCAGTTCCATTAGTTCCATCAGTTCCGTCAGTTCCAGTAGTACCTGAAGTTCCAGTTGTACCTGAAGTTCCTGAGGTTCCTGAGGTTCCTGAAGTTCCAGAGGTTCCACCGGTTCCATTAGTTCCATCAGTTCCGTCAGTTCCACTCGTACCTGAGGTTCCTGAGGTTCCAGTTGTTCCACTTGTTCCAGTTGTACCTGAAGTACCACCAGTTCCATTAGTTCCATCAGTTCCATCAGTACCAGTTGTTCCACTTGTTCCTGAAGTTCCACTTGTTCCTGAGGTTCCTGAGGTTCCTGAGGTTCCTGAGGTTCCACTTGTCCCAGTTGTACCTGAAGTACCACCAGTTCCATTAGTTCCATCAGTTCCATCAGTTCCATCAGTACCAGTTGTTCCACTCGTACCTGAAGTTCCTGAAGTTCCAGTTGTTCCTGAAGTTCCAGTTGTTCCTGAAGTTCCAGTTGTTCCTGAAGTTCCAGTTGTTCCTGAAGTTCCATCAGTTCCTGATGTACCAGCAACACCAGTATCACCTACGCCGATAACTTTAACATAATCAACTGAGAAGTTAACTGGAGTCATCTGAACTGAAGTTCCAATATCTCTTTTTAAGTATACTCCTAATGTATCACCAACAGATAAGTCAACTAACTCAGTTATTGAGAACGAACCAATATCTCCTGATTGGAACCTTCTACGAACTTCCGTAGATGGTATTGGCAATCCATTTAAATAAACAACAGTATAAACAACAGTGTTATTTGTATCTACTGATAATGATAATGAGGCGCTAATTTGATAAACACCATCATAAGGAGTCTGGCATGTCACTAGGCTAGCACCAGTTCCAGTGCCGGCTATATATCCAATTCCATTATTTTCACCAAGTGTAGTTGTATTCCAACCTGTATATGTTTGACTAAGAGTTCTTGCAGCTCCATTCAATTCAGATAACTGTGCATATGCTACACCACCTGTAATTGCACCCGCGACTCCCTTAGCTCCAGAGGTTCCTGAAGTTCCAGTTGTTCCTGAGGTTCCTGAAGTTCCAGTTGTTCCTGAAGTTCCAGTAGTTCCAGAAGTTCCACTTGTTCCAGTCGTTCCAGAAGTTCCACTTGTTCCAGTCGTTCCAGAGGTTCCACCCGTTCCATCAGTTCCTGAAGTTCCACTTGTTCCTGAAGTTCCACTTGTTCCACTTGTCCCTGAAGTTCCAGTAGTACCTGAAGTCCCAGAGGTTCCTGTAGTTCCATCGGTTCCTGAAGAACCATCACCACCAGTTGCTCCATCAAGATTAACTATCCATGATGTGTATGTCCCACTACCAACAGTTCTTGTTGGCGCAGCAAAGGTTATTACACCAGTTACTGAATTATATGTTATAACTTCACACTCTTGGAAGTTAGTTGTATCGTATACTATTATAATAGATTGTGCAGGTGTGTATGCTAATCCAGCCTCAACTGTAAGCGATCCAGAGTTTCCTAATGTAAATGAATCTGTTGAAGTTGTTCTATACCTGTCTGCAACACCACTTGTTCCAGAGGTTCCCATTGTTCCATCGTCACCACTAGTTCCTGAAGTTCCACTTGTTCCTGAGGTTCCACTTGTTCCTGAGGTTGCACTTGTTCCCGAGGTACCAGCTGTTGCGCTTGTTCCCGAGGTTGCACTTGTTCCTGAGGTTCCTGAGGTTCCTGAGGTTCCAGTTGTTCCTGAAGTTCCAGTTGTTCCTGAAGTTCCAGTTGTACCAGAGGTTCCATTATTACCTGAGGTTCCATCTGTTCCACTTGTTCCATCTGTTCCTGAAGTTCCACTTGTTCCTGAAGTTCCAGTTGTACCTGAAGTTCCTGTTGTACCTGAAGTTCCAGTTGTACCAGAAGTTCCATTATTACCTGAGGTTCCATCAGTACCACTTGTTCCATCTATTCCTGAAGTTCCACTTGTTCCTGAAGTTCCAGTAGTTCCGGAAGTTCCTGTAGTTCCACTAGTCCCATCATTACCTGATGTGCCAGAAGTTCCTGAAGTTCCAGATGTTCCTGTCGTTCCTGAAGTTCCAGTTGTACCTGATGTGCCAGAAGTTCCAGTAGTTCCAGAAGTTCCATCCGTTCCTGTCGTTCCTGAAGTTCCAGTTGTACCAGAAGTTCCTGTTGTACCTGAAGTTCCTGTTGTACCTGAAGTTCCTGTTGTACCTGAAGTTCCATCATTACCTGAAGTTCCATCAGTACCGCTTGTCCCACTTGTTCCTGAAGTTCCAGTTGTACCTGAAGTTCCTGTTGTACCTGAAGTTCCATCAGTTCCACTTGTTCCTGAAGTTCCACTTGTTCCTGAAGTTCCATCGGTTCCTGAAGTTCCATCGGTCCCTGAAGTTCCATCAGTACCACTTGTCCCTGAAGTTCCGGTTGTTCCTGAAGTTCCACTCGTTCCACTTGTTCCTGAAGTTCCACTCGTTCCACTAGTACCATCAGTACCACTCGTTCCATCTGTTCCTGAAGTTCCAGAAGTTCCAGTAGTTCCAGAAGTTCCAGTAGTTCCAGAAGTTCCTGAAGTTCCATCAGTTCCTGAAGTTCCATCAGTTCCTGAAGTTCCATCAGTACCGCTTGTCCCATCAGTACCACTTGTACCTGAAGTTCCTGTTGTACCACTTGTTCCAGTTGTACCGCTTGTTCCATCCGTTCCTGAAGTTCCATCCGTTCCTGAAGTACCATCAGTACCTGAAGTGCCAGAAGAACCTGAAGTTCCAGATGTTCCTGAAGTTCCATTGTTTCCATCAACTCCACTTGTTCCAGATTCACCTTTTTGTCCCTTTACGCCACTTGTTCCTGAAGTTCCAGTTGTTCCAGAAGTTCCGGTTGTTCCTGAAGTACCATCATTACCACTTGTTCCATCTGTTCCAGTAGTTCCAGAAGTTCCTGAAGTTCCATCAGTTCCTGAAGTTCCATCCGTTCCTGAAGTTCCATCAGTACCTGATGTCCCATCAGTACCACTAGATCCAGTAAAACCTGAAGTTCCACTTGTACCAGATGTAACTGCACCACCATCAACAGAACCTGGAATCCAAACATAAGAATCTATTGGATACCCTGCTTCAATAATAAGAGAATCAGAGCCTACTACCTTGTGAAATATTAAAGGTCTACTATGATCTATATCTACAACAGTTCCATCTAGTCCAGATCCAAATATTTTATAACCATTCTTAGTCTCTTCAATATAGGCTAAGTTATAATCCATTTCTGGATGTGTTAAGGGCCTCTCTGGCGTAAACGTATTTGGTTGTAATGGAACTCTTTGTCCATCTTCAGCTAAATGCTTTGAATGGTTTAGTATTTCGGATGTGTAATAGGACAGTCTCTTGTTTGCCATTTCAGTGGTAATTTATTTTAATTAGACTTATTTAGATTTCTGTTTTGGAAAATCTAGTCTTTTTGTTTTTTTATATTCAATATTTATCAAAGTCTCATATGCCTTATTTTTAATTATCTCAATATAATCACAAGGGTTTATATAATCACCAGGTTGTTCTATATATGGGAAACAAACATAAGTTGCTTTTAATAGCTCTAGTTGTAGGTTGGCTTGAAATAATTTATGAACCTTCTTAACACTAATGTCGTTAAGTTGAATTTCTTTTTGTGATTCAAAACTAGCCCTTATATTATTAACAAAAATTGCATGTTTTTTATCATCAACATATACTGTAAATGCAAGTATTCTATAAATACCTTCATTAGATGTTGCACACTCACATTCCGGGTTCCAAACTTGGTATGGATATTTCTCTTCAATAAATAATTTAAGATCAGCAATCGTCTTAAAGCGAGGTACAGTCTTAGTACCGTAAACAGTATTTCTATTTAATAAAATATCAGAAACGGGCCCGTCATTATCATCTACGATCTTTAATGTATCATATATTGCTATAAGTGAAATTCTATCAAATACCATATTATTTATGTGTCGCTAAATTAGTTAATAAAAATGCAATAATACCAACTGCAGTTGTAAATACTGTCCAAAATATCTTAACAAACCCAGATTTCCATTTTATAAGCTCTCTATGTTCTTCAGCCATTTTAGTTAAATCTTTTTGTTGCTTTTCCCACTCAGTTCTAAATGCAGTGTTCTTTCTAATTTCCACAATAGCACCATCATAAGGATTTAAAAGATTCTTCTTAAGATCAGAAAGATCCTCTCGCATATCCTTTTGATTTTGAATCAACTGGTTAATACTATTTTCCAGCCCAATATAATTAGGATCTTCCATCTTCGTTTTCAGAGATGAAAATGCTAAAAGTAATTCACTTACTATTTCTTGGTTTGACTTATCTTGATTCATTTACATTGGTTTATTTTTACCTTGCTTTGCCGCAATTGCTTCTTTAATCCATATTTTACCCAGTGGGTTCTTAACAGGCTCTCTCATTCTTTTAGATATCATAGTTTCTACTTGACCTAATATATCACCACCGAATTCAGAATTATCTACGATAATCATAGATTCTGAACCAAATAGTTTTTGGAAATGACCTAGGTTATTTTGTACTTCTTTCCACATGTTCTCCACAATTTTATCTGGGAGTACTCGTTTTCTCTTTCTATTTCTCTCTAGTGCTACTTCTAATGATGTATTAACAAAAACCATATAAGTATCATAACCTAAATCTTTGTATAATTGCCTATGTCCTTTAATCTTATCAAAGTTCTTACCAGTTCCATCAATTACTTGACCTAATCTCCCTCCAATATAATTATTTTGTATTTTCTTAGTAATATTCTTTGCTTTATTTCGCAATGTCATTACATCAGCCCAAACTTCTTGATCGTCTGCATATTCTCCTAGTTTTCCAGGATCATATCCAGCTTTTTTAAGCTCTCTTTCAAATGCATTATCGTTGTTTACTAATTTTAATCCAGTCGCATATGAAACAGTCTGTATATTATCACCATTAAACCCAAATATCTCATCAGCAACATATGACTTACCAGAACCTGGTCCACCTGCCATAAAAAATGCTTTAAGAATACCAGGATCGTAAACGCCTTCTATAATAAAATCTTCAAATAACTTTACCCTTTTCATATTAATCTATTGTTTTTCCTAGTTTATATATCTTACATAAAAAAAGAGGTTGCCTAGGCAACCTCTTTTGTAATTTAATTATGTTTTAGCTTATCAATATCCTTTATTTATTATTTTATATTGATTAAAAATTTGTAGTATCGCTCCAGTCTATTTCTGGATGTAATGCAAAAATATTTATAGTATCTCCTATATTATATTTTTGTGTTGTATGTAACGTAATTGAATATATGTCTGTATCAGTTTGTCGAGCATTGTATGAATATCCAAGTACCCCCATATTTATTGTTACTAATTCGCAACAAATTATTATTAATTTAACCATACTTAATTAAGTTCTAGGACTTCTCTTGCAGTTTCTAAATCTTCTGGAGAATCAAATGTAAATGATTGTCCTTTTTGATCCCAAGAAATATCAGCAACTCTTAGTGCATCAATTGCAGTACTTAGGTCCATTGTGCTTGTTATATCTGCATCTTTAAATGAAAGTCTTCTTTTAGCTTCAGTAACATATGATTCATTTTTAGGTACGCAGTTATTGACTCTTTTTCCAGTTCTAGTAGATACCTTTGTTTTAGGATCTCCTACTTTATAATCATCCCAACATGGATTGTCATCTTCTTCTTCAGTAACGTTACCCTCTTCAATACCATCTTCACCATCCATTGCATCGTGAACTGCATTTAGATTATCTAGAGCAACTGTAATCTGAGAGAACATCCAAGAATCTAATTGTTGACCTGATTCCATACGATCTGCGATCATCTCAGCATAGTCTTCAATTCTTTCTAGTTGACCTAACGTCATTTCATTTAATTCAGCTAAAGTATCTCTATCTTGCTCAGTAACTACTGATACAGATTCAGCCAACATTATCTCTAGCTTGCTTCTTTTTGCAATAAGCATTTGAATATCATCTTCAATTCTATTAAGCTCAGATCCATATTTATCTGCGATTGGACCTCCTTCAGCCTCAGCCTCTTCTTCCATATCGATTAGCATTTGACCTCTATCAGAATATAGATCCTTTAGATCTTGACTAATATCCCATAGATCATCCTCCGCTTTCACTCTCTGTTTACCATAAAGTGGTCTACGTTTTGGTTTTGCAAGTTCTTTTTCGCGATTCATTTTTGCGGCCCTAAATGCTATTAAAACCGGATCATTGATGCTCGTAGCTTCGGTAACTACTGATTCATTTTGAGCATCTGCCCATGCAATTTCCCATTCTTCAATATCAAACTTATAGAATGCTACTAGGTCTGCAATTTTATCATTTGCACTTGGATCATCATCACCACGTTCTACTTCTGTAACATCATAATAGTTATTAGTAATAAATGATGCAAGATCTTGTTCGCTTGGTCTTCTACCTAATTTAGCAATTACTTTCTGAACAGTATTATATTTACCAACGTCTTCTCTTTTCTCGTTAACGAATTGTTCGTATAGTTTTACTTTTCTCATATCTAAATTTGTTTGTTTTAATATTCAAATGGCGATGTTCCATAGTCTGCAATCTTTACTGCATACCAAGTTCCTTTAGTTTCAAAGTACCAGAATTGTTCTGATTCTAAAATCCATATTTTACCTTTAGGAGAAACTGACTTATAACCACCTCTACTAAAGTTCTTCGTTACTGGAACTCCATCATCCCATGTTTTTTTGGTAGATTGAGCTTCCATTGAACTTCCATCAAATGTAGCTAAATGTACGGTAGCATCTGTACCATCAGCAATTTCATCTTCCATGAATTTTAATAATGCACTAGGAGCTTCTGATTCGGTCAATATTGATTCTGTAACAAAATCTTTTATGAATTTCTTCATCTTTGAAGATTGTGCAGATCCATTAACAATATCTCTTAGCTCATATTTATTAATAGTTCCTTGTTGAATTGCTTTTGTTAATAATTTAAAATCAACATTGTGTTTTGATAAAAATTCATCTGCAACAGCTTCACCAGGATTGTCTGCTAATCTATGTAGTGTATATGCTTCCTGACTTGCTTCATTAACTATTGATTCGTTAGCCATTCGCATGTCAATCCAAACTCTAATTATATCTGCATAGTCTTTAGCAGTTAAACCTTCTTTTTCACCATGTGTTGTTCTATCATTAAGATCAAACATCTTTTTAGCAAATGCGTCAATATTACCTTCTTTAAAAGTTAAAGTAGCCCTCTGTCTTCCGGCATCTAATAATTGGAATGTTTCTTCTCTTTCATCCTGTGGATCTAATCTCCAACCTGCTGAATTATTAACACTAATATCTAAGCCACTAGAGTTGCTATCAACAACAACAGTCCAAGGACCTTCTGATTGGTATGTTTTACCCTTCTTATATTTAATATTAGCTTCAGTAACTACTGATTCATCCATTTCAACAGTTGCTTCACAAAGAACTCCTTCAGTAACGTTAAACTTACCCTCGGCAATCATTGATTGAAATACATTGATTGAAACCTTTCTTTTCTTTCCTTTAAGATCGTATTCTACAAAATCTTTAGAACCTGGTTTTTTAATGTAATTAGTCACTCTAACATCTACTACTTCTTTACGGTTTGTTTTTGCATTATATTTTTTAATAGCAAGTACTTTACCGATTCTAATGTTTTCAGTAACTACTGATTCGATTATTACCGATTCAAAATCTGTAGGTAATGCTCCATACCATCCAGATTCTTTGTTTCCTGGGTGACCTTCTCCATAAATATCATCTAACACACTAGTGTCCATTATAACTTCCCATGATTTAGTTTTATGATCCCATCCTATATTTTTAAAGATTTTACCACCTTCGTCCTCGATGAATTCTACAAAGCCATTATAGTCATCTTCGCTTTTGAATGCAAGACCAATAGTATTCTTAGCTTCAGTAACTACTGATTCACTAAATAATCTCTTACCAGTATTATCTTCTAAATGTATAAGTGCTTTAGGGTATTTCTCTTGCATTACATTAAATGTAGCAGGAGCAATATCTGGTGTAGAAACCGGTTCTTGGTGTATTACCTTACCGTCTTGTACAACTACGATTACTGCAGGATAGCTTCCTTTCTTTGCAGCTCTATGTACTTTACCTTTATTAGCCTCGGCAATAAAATCTTCGTATAGTTTTACTCTTTTCATTATATTCCTAAATTTTTATGTAATACTTCCATAAATCCCTTATAATTGTGAGACCCATATTCGTCTTTTAATATTTTACCTACAGCAAGAGCAAAGTCTTCATATGACATTGAATCGTCGATCTTAATTATTGCTTTTTCTATTTCATTTGCTAATTTATCTGAATCCTTAGATTCATTAATAAACTCCTCGTATTGCTTTATGTTTTTCATAATTAGTCTATTGTTCCAGAAGTCTTTCCTCTTCTTTTATAAAAGTCACCGATTGATTTTGCATAAGATCCAAATCCCTTGCTCCAACCTTCTACCAGGTCAGCCATTTCATCTTCAGTTAAAAATTTAGGATTAGAATTACCATCAAAGATATAAACCTCAACACCTGCTGTCCAACCTCTAGTTTCTCTGAATCCTAATTTATTAAGAGTTTGTGTAGGCATATGATGTCCTGCAACTTGAGCAACTCCAAATGGTTTCTTTGATTTTGGATCAAAGTCAAAGTGAATAATATCCCACTTAGTACCACCAACTAATTGGTAATATTTACCGTTCATTGAAGCACCACCATCAGGCTCTATTAATTTACCTGATTTTTCAAGTGATATAAATAGCTTTGATTTAGCCTCATTAATAAACTCTTCGTATAATTTTATCTTTTTCATATATTTATATGTATTATTGAAATGATTCCATTGCTAGTTGTTGTACAAAATCTGGGAATTGATCAGTAAAATCATCTAATTCACTATCAGTTAATTCCTTGCCATTTGTATATTCTGCATATGATGCATATGAATCTACAAAATCAGGGTAATCATTAGAATCTATGCCCTCTATCTCTATAGAGCTTATATCAACTTTCTTTCCGTTGAATTTAATTTCGTTAGTCTTTCCTTCTGTTAAGTAATATGCAGTGTATTCTTCCCTGGTCATATTTTGAGCAGAGGCTGCCATATCTAAATAATCATCGAATAATTTTACTAACTTCATAATGCGTTTTATTTTTATAATCTTTTATTATATATCTTTTTTACCCAACTCGATTTGCACCTTGGCCCAATATGGTTCAGTTCTCTTATTTTTATAACCCCTTGGACCTCCGTTCCAATTTCTGGCTATAGTTTCAAAGCCGCCATTTGGGTGGTGATAGTTTTTCCAAATCATAAACATATCAATAGATTTCTCTCTACTAAATCGGTCCCTTAGCTTATATCTTTTCTCACTTTTTTGTCTCTTAAGGATTCTATTAACTTCTCTAACCATAATAGGTCTAAGTTGTAGAACTCCAATTGAAGGTTCCGGTAAATGCTTATCACCAATTGCAGAATCATTATTACGAGACTCGACTTGTATAAGCGCTTCTATTAAAACTAATGTATTTTCATGAATTGGTATTGGCTTGGGTATAGTTGGTAGCTCAGTGGTCGCCGCAGTGGATGTTGGAGCATTTTGCAAACCCTTTGTTGGCATCCCTGTTAAAAAAGGAATTGATAATAATCCTACTAATGTTCTTACTTTATTACTCATAATTAATTATTTAGTTTCTACTCTATCATGTACTGGTATTGGTGCCATTCCAGGGAATGCAGAATGTGAAGTGTAAATGAAATTACCACCGAACATTGAATGTTTATTACTCTTGTAAATTTCAGCTGGAACTGCATACCAAGCTTCTTTTCCAAATAACTGTCTTTCTACTAAGACCAGCTCATCATCTGGAATATTATTTAGATCTGCTAAATCGGTATCTGGGCCATAGTGTAAGTCTACTTGATCTACTTTAGAAGTTAGACCGTTTGCTGTTGAATCTCCTAGAGAATCCCTGAGTACGAATGTTAAGATGTTTGACATAATTTGTTTTAATGTTTTAATTACAAGTGTAATATAAACAATTTAATTGACATAAAAAAACTTTATGGCAATTATTTTGCAAAAAGTTGTTAACAAAAAAGGCCCGCATAAGCGAGCCTTTTATTATCTAAAAATCATTACCATTATTAAAATAGAAACCTAAATGTTTCTATCATTTCCTTATCTTCTTTAGTTCCTTCTTTAATATCAAATTCACCTCTTAAATTATTATAAATTATATCCCAATTATCATCATCTGCTAATTGATTTAATTCATCTTCATTTTTTTTAATGTATGACTTTAAATCTCTTCTTAAATCTTCGTTAAGCTTATAGTTAATTCTTTCAATTAAGTTACCCCAACTTGGAGTTTCTTCTGCTTCAAATGTGAATGTAGCATCTTTAACCTTTAATTTATTATCTGCTATTAATTCTCCAATCTCAAGATAAATTTGGTTTAACTCTTCATCATTAAGATGTTTGTACCCCTTCTTTAAATTAATATTAGTATCAATATATCTAGCAACATAATCATCTTTACCTTCATTAGTTAATCCTTCAACAAGACTATGTAATCTCGCGATCAATGGTTTAGAGTCATTAAATAATTTAGATGTCTTTTTAGAATCTTTTGTTGAATCTTCTTTAAGATCTTTAATAATTTCATGAATATGATCAACAAGATCTAAAATCTCAGTATTGTCTGCTTCAGTAATTGTTGATTCATATGCAGTACCTTTAACTTCTTCTGCACCGTTGAATTTTTTAATAGCTTTTTTAACAGTATTTAATTCTTTAATAATAGTATCAATAACTCCAGCATCTACATCGTTTCCGGCAGCAGCTCTATCATAAAAATTAGTTAAGTTTTGAGAAGCTGCGTATAGCTCATCTCCAATTACATCCTTAGATAATCTATAAAATGCTTCAGTAACTACTGATTCATTAATACCTTTTTCTTTTAAAAATGCTGTTAAGTCTTTATGGACTTTTTGAGCATCTGATGCCTTTAATATACCACGTTCTTCTAAGAAATCTAATATCTCATTACTAAGAACTACCTCTTTAACAGCTTCATTAACTGCTGATTCGTTTTTTGCTAGTTTACCATAATGTTTCTTCATGAACTTTACAATAGTTTTAACATCATCATCCTTTGTACCAACTGTTGGTTGTTTTCTAACTGCCATGTTAACTACTGATCCGTCAGCATTTATATTATATGATCCACCATCAAATTCAGTGCCATCATAATCTAAATCAAATGAATCTTCTTCAAGAGTT
>Ga0209533_1003220_pt1 | contig 14571 bp, 10 predicted proteins | sample COG_04_FD_184748 | JGI IMG/M metagenome (GOLD analysis project Ga0209533, IMG submission 184748) | Pelagic Microbial community sample from North Sea - COGITO 998_met_04 (SPAdes) (version 2) | ecosystem: Environmental > Aquatic > Marine > Neritic zone/Coastal water | place: Helgoland, sampling... | reverse complement strand
TGAAGAAGTGACAGACGATATTGTTGATCTTTTAGGTTGTGATGCGGCAGACGTAATACCGGCAAGTGCAAAAACTGGGATTGGTGTTGAAGAGATTATAACGGCGATTATCAAGCTTATTCCCCCTCCTGGTGGTTCGCCAGATGCGCCTCTTCAAGCGCTTGTGTTTGATTCTGTTTACAATTCCTTTAGGGGTGTTGAGACCTACTTCAAGGTTAAGAACGGGAGTATTAGAAAAAACCAGCAGGTAAAATTTATTGCAACAGGCAAAACTTATGGGGCAGATGAAGTGGGCACGTTAAACCTCTCTCAAACACCAAAAAAGGAAATCAAAACCGGAGATGTTGGCTACTTGATTACCGGAATAAAAGACGCTAGAGATGTAAAAGTGGGAGACACAATTACTGACGCTAGCTTTCCGACCACTGAAGCCGTTGACGGCTTTGAGGATGTAAAACCAATGGTTTTTGCGGGTATATACCCTGTTGATACTGAGGAATATGAAGAGCTTCGAGCTTCTATGGAAAAACTACAGCTAAACGACGCCTCCTTAGTCTTTCAAGCAGAAAGTTCGGCTGCTTTAGGTTTCGGTTTTCGTTGCGGGTTTCTAGGGATGTTACATTTAGAAATTATTCAAGAGCGTCTTGAGAGAGAGTTTAATATGACGGTTATAACAACTGTGCCGAATGTATCATATCATGCATTCACGCGCAAGAACCCTGATGAGGTCGTGGTGTTAAACAATCCTTCTGACTTGCCTGAACTCTCTGGCTTAGACCGCATTGAAGAGCCATATATTAAGGCGTCTATAATAACTAAGTCCGATTTTGTTGGAAACGTAATGTCGCTATGTATTGAAAAAAGAGGTCAAATTACAAGCCAAACATACCTAACAACTGAAAGGGTAGAATTAACTTTTGATATGCCCTTAGCGGAAATAGTTTTTGACTTCTATGACCGCTTAAAAACGGTCTCGAAAGGATATGCGTCGTTTGACTACTCCCCCATTGGAATGCGCATTTCAAAATTAGTACGGGTTGATGTTTTATTAAATGGACAAACAGTAGACGCCCTTTCGGCGTTAATTCACATGGACAACTCTGTGAAAATTGGCAGAAAAATGTGTTCTAAACTAAGGGAGCTCATTCCTCGTCAACAGTTCGATATTCCAATCCAAGCAGCTATTGGAGCAAAAATAATTTCTCGTGAAACCGTAAAGGCTGTGCGTAAAGACGTAACGGCAAAGTGTTATGGAGGTGATATTTCAAGGAAAAGAAAGTTGCTGGAAAACCAGAAAAAAGGGAAAAAAAGAATGCGCCAAGTGGGAAGTGTTGAAATTCCACAAGAAGCATTCATGGCGGTGTTAAAGCTTAATGATTAATTTTATCTTGTAGTTTTTATAGTTTTAAAGAAATTCTTATATTTCACATTAATCTTTAAAGGGCTCTTAGGTTGAACACAACAGTATTTAAAACAATCGGTATTGGGGTTACTTTTTCTCCTAATCTTGAAGCAAACATAAATGAAGCTGCTCGTCTAGCTTTGTTTTTTGGAAGCAAACTTATCTTAATTCATGTTGGTAAATCTTCAGAAGATAAATTAACTGCCTTTTCATCTTTACTAAGCTCATTTAAAGACCAAGGGCTTGTTTTTGAAGTGACGTTTAATTCTGGTGATCCCGTAGAGGTTATTTTATCAACCACAGAACAAAAAAAAATTGACCTACTGATAATAGGCGCCCTTAAAAAGGAGAAGTTTCTTAAGTATTATGTAGGGTCTATTGCTAGAAAGATTACGCGAAAAGCTAATTGCTCAATATTGTTGTTAATTAACCCTTCTAAAGATCGTGTTTGCTGTAACCACATTGTGGTAAATGGTTTGAAAGATCCAAAAACAGAAGAAACCTTGGCAACAGCATTTTTAGTAGGCAATAAATTGGGGGCCAGTAAAATAACTGTAGTTGAGGAGATTAGTGACGACGAGGTTAGTGTAAAGGTAGATGATGACAAGTCGCTTAGGAGGTCTACAATTATTAAAGAGCGTTTAAGGGTGCGAGAAGAAATGCGGGTAAAAGCTATACTGAAAACCATTCCCAACAAACTTACAAAAGACATTAAAATTAAATCTCAGCCTATTTTCGGTAAGCGCGGCTACTCCATTGGGCACTATGCTCAAGTAGCAAGGGCCGACCTGTTGGTGATGAACGCCCCTAGAAAAATGAACTTTTGGGACCGTTTATTTCCTCATGACATAGAGCACATTTTAACTGAATTACCAACAGATGTATTAATCGTACAATGAGACCAAAAAAACCATCACTTATTGGGCTTGTGAAAACATTGCCAAAAAACATGTTTTCGGGTCTAGTAGTTAGCCTTATAGCTCTTCCTTTGGGGCTTGGCCTTGCCATGGCGAGTGAGGCGCCGCCGATAGCTGGGGTTATTACTGCAATAGTTGGGGGGGTTATTGTTTCGTTTCTGGGGGGGAGTTTTGTAACAATTTCTGGACCGGGTAACGGTTTGGTGGGCGTGGTGCTAGTTGCTATTACGACGCTTGGGCTTACCGCGACCTATGCCGCGATTATATGTTCTGGAGTTCTTTTAATTATACTTGGATTTTTGAGAATGGGAAAGTTAGCTGACTACTTCCCCTCGTCAGCTATTCAAGGAATGCTTGCAGCTATAGGGCTTATTATCTTAGGGAAGCAGTTTCATATAATGCTAGGAAATAAAATTACTAAAAACAGTGGCATAGATTATTTGCTAGAAATCCCCAACACAATAATTTCTGTTTTTCATTTTGAGGACAAAGGGTTGATTTATGCTGCACTGGCCGGAGTTTTGAGCTTGGGAATTATGGTGTTTTATTCAAAGATTAGAAATAAGTATTTGCAACTGATACCTGCGCCTATGTGGATTGTGCTTTTTTCTATTGGGTTCAGTTATTATTACGAACTTATTCTTAAGGCTCCAAACCCTATTTCGCTGGATTACATGATCCCCGCTATCCCTGACATCGGAACAATAATAACAGAAGTTCCTGCTCCAGACTTTAAAATGATAGGCACGTTTTCTTTTTGGTCAAGCGTTATAGCACTTACTTTAATCGCAAGCATTGAATCTTTATTAAGCATAAAGGCTGTCGACAAGCTAGATCTAGAAAAAAGACGCTCGAACGTAAACAAAGACATAAAAGCACTTGGTCTTGCTACCGTAGCAAGTGGGTTTTTAGGTGGGCTGAACGTAGTTACTGTAATTGCCAGAAGCTCTGTCAACGTGAACAATGGCGGGAGCAATCGGTCTTCGAACTTTTTTCATTCACTGTTTCTTGTTGTGTTTATACTGCTGTTTAGTACAGAACTAACAAGAATTCCTTTATCGGCGCTAATGGCTATACTTGTTTACACTGGCTACAAACTTGCCTCTCCTGTTATTGTTAGGAAGATATTTACCATAGGAAAGGAGCAGCTAATAATTTTCTTTTCCACCCTACTGGTAACCTTAAAGGTTGGTTTGATTTCTGGAATCTCTGCGGGTTTAATTGCCACATTCATAATACATGTTGTTGTTACCAAAAGTTTTGGGTTGTTTGTAAAAAATATATTAAAACCGAACGTCCTTATGTACAAAGAAGAGGATGGGAGTTATTTTATTAGCGTAAAGCATTTTTGTAGCTTTTTGAATTTTAATACACTAAAAACAAGCCTAGAAGCGATCCCTGAAAACAACGACGTGATTATTGATTTTTCTTTATGCGGATTTGTTGACCACTCTTCTATGGAAAATATAGACGACTACCAAGAGCTTTTCCATAAAAAAGGCGGAAATATTGAGGTTATCGGGCTTGATGTTTTGGGGGCTGAATCAAAGCATCCATTTGCTTTAAGGCGGATGTTGCCTGTTCAGAAAATGATGCCAGATAATAAAACTAAACGTCAAAAAAACCTCGGCATAATTTCTGATAAATTCGAATTATCTTATGAATATGAAAAAAAATATAACAATTCTTTTCTAGAGGGGTTTGTTTATTTTCAAACAAAAAAAATTGAATACATCTCTAACGAGTTAAAAGAAAAAAATAGTAAATACCAATCCTTCGACGTTGTCTTTTCTGAAGGTGAATTTATTGCAAAAGAAGTTGTGAGAACAACAATGTTATACATTAAAGCTCCTAACGAAATCCCCGCGTTTACGCTGGACAAGGAGGGAATTTTGGAGCGGTTTTATGCGTTAGCTGGATACGAGGATATTGACTTTGAACGTCATGAAGATTTTTCAAACAGATTTTACTTAAGAGGTGAAGACCCCGATAATATCAAAAAGTTTTTTACAGATGATTTGGTTAGGTTTTTTGAAAGCAACCCGTACTATCATGTCGAATCGAACAAAAAGGGTGTGTTAGTTTACAACAAAGAAAGGGTTGCTAGTATTAAAGAGGTTAAGGCTTTGATAGATTTTGGTGTGCGCCTAAGCAGTGTTATTAATAAGTCTTAGTATGAAGCTACACCCGATAAATGTTGGAAATTTTAAATTAGATGGAGGTGCAATGTTTGGTGTTGTGCCAAAAGCGTTGTGGAATAAAACAAACCCTGCCGACGAAAAAAATATGATTGATATTGCCTCTAGGTGTTTACTCATCGAGGACGGGGCTCGACTTATTCTTATCGATACCGGTATGGGAACAAAGCAAAGCGATAAGTTTTTTAGCTTCTATTACCGATGGGGGAACTTATCTGTCGAAAAGGCCCTGGCTTCTGTTGGGTTTTGCAAAGAGGATGTAACAGATGTATTCCTAACCCATCTTCATTTTGACCACTGCGGCGGCTGTGTTGATTGGAACAAAGACCGGTCGGGCTACGAACTGGTTTTTAAAAATGCTGTTATTTGGAGCAACGACAAGCACTGGAGCTGGGCTGCCAAAGCGAACAGTCGTGAAAAGGCCTCTTTTTTATCAGAAAACATTCTACCTATAAAGGAGTCTGGAAATTTAAAGTTTATCCCTGTGCCTTCGCTAGAAATTTTACAAAGCTCTGAGCTTGGTTTTGACGTGTTTTTCGCGAATGGTCATACAGAAAAACAAATGATTCCTATGATTGCCTATAAGGGAAAAACAATCTGTTTTATGGCTGATCTATTACCCACTGTCGGCCATATCCCGGTTGCTTATGTAATGGGTTATGACACAAGGCCTCTTTTGACTTTAAGCGAAAAAGAGCGTTTTTTAAACCTTGCTGCAGACAATAATTTTTACTTACTTTTGGAGCACGACGCACACAATGAGCTAATAACGGTCAAACACACCGAAAAAGGGGTTCGTCTTAACGAAATTCACAGCTTTAATAACTTATTTTAAACTAAAAAAATGAACTTTAAACACTTAGAAAAACTAAAAAATTTATCTTTTATCCTTGGGCTAACCTTATTGTCTAGTTGCGGAACGGTGGCGAAAATAAAAACAACCCCTATAGGAAATATAGACTCCGCCCCTTTAAAGGAGGTTGAGCTGAGTAAAGAGGAGCGAATGGTGTGGAGTCATCTCGATATTTCCACAGACACCGTTCCTGGCGTAAGCTTGAACAGGGCTTATAAAGAACTGGTAAAGACAAAAAGCAAAACCATTATAGTTGCGGTTATTGATTCTGGTATTGATATTAGGCATGAAGATCTTGCTGGTAAAATATGGGTTAACGAAGATGAAATACCTAATAATGGAATAGATGATGACAACAATGGCTATGTTGACGATGTAAATGGTTGGAACTTCCTTGGTGATTCCGATAACGAGCAACTGGAGTATGTAAGGCTTTTAGCCAGTAATGATACTGAAAACCCGCGCTTTGAAGAGGCTGAAGAACTTCTTAATAGTGAGCGAAAGAGTTTAGAGCGTTCAAAAAACAGGTACGAAGGGATTAAAAACAAATTAACGACTTCTAATGCTGCTGTTTCAAGGCACTTAAATAAAAAGGCGTATACTAAGGGTGAAGTTGATGAAATTAAAACAGAAAACGAGGAGCTGCTAAAGCATGTTGATGTTATCAAACAGTCTTTTGGTTTTGGTTTTGATAGTATAGACGCATTTATGAAGCAACTAGATGCGGGCCTAAAATCTTTCAGTGAGCGGCTTGATTACAATTTAAATATAGATTTTGATGGTAGAAAAGCTGTTGGTGACGACCCAGACGACTTTAGCGACAAGAATTACGGAGACGGAAACGTAATGGCAAGGAAAGGAAGAAGCCACGGCACCCATGTTTCTGGAATCATTGCTGCGAACAGAAACAACGCATTAGGGGTTAAGGGCGCCGCAGATAATGTCAAAATAATGGCAATAAGAAACACTCCTAACGGAGACGAATACGATAAAGATGTTGCTCTAGGGGTGTATTACGCAGTTGATAATGGGGCAAAAGTAATTAACATGAGTTTTGGAAAGGCCTTTTCGCCTCACAGTGAGTGGGTAAGAGATGCTATTGTATATGCGGCAGAGAATGATGTCTTAATTGTGGCGGCGGCTGGTAACAACTCGGCAGACACCGACAAAGTAAGCTATTATCCTAACGACCAGGAAGGGGCTGGTGAAGAGGTCTCTAAAAACTTTATAAAAGTAGGGGCTACAGGTCCTAAATATGGGTCTTCTATTTTGGCAGGATACTCGAATTATGGGAAAAACACGGTAGATGTATTTGCTCCAGGGTCTCAAATCTATTCAACCTACCCTAAACAAACATATGAGTATGCACAAGGAACCTCAATGGCTTCTCCGCTGGTAGCTGGAGTGGCGGCTTTGGTTTTCTCTCAGTACCCAAAGCTTAGTGCGGCTCAAGTAAAACAAATACTGATGGACTCTGGTGTTTCTATTAACAAAAAAGTTTCTTTACAAAATGGAGAGGTTGTTCCTTTTGGGGGTCTTTCTAAGTCTGGAAAAATGATAAACGCATATAACGCCCTTATTATGGCGTCTAAAATGTCTAAATAGAGATGGGATACTTTAAAAGGCTTTACTTGTTAGTGGTTTTATCAATTTGTGCTTTTGAGGTAAATGGGCAAAATAATTTTGAGTACTGGCAACAGCGCGTTGATTATAAGATGGACGTTAAAATGGATGTAGGGTCTCACACCTACACCGGAACACAAAACCTTATTTACACTAATAATTCTCCCGATGATCTTGATGTGGTATTTTACCACTTATACTATAATGCGTTTCAGCCCGGGAGCGAAATGGATATTAGGTCAATTACAATTTCAGATCCGGACTCAAGAGTTGATGACCGAATATCAATGCTAAAAAAAGAAGATTATGGTTTTATTAATGTTTTGAGTTTAACACAAGGTGGTGATCCTATTAACTTTAATGTGGCAGGAACTGTCTTAGAGGTTAAGCTAAGTGTTCCTATAAAGTCTGGAAGCTCTACAGAGCTTAAGATGGTTTTTGAAGGACAGGTTCCGCCAGTTATTAGAAGGGCTGGTAAAAACAGTAGTGAGGGGGTGGCGCTTTCGATGGCGCAATGGTATCCCAAAATGGCTGAATACGATTTTGAGGGTTGGCACGCTGACCCCTATATTGGTAGAGAGTTTCATGGAGTTTGGGGAGACTTTGACGTAAAGCTTTCTATTGATAAAAACTACACTGTTGGAGGCACGGGTTATCTACAAAACCCTGAAGAAGTTGGGCACGGTTACGGGGAAAAAATAACGAAGGATGATTCAGATTTAATAACATGGCACTTTATAGCGCCTGATGTTCACGACTTTACATGGGCTGCTGATCCTAACTTTACACACGATACGATAGCGGTGCCAAACGGTCCTGTTTTGCACTTTTTATATAAAACCTCTTTGGGTGAGGGCTACAAAAAAAGTTGGCGGAAACTACAGCCGATGGCGAGTGAAATAATTCAGCATTATAGCAATTCGATTGGTAAATATCCTTATGAACAATACTCAATTATACAGGGGGGGGACGGAGGAATGGAATACGGAATGTGTACATTAATCACTGGAGAAAGAGAGTTTGAGAGCTTATTGGGTGTGACTGCCCATGAAATTGGACACACATGGTTCCAGTTTTTATTAGCGTCTAACGAAAGTAAACACCCGTGGCTAGACGAAGGGTTCGCAGAATATACTTGCACGTTTATTGAAAATCAGCTTTTGAAAAAGGACTCCAAAGACCCGCTAAGGAGTAGTTATGATAGATACTTTTCCATGGTTTTAAGCGGAAAAGAACAGCCCATGAGTACACATGCTGATCGATTTATGTATAACAGTTCTTACAGCACCTCAACTTACAGAAAAGGAGCGCTTCTATTGGCACAATTAAAATATATCATTGGGGAAAAAGATTTCAAAAAAACACTTAAGAGGTACTTTAGGGACTGGGCGTTCAAGCATCCTACTCCGAATGATTTCATAAGATCAGCGGAAAAAACATCGGGTCTGGAGCTTGATTGGTTTTTAACCGACTGGACTCAAACTCTAAACACAATTGATTATGCGGTAAAAGATGTGAACGTATTAAGCTCGGGGGTTGAAATAACCCTAGAAAGGATTGGTCTAATGCCGATGCCTGTTGAGGTTGAGGTAACTTTGAAAAACGGAAAAAAATTAAACTACTATATCCCTTTGCAAATGATGCGGGGAGAAAAACCAACGGTTAACGACGTGGTTTTGCTAGAAGACTGGGCATGGGCTTATCCGTTATATAGCTTTACAATAGGGTCGCTTGGTTCAGAAATCAAGTCTGTTACTATTGATGTTAAAAACGAAACGGCAGACACAAACAGAGGTAACAATGAGAAAATAATGCTATAAGATGGAGCGCTTAAAAGGGAAAAAACAAATAGAAGAGCTTTTCGTTAGCGGTGAGACTGTTGGGGCTTTTCCTTTAAGGCTTGTTTTCCTAAAAACAGAAACCACAAATAAATTAGGGGTTTCTGTAGGTAAAAGAAGTTTTAAAAGCGCTGTGGTTAGAAACAAAATAAAAAGACAGCTTAGGGTTTGCTGTAAAAACCACTTTTTAGACTTTCTAAAAAAACTAAACCATAAATACGCTTTAATGGTATTGTATGTGGGAAAAGAATATCCAAAGCCAGTAGAGTTAGATAAACAATTTAAATTGATGGTTGGTCGTTTTGGTAAAAAGATTTCAAGAGATGAGTAAGCGGGGGAAAAAAATGATACTATTTGCTTTAGCTGTTTTAATGTTCCTTTCAACAACAGCATACAAAACTGACTATTTTGAAATAGCTAAACAAATAGAAATTTTTACTACAATCTATAAAGAAATCAACATGAGTTATGTTGATAAAACAAATCCCGCCAGGTTAATGCAAGCTGCAATAAAACCTATGTTGCGAGATCTAGATCCTTATACAACTTACTTGAGTGAGCAAGACGTAGAGTCGGCGCGTATAAATCAAAGTGGAACCAACGTGGGAATCGGGGCCAGGGTGGTATTAAAAGCAAACAAGCTGGTTGTAGTTGAGGTTTTCGAAGGGCTTCCGGCTGATAACAGTGGGATAAAAGTTGGTGATGAAATTATTCAAATAAACGAAAACAATGTAAGTGATTTAAAAGGGGTTGCTCAGCAATTTTTAAATGGTAAAAAAAATAGTAGCGTATCTTTGTTAATATCAAGTAATGGGGTAGAGAGATCTAAAAGCGTAAAACGAGCGGCGGTTGAACCAAAAGCAGTACCTGTCGCAAAACTTTTAGATGATGGCGTCGGATATATTGCGCTAGACCGATTTTCTAAAACTGCTTCAAAAGAAGTAGAAAATGCACTAAAACTATTAATTATAGACGAGACCAAGGGGGTGATTCTTGACTTACGAAACAACCCTGGTGGACTACTTCAAGAGGCTGTTAAAATAGTGAGCTTGTTTGTTCCAAAAGGGCAATTAGTCGTTTCTACAAAATCAAACATAGAAGGGTATAATCAAGAGTTTAAAACAGCCCAAGAACCGGTGAGTTTAAAGGTTCCTTTGGTTGTTTTAATAAACAAAAAAAGCGCATCAGCAAGTGAGATTGTAGCGGGAGCGTTGCAGGATCTTGACCGAGCCGTTGTGTTAGGAAAAAGGAGTTTTGGAAAAGGTTTGGTTCAAAGGCCTAAAAACCTGCCGTATGGGGGTCAGCTAAAAGTGACAATCTCTAAATACTACACCCCTTCTGGTCGTTGCATCCAGTCCATAGATTACGGAAATAGAGGAAAGGATGGTGTTGCAAATAAATATCAAGAAGAAGACTATAAGGCTTTCAAGACCAAAAAAGGGAGAACTGTTTTTGATGGAGGAGGGATCTCTCCGGATGTTGGCTCGGGCAATAAAAAAAACTCTAGCTTCATTGATGAGCTGCTTAGAAGCGATCTTGTTTTTGATTTTGCAAACGACTACAGCCACAATAACTCTATAGGCGCAATTAAAGATTTTAAATTGTCTGAAGAGGAATTTAATAAGTTTAAAGAGAGCGTCTACAAAAGTGCTTTCTTTGCTAAAGATAAAAGCAAGCTGTATTTAGATGGTTTTTATACGGTTTTAGAAAAAGATGGATTCTTGGGGGTTGATAAAAAACTAAAGGAGTTAAAAAAAGCTATACATAAATCAAAAAAACAGTCAATCGTTAGGTTTAAAAAAGAAATAACAACAGTCCTGGAAAAAGAGATAATAAGACGGGTTTTTTACAGAAAAGGAATGTACGAGTATTATCTGCTAAAAAATAAAGAAGTAATCGTGGCACGAGAACTGTTAAACGACAAAGGGCGGTACTTTGATATAATAAATTAAAATATTATTTCTCTATCTTTAGGGGGTAAGAAAAAACTATGAAACAGATTGTTTTTATATTTTTACTAGCGGGGCAGGTACTTCAAGCTCAAACTAAAAACAGCCATGTTGTCTACTTCGAAACTGGACAGTATGTTGTTCCAGGGATAGAGACAAACCGGCTTGTGCTGTTTATTCAAGGTTTGAGAAATATAGAGATAGAGCGCATATCTATTTATGGGTTCACAGATGACAGGGGTTCTGATAATTACAACTTATCACTATCGCAGAAAAGAGCAAATGCTATTAAGAAAATATTTTCTAGGTTTGGTGTAGATAATAACCTAATAAGTAATGTGGATGGAAAAGGAGAGGTTTTATTGCGGGTGGTTTCGTCTGAAAATTTAAGTATAATAAGAGGGTTGAATAGGAAGGTTGAAATTAATATAGAATACTTAAAAGAAGAAAAAAAAGTTACAGATAAAAAACAAGAAGCTCCACAGCTCTTTAATGAAAATATTGCTGTAGGAGATAAAATAACTTTGGATAATATTTTATTTGAAACAGGGTTTAGTGTTATTGAAAAAAAATCTATTAGTGTGCTAGAGGAGTTGGCGTCTGCATTATTGATTAGAAAAGATATTTATTTTTCAATACAAGGGCATGTTTGTTGCACAGAAAATAAAAGAGATGCAATAGATAAGAAAACAGGAAAAAGAAACCTGTCAATGGCACGAGCAAAATTCATTTATGACTACTTAGTAAAAAAAGGAATAAAAAGAAGTCGTATGAAGTATATAGGTTTAAAAAATAAATACCCTTTAGGGGGAGAAACAAAGTTTGATCGCAGGGTTGAAATAAAAATAAACTATATATTAAAAAGTAATTAGTTTATTATCATGGCGATGTGTGGGATTCCGTCCTCTAAATAAGAACTCCCTGTTGTTTTAAAACCAAAACTATTATAAAAACCTTTAAGGTATAACTGAGCAGAAATCTTAATTTCATTAGTGTTGAAATTTTTTTTTATTGCATCAATCGAGGCTTCCATTATTTCAGAACCATAATTAAAGTGTCTTAGATTTTTAGCAACCACAACCCTTCCTATACTTGCTTCTTTAAAATAATCTCCTTTGTTAAATAAACGAGTGTAAGCAATAATTTTATTATTTCTTTTAGCTATTACATGAAGTGATTTGTAGTCCTTTCCATCAATGTCTTGATAGACACAATTTTGCTCTACAACAAACACCTCACTTCTTAATTGTAATAAATAATAAAGTTCTTCTAAAGAAAGTTTATTAAATTTTTTAACTATTATTTCAATCATAACGAAAAAAGGAAAGAAATTAATTAACAGGTAGATATTTTATTAATTCTATTTTGATGTCTTCCACCTTCAAATTCTGTTATTAAAAAAATATCAACCATTTCCAGAACATCATCGATTTTAGTAAAACGAGCAGGTATACATAAAATATTAGCGTTATTATGAAGTCTTATTAAGGATACTATTTCTTTGTTCCAACATATACCTGCTCTGATGTATGGGTATTTGTTGGCGGTCATAGCAACGCCATTAGCGCTGCCGCATATTAAAATTCCATAATGACAGTTATTATTTATAATATCATTAGCAACGGGGTGAACAAAATCAGGATAGTCTACACTTTTATCACAGTCAGTTCCGTGATTTATAATATTATTATTTTTCTTTTTTAAATGTTCTATTATTTTAAACTTATATGCTGTTCCCGCATGATCATTACCAATAGATATATTCATTTGATGTATGTTTAGTATATAGTAAATCTACAAAAAAGATAAGTAAGAAAAATAATGTTAATAGTCTGTTTAATTGGTTGTTAATAATTAAAGAAAGAAAATGAAAACTATTTTTGGTTTAGTTTAATTTTTTATTAATAGTATATATTAAATTACTAACCAAATAAAGTTATCTATTTAAATTATAATGTTGTTATTATAAATAGTGTGGTTATTAACAAATAAAATATTATAACTTATTAATTATTTATATGTATTTAACATACTAACTAAAAATAATAAGTTATATAAAATATTGGTTTTTAACTACTTATATTATTTATTATATGTTAGTAATGTAATTATATCGTTATAATATTATAATTATTAAAAACTTATATGAGGAGTTAACAAGCTATAATATACATTATAAGGGTTTTTAAAATTTAATAAAAAAATTATATTATTATATAAAATGTGTATAAAGTTAAAATACACACAACTCCTCATTGAATTAAAGTGTTAGATTTGCTTAATTATATAATATAAATGAAAAGAAAAAATAATAATAAAAAAAGAGTTAAAAATTACAATGAAAGTATTTTAACTATTTTGAAAGAAAATAAAAATATTTCATTCAATCATAAACAAATAGCTTCTAAATTAGGTGTTAACGATGCAAGTAGCAGAAATCAAATTATAAAAAATCTTCACAAACTTGCAGCTCAAAAACAAATAGAAGAAATAGATAGAGGTAAATTCAAAATAATTATATCAACAGAATATTTTATTGGAAAAGTAGATATGGCCTCGAGAGGTAATGCATATGTGATGAGTGATAATTTTGAGGAAGATATATTTATATCGTCTAACAACAGGTGTAAAGCTTTACATGGAGATACAGTAGAATTATATATTTATAAACGCAAGCAAAATGGGAAATTACAAGGAGAAATTACAAAGATTATAAAAAGAGAACGTTCTGAATATGTAGGTATAGTCCAAATGAATTCAAACTATGCTTTTGTTGTACCAGATAGTAATAAAATGCCTGTAGACGTCTTCATACCTTTATCAAAAACTTTAAAAGCAGAAAATGGTGATAAAGTCTTAGTGCAGTTACAAGAATGGCCAGATAAAGCTGAGTGTCCTAATGGTGTTATAAAAAAAATACTAGGAAAACCAGGTGAACATAACACAGAAATACACTCAATATTAGCTGAATACGGCCTTCCTTATGAATTTCCTCCAGAAGTGGAAGAATTCGCTAACAATATAAACACCTCTATCACAAAAGAGGAAATCCTTAAAAGAAGGGATATGCGCAACACTTTAACTTTTACTATTGATCCAAAAGACGCAAAGGATTTTGATGACGCTCTATCTTTTAAAGAACTTTCTAATGGGAACTACGAAATAGGAATTCATATTGCTGATGTTTCACATTATTTACATGAAGGTACTGTTTTAGATGACGAAGCTTATAAGCGTGCTACTTCTGTTTATTTAGTTGACAGAGTTGTTCCTATGCTTCCTGAAGTATTGTCAAATAATGCATGCTCTTTAAGACCAAATGAAGAAAAACTTACCTTCTCTGCAGTTTTTGAAATAAACAATCAAGCCATTATACAAAACGAATGGTTTGGTAGAACTGTAACCTATAGTGATGCAAGGTTCGCATATGAAGAAGCTCAACATATTATAGAAACAGAATTATGTAATATTCCCAAAGATATTTCAATAACAAATAAATCTTACGAAACAACATCCTTAATTAAAAGAGCTATAATAAAATTAAATGAATTAAGCAGAATAATGCGTAAAAAAAGAATGAAAGCAGGCGCAATTTCTTTTGATAAGGTTGAGGTTAAATTTGATTTAGATAAAATAAGTAACCCAATTGGAGTTTTTTTTAAAACATCTAAAGACGCTAATAAACTTATAGAAGAGTTTATGTTATTAGCTAATAAAAAAGTGGCAGAATTTATAGGAAAACAATCTCCACAGAAAACATTCATTTATAGAACTCATGACGAGCCTAATAA
>Ga0209533_1003218_pt1 | contig 14580 bp, 9 predicted proteins | sample COG_04_FD_184748 | JGI IMG/M metagenome (GOLD analysis project Ga0209533, IMG submission 184748) | Pelagic Microbial community sample from North Sea - COGITO 998_met_04 (SPAdes) (version 2) | ecosystem: Environmental > Aquatic > Marine > Neritic zone/Coastal water | place: Helgoland, sampling... | reverse complement strand
CTTTTGCAAAATCCACTGAAGGCCGTCTTTGCAGGCGATGATCCGCCAGCGGGGTCCGAGCTGGGCGATGACTTTTGCATAATTGTCGTCGCGCTCCCTGTGTGAGAGACGCTGTGGTGAGCTACCCCCGCTGTTTTGCGATGGGGTGGGGGGTGTTGACACATTCATAATGACACTCCTTCACCTTGAAGCGTCCGTAAAATTGAAAAATGCGCATAGAGTTCCGTATGCGAATACTTTATGTCTCGTTGGTGCCGACTTGACGATTGTCATTTGTAGCGCCTCTTTCGAATTTGGCGGATATCCTCAACATTCGAAACTTAAGGACACAAAATGAACAATAGCATTGGGCTTGTCGCAATTGCCGTAATGGGCGGCGCAGCCGTCGCACTTCAAGGTCAATTCATGGGAATGATGGACCGAAAAATCGGAACCAGCGGCGCACTATTCGTCAATTATGCCAGCGGTGTTTTAGTTGCAGCTATTATACTCCTACTTCTGCATGGAGGATCACTGAAAAACTTCGTGCAAGTTCCATGGTATGTACTTTCCGCTGGAATTCTCGGGCTAGTTATCGCCGGATCAATCGGTTTCACCGTGCCGCGTTTAGGGCTGTCAGCGGCATTTACAATTGTCGTCGCGACGCAGTTTCTCGTGGCTTTGCTTCTAGAGCATTATGGGTTTTTCGGTGAAACTAGACGGCCCGTCGATCTCAGCCGATTGGCTGGCGTCGGCGGCCTCATCGTAAGCGTTTGGCTGATCACCAAGCCATAGCGGCCATTCGTGCACACGTGGCGAAGACCCGCTAAGTCCGCACTGTGTCAGCTCAGTTTTCGCCAGATGTGGCTGGTGCAACGAAGGTCGGTAATGCGGGCTGCAAGTGCAGCGAAACGTTCACCGGCTGGATGTCTCCTTTGGGCCGGGTGCAGACCTCGCTCCATCTACCTCCACCAGAAAGCAGTTGCCAAGTTTCAACTGCTCCTGTTCTAGGTCTAGGCTGCCATTGTCCCCCAAAAACCTTATGATGGACACTAAATCTGTATCGCCATACTGCGCTTGGCATACCTGTCACAAAGACAAGAGGCTGGATCTGTCACGGGTAATAGGAAGAACGCCCGTCATATGATTTGTTCAACGAAGCCTTAGATATTCTCACTTGCACTCAATGAAAGTTGTGAACTGTGATGCTTTTTGTGCCAACGCCTCAGGTGCAATTGGCACATCATCCAAACTCAACTTTGGCTGCACTTGGTTCTGAGCTAAGAACAGTTTAGCAATCTCGCCGCGAATAGCAAAATTTACGTTCTGAGGCACGTCGCCTAGATTGCGTTCGATTACCGTAGCGTCGAGCTTTGATACGACAACACCGACTACCTCACCATCGGCCGCAAGCAAGGGACCGCCTGAGTTTCCGCTTTGAACAGGCGCTGTTATTTGAAAGGTCTTGTCGTTGCCGGCCAATCCCTTCAACGATGAAATTGAGCCGCGCGTCACGTTTAGGCCGCCTAGCAACCCGGCATAAGGGTAGCCTACGACTGTAACGTCTGAATTGAGCATGGCAGGTCTCGCTGAAAACACTGCAATGCTCTTGGCTTCGAAGTTCCTTGTTTGAAGGAGTGCCAAATCAAGATCCTCTGAGGCATCGAGCAAAGATGCTTGCTGTCCATCCACACGTATTTTACTGCATCCTTTGACAACATGCGAATTTGTTAAGATGTGGCCGCTTCCTGATACGACAAACCCTGTGCCAGAGCCGCCGAAGCTTTGCTCTGGCTCTTTGGGAGCGGGTTTGGATGCAATCCTTGGTGTTGGTGTAACTCGCTTTGGTTCAGAGTGTCTTTTGCGTGCTCTTTCTCTATTTTCCAAGAAATCAACAGTTGTTCTTACCACCCCTATCAGTTTGCCATCGCGTGTAATATCAAGTGGCGGAGTATTACCAACCGCTATACTTGAGGTAACTGCATTAAAGGTATTTGCATCTTGCGATTTCGCCGAAACCATGATGGTCGACCACATCCCGTCCAGGAAGTTTGAACGGGTATAGAGCTTTGTACCATCCTGCATAGTGGCCGTTGTAATCGCAAAGTTGTCTTTTCTGACCGAGTAGGGTTCGTCTTTGGTCGCGTGTACATTTGCTGTGTAAGTATGGAAATTCGATGCTGTGCTTTGGTGGTGCCGCCCGACAGATACCTTGAGGGTGCTATCACGATGCCTGTAGTTCAAGAGGTACTCTGTTGCAGGGTCAGTCACCAAGCGCTTGTTAGGGAGCATCACAGACATTTTCAGATATGAAAAATAACGCATGTCCCAACCATGTTTGTCGAGTCTCTCAAAAAAACTGAATGTTAACGCGGCTGTGTGCCATTCTTCGGGCGCAGTCTGAAATTCCTTGTATGAATAACGCGCCATTGCTCGCTGGCTCATACTGCCCCAATCGCCATCCAATAAGCCAACATAGTGACCCTCGAAGGCCAAGGCCGCTTGCAAGTATCGACGCTCGTTATAGCTCAAACCGCTTGAGCTAAAATCTCGAAACAATTGGTCAAATTGTTGCGCTTTGATACTCGTCCCGAACACTGAAAAATTCAGTGTAAAAAGTGCGAATAGAATCCCGCGAGCCAAAACCATCATCACCTCCGCCCTCGTCTTGAGACTGGCATACAGGGGTGGCGGTTGACAATAGAGTCCGTCCGGATGTGGGTTTTATTTGAAGAATTTAGGTTTTTAATTGTTTTTCGAACAGACGGTATAGTTAAATTTCAATCCAAGCAAGGACTTGTGGGTCAATCAGGCGCACCGTTGCTGGCCATTCGGGCTGTCTAACAAGTGCATTTGGAGCTGTCGTGGTGTGGTGCCGCTTCTTTGGTAGGATTAAATGCAACAAAGGAGATTGACTATGGGACCGAAACCGACGGAATATCCAAGCACCATAATTTGCTGCACTTTTTTACGCTTAAAATCGGCATTGAAAATTGGCGTCCCCAGAACGGCTACCTTATTTCAAAATTAGGTAAGAAAGTGTCTGCAATACTAGGGGCTATTCACACATCAAAATTCCACAAAAAACGCATTTGTTTGTACGCAGTCTTCAAGCCTCGCGGTAATGGTGTTAACCCCTGGTTCAGAAATCCTCGCTTGCTGAGCTTGCTGCCGTAACTTAACGCCATTCAAATACCAGATGGCGTCTTGGTCCCCAATCAATATGATTTGTTGACTTTGAGCTTTAATCCACGCGTTATCTTCTGGGTATTTGATCAAATTATCACAGGTTTTTTCTAAAACAGCCTTTTGGGGAGGCGTGTTGTAGTTCATCCCTGGTTTCGAAGGAGCAGTGAGTCCTAATGATCTGCCAATCTCTAAAGATATTGGAAATGCAGCGCCTGCACCTGTCAGCGTCGAAGTGGGTTCGTTATCTGGAGTTCCAATCCAAACTAAAACCAGATGATTTTTGTAAATTTGCACACTCCATGCATCTTGCCGTGCAAACGATGTGCCGGTTTTGAACGCAACGCGCTCTCCATTGGCCATTTCTTGGATTAATAACGACTGTATTTGGTTGGCGCTGTTTCCTGACACTAATGTCAGATTGGACATTGGGGCTGGATCTGTCCCAAAAGATAAACTTCGAGCAAACCCTGGATCAGTTATTCCCATATAAATAGTCATCAACTGCTCGGGGGTCAGATACAGACCGCCAACGGCTAAGCTTAGGCCGGCTGGTTGTCGATAATTTAAAGTCCCATCGAGATACGTATTTAACTCGGACTGTAGCAAGTCTGGCCTGATTTTTTCCAAAGCCCGGATGGCTGGTATATTGAGTGATGTTAACAGTGCTTCCTTCAACCCAACCTTACCGCTGAAGCCTTTAGTAAAGTTGGTAGGGCGGTAGCCTGACTGAAAGTATTCGGTGTCATCAAACACCTCGTCGTAAGCAATAAGATTTCGGTTGAGCGCTTTTGCATAGATTAATGGCTTCAATGTTGATCCTGGACTGCGGACGGCGGTGAGATAATTGATTGCACCTTTTCGGCTGTTTGAGCCGTATGCAGTAGATCCAACGTATGCACGCACACGCCCCGTTTTTCGCTCCACAACCATCGCAGCTGCCTGGATCGGCGCAGGTCGCTTTTCAATGTTTTGTGTAAGAATACTCTCAACTTCCAGCTGCCAATCTGAGTTCAATGACGTGTTCGTTTTGGGTCCACTCTTAGATGTGAGGCGTTGGGCAAGATGTAATGCGTGAGATTTCGGCTTAGATAGCCGTGTAGGCAATGGCTCGTTCATTACCTCATGAAGTGTCTCAGGTTCGATGTTTAGACGAGGAGCCACTTTTGAAAGCACTACTTGTTTTGCTTTATGTGCAGCCTTGGCAAACCTATCAGGGCGACGTCGTTCCGGGGATTGGGGTAGGGCGACTAATATAGCAATCTCATTAAATGTGAGTTTCGATGGTGTTTTCTGGAACCACGCTTCAGTTGCCGCCTTAATGCCCTCAATATTGCCACCGTAGGGGGCTAATGTGAAATAAGCTTCAAGAATTTGTTGCTTAGTCCAGTGTTGCTCCAACCGCAGCGCTTCAATCATTTGCCAAATTTTGATGTGCAAAGAGCGTTGGCGAAGGCTGGTATCTAGCAAGCGAGCAGTTTGCATAGTCAGCGTTGATGCTCCGGAATTTGCTCTACCACGCTTGAGTGCATTTGCTGCTGCGCGAAAGATCGCCCTTAAATCCACCCCATTGTGTTCCCAAAAGCGCTGATCTTCGTAAGCGACTAGGACGTCGATTAGCTCCGGATCAATGTCGCTAATATCTACTTGCTCTCGCCAGTAACCCTCGTTGGTGAGTGTTAGGTTAATAATGCGGCCATCGGTGCCCCGCAGTACAGCAGAAACATCGGATAAACGCCCTAAGTCTGGTGGTCGCGCAATGTACCAAAATAGAGCGCTCATGATGATAGCTAATACGCCTATCAGCGTAATGATGAGCCGCGTGATCGCTATCATCTTGGCAGGACGACGGACCGTCTTATGTCGGAGCGACCGTTTGTTTCAGGTGAATACATTTCTTCAACTGTGGCATCAGGAATTTGCACCATTCCTTGGTAAGCAGCGCGTACAGTATATCTGACAAACGCGGAGCTACCTTGAAACCACTTGTCGTCAAAATGTGCGATCAATCGGTCGTCCATTTTAGCCGTGAAGTAAGGCGTTCTTCCTTTGTTGACGTCGATTTTTACGCCATTAATCCGTGGGTCAGAAAGTGTGGCATCTTCAATCTCGAAGCCTGTTGGTAGTAAGTCCGTAAGAAGAATATCAGAGCCAGAGCCTATTTTGGTTCGATCAATTTCGACGACTACAGTAAACAACTCCCCTTGGTCTGCAGACAATACTCCATCGTCCAGAAGCACTAGTTCGCCTGATCGATCATACCACCATTTAGAAACTTTGTAGCCGTTATTTATTGATGCCGAATAGCGCCGCTGGCCTGTGGTTTTGACGTTCAAGAAAAGTGGCGTTTTTGCATTATGCCCAATCTCGAACCCAAACTGTAGCTGCTGATTGGTCAGGGGCAATTTTCCTGTGTTATCAAGCACCATGTCTATTCCGTCGATTGTAATAGCCGTACCTGCCAGTGAAGTGTCTTGAAATTGCTGTAGAGCCACCAGTTTGGCGCTTGATCGCGTCGAGCGGTATGAACGCTGGCTCAAGTATTGATTAGTGTTAGCTATTACCATGCTTAATGCCGGGGCCAAGAGATCCTCATTTAGCTCTGCTAACAGATGTGCAGTATCGGGGGCCGATACTCCGAGTTGATCGTAGGAGTAACCATTAGCGTGTGTAGTAAACCACGCTCCAGCTTTCCTATTTGTTGCTGTTTGTTCTCTAGAATTTTTGTCTAATAAGAACTGGATGCGTTCAGCTAATTGCAGCATCCGTTTTGTATCGTTCAGGTTAGCAGCAACCCAATAGGCGAGTACAAAATCTTCAAGCGCATTTGATAGCGCTAGTGAAGTGACGTTTACACCTGCTAGGGCAGGCCGTGTCTCAGCCAGTTCTACATCAATTGCGTATCTTGCACGGGACGTTACCTCGAAACCTGAGCGAGCCAATATTCCATAGGTATATAACTTTGTACGCTGCTCATCAAAGTTAGTGCGATAAAGAAATTCTAGTCCGTTATTGATAACATCAATCACGACATTTTGATTGTCCGCATAGGGCAAGAGTTTTTGCAACGTATCAACTGCGTATGGCTGATACACTTCATAAACACGTGAATTCTTAGACCAGTATCCAAAAGCTCCAGATGTTTTTTGTTTGGCTACCAGATTTTCGATACCGAGCTGAATCTTTTGCGACGTCTCTTTATCCATGCCTCGCAGCTCAGCCATTGCCACTAAGCCTCGAGCTTTTGATGAAACCTGTTCGACGCATCCGTATGGATAGTTGTTCAATTCCGACACCACCTGGCTTAAGTTAATACCAATTGTGTTCGTGAGGCTTGCTGTTGTCGTGCTCCCTGGCTTTGTCAGGTCCACGATGGACGAATTGTACGGCTGCACTAACGAGCTGCCTATTCCGAGCCAATTCTGTTTCTTTAACTCCACGGATTGAACTTCAAAAACTGGGTAAGATGCATGCCGTGAAACAAGCTCATATGTGCGGCTATATACGCGCTCGCCTGCAACTATTTCGATTTTTATCGGGACAGGGCCAGTGCTCCTAACATTAATCGGTAAGTCAACGCTAAACTGATTAGAATTTGGCTGCGAAACGGTTTGCGTGGTAGTTGCTTCACCAATTTTTGTCTTGATATCTATTGAGCCAACAAAAGCGTTCCAGCGCACATTCATCTTTGCGTTTACAAAGTCGTTTGGTGCAACAAATCTTGGCATCGAAACATCAACACTTACAGCATCTTGAACAATGATTTCACTTTCTGAAAATCCAAAGCCCATATCATTTAAAGTGATGACTACAACTCTTAGACGACCCTCCCACTCGTTAGTTTCTTCAAATTGGTAACTGGCCTTCCCATCACTGATTTTGAGCAATGGACTTGCCGCTACAAAAGTCTTGAAGAATTCGGATTTGGGAGCTTCTGCAGCCGCAGACAACATTCCTTCATCACCGCCAACACGTATGGATTTGCGACTTTTGTCTCGGGAAATCAGCTTGCCAAAATTTGTCAATATTCCAAAGTTTAGCGCCCGTTCGCCTAGGAAGTGGTCCTGAATGCTGTCGTTTTTGTAGCCTGAAATCGCGTGTATGCCCTCATCAACTACAAAGATCATAGCGTTACCTTCGATGGCGCTAGTGTCGATCGTTATATCGATGACGTCCTGGCTAGTAATGGTGTTCGCTGTTTTCACTGAGACCGACAATTCACGTTCTGTCTTTGCATTTGAAACCCAAGTCTTACCAATTGCTATTTGCGGTAAGTGTTCTGAGCCTTCTGCAATGGGGCGGACCAACGAGGTCAATAGGTGGAAACCTGGCTCAGTTTGCTCAGAGGTTTCAAAAGGCAGTTCGAATGCACCTTGCTGTACCTTTGTTTCAAAAACGGATTGGATGTCTTCATTTGCTACTAAAACTGACAATTTACCGCCAAACGGGGCGTGTCCTCTTAAAATTTTGCCATCAAAACTTACGCTCAACTGTTCTGGCTCAGTCGCTGGTTTAGCGTTTGCACCCCAGCCAACATAAAATTCATAAACTGTTTCAAAACCAAATTGGTTCGTAACAATCAGTTCGTGCCGTCCCCAAGAAAAAGGTGTTTTCAAAGTTAAATTTTTGTTTGTGATAGTACCAGATTCCACCACTTCGTCTGAGACCCTCAAGGCATTCCAGCGCCAGCCATTATCGTAATACCAGTTGTAGGTGCTGTAGACCTTTTGGACGCTGTAGCTGATACCCTCATAGCCTGTGCCCATTCCTTTACGATCAACTGAGGCGATCGTAAAACTAGGTGGAAAATCTTCACCGGCGTAATCTTCAAAATTTGGCCGAACGCCCACGTAGCTCGGTATAGTATCTAAAGCGACGCGTTGTTTAACCTTATTTGCCCTGCCTCCCACATCATAAATAGTGCCTTCGATTACGACGTCGTAGAGGCTTTGCGTATTGAAGGAATAGTCAGATAGGATTGAAGCGCTTAGCTCGCCGTTTTGATCCAGTACGCGTTCGAAGCTGTCCATCTCTTTAGTTGATGAGACAGCTGAATTACCAAACACAAAGTCTGCGAGTTCATTGGAATTATGAACACTGACTTCTTCCAAAAAGGTGACAATTTCAGCAGACAAGCTCGCTGCTGGGCCGCCGGAATAATAAGAGCCTTGTAGGATCAGTTTTTGTTGCTCCCCAGTAGACCAGTATTTACCGCCGGTATCTAATTTAGCTTCGATCGTAAGCGGTACGAAGTCACTGATACTTACCTCGTTTTCTGCCAACAGCACCTCGTCCATTGCTAAAACCTGCAAGGAATAAAGACCAAGCGGCAGAGTCTTTTTGAGATCTATTTGTTTGGCAAAGGCTCCGAATTCGTTACTTTTCACCTGAGATATATAAATTTCTGAGCCGGCACTGTTGATGAGGCGAACCGTAAGTTCTTGTTCAGATAAAGGCTCCAAGCTCAGCTCTCGCGCCGCACCCACAAAGTGCAATTTTTCACCTGGGCGATAAACGCCTCGATCGGTCGTTAGATAGACGTCCATGTTTGCACGCTTTTCTGTTCCGCCATTTAAGAAACGCGGCTTCTGATCGAGTGCATTAAGCTCGATAATGCTGGAGCCATTGTTTTTGGTGGAAACAATTAAAAACTTGGGGGCAAAACCTTTGGTGCCATCTATCAACCGATTGGGTACTTCTACCCTACCATTGCTGTCAGGGGACCCTTCAAAGAGGGTTCGGTTGTTCGCAGCAATGATATGTACATTTGCATCACTTATCGCAGCGGTGTCATCAAAAGTGTTGAGCAAAATGTCAGATTTATTGAGACCTTTATAGAATTGCAGCGCAACATTCGAAATCGAAAACCACTGGGTGGGTCTATTGGTGTAATTACTAAGTTCGATTTGAGGCGAAGCGAAGGTAGCAACAAAAAGCCCCGATGCGTCATTGGTTAAAATGTCGCTGAAATCTAGGTTTAACTTTTGTTGTTGGTTGAGCGGTGCATCGAGTATGATTGTTTTCTTTGCAACTTCGTCCCCCCAGTAATCTTTCAGTCGAGTAATATCCTGGCCATCCAAAATTTTGAGGATGTCGGAATAAGAGGTCAAAGATGCTAAATCTACTTGATGTAAGGTGACTTCTATTTCGCTTACGTTCACGTATTCGATTGGCATGACTGCATTAGAGGGATCAACCATTATTGTCTTAGAAGCATCTAGCTTGATGCTTGGGCTGCGCTCAGGAGTTTTAAAAGCAATATTTATGGCTGTCGTGATTGATTGAGCGGAAAGCCCATTACGAGAAATTTTCAAGTTGGGCAGAATACGAACTTCGTAACGCATCGAATGAGTAAGACCAGTGATACAAAATTCGCTTCGTTTATCGTCTCGTGAATAAATATCAGTTGGGCGCGTTACTGAAAATGCGTCGACCATTTTGTTATTTGAAGTGATTTCAAAGTAATTCTGAAAGCTATCGTCAGCGAAATCTAGGGTTGTGCCATTCGCTCGCGTTGCAAGGGTAGAACACATTGAAGCCGTGTTGCCGCTATCAAATGTCCGGGGTGGGTAAGCAAAAACTGACTGATCATTAGTTTGTGCATAAAATAATGTTGCATCAGCGTTTAGCACTTGGTTTTTGTAAGTGAAAGTTGCCAATTTTCCACTTGGTACAGTGCTCAAGGTGACATCTATAATCCCAAGAAAGTTAACTTCAGCCCCAGCGGGGACTGTGATTGTATCGCTAATTTTTATTTGCTCGATCGAGACATAGCGTCCCAATTGTTTGGAAATCGCCAAAGTTGGTGTGATTAAAAAGATCGTAAAAATTATTGATTTCAGAAGGTTAATCATGGTTTGTATCTTTCTTGGCAGTATTTCGTAATTATCTTGTTAGTTCTGTGGATGCTTTGTGCCCTCAATTTCGATCACTGCTAGTTATTAGTTTTCGCATACGGGGCTATGGATAACAGATCTAGACGTAGAGCCGAAAGAAGCGGCATGCCATCAAGTGAATGTAGTTAGAGAAGGATGGCCAGCAGTTTGAGTAAAACAATTACTGTACATTGTGTCTAAAACCTGTCGGAGGTTCGCTACACGCCAGATATTGTCTTCTAGATTAGCTCGATCATCTACAAAATTGGCTTCAAATCTTTCAGCATTAGACAAGCTAATCGCCTCAAGCGCTCTCCAATCCCATGATCCTAGGCTCAGATAAACTAGGTCAAAATCTGTTGAAAGGTCTACGGCCATATGGATGACTGACGCTCTCGAAGCTACTTTTGCGTCACCTAGGGTCAAATTTAACTTCACGTTATCATCTAAGCTCAAGAGATTAGTGTCAGTGTCAAATATTCTCGCCCAGATCCGAAGCTCAAAGGCCTTGCAACCCTCAGAAGCTATTATTTCAAGAGAACCTAAGTGACTGTCGCTGCCGTTGCCAATTATTGTATTCTCATATGCAAAGCTCCAAGGTTCCTGCAGATCTACATCAATTGGAACGACCTGAAGCATCAGCATAGCGAGTTTTGCAAATACAATCTTCATTGTTCAGGCCATATCGAGATAACAAATCCTATAGTGAGGCTTAGCAAAATCAAACCAGATGAAACCATATTTTCCAACTCCATTATTCATTTTTGGTACCTCTGCGAGGCTGGGAGAAGACCTTACAGGTGGCGCAAAAGTAGATTGCTCAACAGGTTGCTTTAACCTGTGCTCCAAGGGTGATTTATGGCCGTGCAAGCCGTATGATGCTGATGTGAAATTTCTGTCAAATCTTGTGCAGAACTTGTGCAGATCGCGGAAAGATGTTGTCCCACCAGATTTGTTCCTGCATCAAAGGATTGGAAAGAGGGTGCCATGAAAAGAATAATAATTGTTGATGATGAAGTGGAAATTCTGGAGCCGCTGGAATCCATGCTTACTGAAGAAAATTTTTGGGTCCGCTCGTTCTCCAACCCGCTTAAAGCGTTGCAATTTCTTGATACACAGTCTGTAGATCTAGCCATATTCGACATTAAAATGCCTGAGCTGAACGGCTTAGAATTGCTAAGTCGTGTTCGTGCCATTCATCCAGGCCTGCCGATCATTTTCTTAAGTAGCAAAAATGAAGATGCAGACCAACTAGTTGGCTTTTCATTTGGGGCAGATGACTATGTTGGAAAGCCGTTTACCAAACAATTGTTGCTATTAAGGGTCAAAGCGGTTTTGCGGCGTCATGAACCGATCATGGAGCCTAAACTCGAGCTTATTGAAGTGGGTTCTTTGAGCATCGACCGCGAACGAAATCTTGTTCATTGGAAGGGGCAAAACATTGAACTGACTGTGACAGAATGTTTACTATTAATTTCCCTCGCAGAGCGTCCAGGTGTCGTTCGTAAACGCCAGCAACTTATGGATGCTTGCTATGATGGAGCCGTATTCGTGTCTGACAGAACTATTGATAGTCATATTAGAAATATTAGGGCTAAATTTAAAGCGACCGATGAGCGTGCTGAACCGATTGGGACCATTCAGGGACTTGGCTACAAGTTAAAGTTATAACGTGCGCAGTATTTTTACCAAAATAGTCGGATTGTTGATTTTACTTAACATGTCGCTCTGGCTCTTTGTTTTGGTTTCAGACGATTTCATAGTTCACCAGATTCAGGCAATACAAAATGAACAAAAGCTGTCCTCAGCATTTTATAAACAGATAACAAAACCGATTCTTACAAATAAAAATTTGTCTGAATTTGATAAAAATGTTCGCTTAAGACGTATTTTGGCAAAAGAATTACTATCAGATAAAGGCAGGTTGGTAATATATCGAAGTAGTGAAAATATTGGCCTCAATTATTTGTCTAAATACTATGATAGTAATATTGACAAACCCGTCTCTAAGATTGTTTCAACGCAGCTTCCCAGTCTATCGGAAGAATATGCGAAAGGAGTTATACGAAATAGATATCGCGTTTCTGAAAAAATACTGTCTGGCCTCTTCAGGCATTACAAGCCAATCTTAGATAGGCAAATCATCACAGCCCCAATACATGAGGCTAAGGCTCGCTACATTCCGCAGCAGGAAGTTCGCAGCAAAGAATTTGATACATTCAATATTCGCCACCTAGTGCCAGTGAAAAGCAATCGAGTAACCGTTGGAATTATCGAAATTTCAGAAAAATACTCACTGAAAGATGCCTACACAGAACGAAACGCTGCTCGGTTGAATTTACTTGGAGGAATAAGCTTAATCACATTGCTAATTGGGGTAATGTTGTCATTTTCTATCGCTGTACCTCTACGTAGATTGTCAAAGCGTCTTGATAAAGAATTGACGCCTGATGACATTTCTCAACAGCTACAAAGCGTAAGGCTTAATAGCTTGAGGCGTCGCAAAGATGAAATTGGACAGCTTCATAACAAACTTATTAAATTGACTTCTCAGGTTGGTCATCTCTTCAAAGATAAAGAGCGTTTTGCAAGTGAAGTGAGCCACGAACTCAAAAATCCTATCGCAAGTATAATTGCTTACGCTGAAAATTTTGAAAGCCAGTCGGCCGAAGAATCTGAAATAGTTAATAAAATCAAATCGCAAGCCATCCGTATGAATAAATTAGTGACAGAAATTTCAGATGCGGCCATCGTTGACCATGACTTGGTAACTCAACACAGAGAAAAATTTAATTTAGCATCTGTAGTTCAAGAGATCGTTAATCACTACGTTGATAGCAACGAACACCGTAAAGTGATAATCACTTCTGATATTCCGTCAAAGATGATAATGACGGGACTGCCTGAAAGATTAGGCCAGGTTCTGGTTAATTTATTAGATAATGCGCTGTCTTTCACGCAGCCCTCAGGGGATATTAAGGTGACACTCTCAAAGCGATGGAGAAAGCCTTTTATACTAACTGTTGAAGACAGTGGTCCCGGCGTAGATCTAGAATTCCGCTCTGCCATTTTTGAGCGGTTTTACACCTCGCGTAAAGGTTCTGCTGAAGTAAAAAATGCGTCTGGATTGGGCTTACATATTTGCCAGCAAATAATCGAAGCGCATAACGGTTCAATAATAGTGGAAACTTCAAAGTTAGGTGGCGCAAAATTTATAGTAAAAATAAAGTGAGATAATTTTTTACCGAAGACAAGAATTTTCAACGTATGAACGGATTCGTTAAACACTTTTGTTATGCGATCGCTCCCTAAGTAAAGGCTTTGCAACGCAGTTAGAGAACGCAGGACAGCCCCTCAACGTAGTCGCTCGCCTGATGGGCCACACCCAAGACAACCAGAGCTTTGGAAACTACTCTGACGGATTGGCGCTGGAAGAGCTTAAGCGTGCAATCAACCACGTAGACTGGTCGTTGCGTTAGCGATAGCCCTGAGGCTTATATAGAAGCCCACACAGGCTCATCTAAGCAATGATATAGGTGTTATTACCCCTGACACCACAGCCTCTGCATACGGCTCTCTGGCGCACCTCATGGGTAGTTGTATCATCACTGGTCGCGAGCATTAAGTCAGCAATCTTATAGCTGAACTTATGACCACAGGCACTGCACGTGAGGTCCATGCGTTTGTCAGGTACGGCCGATAGCTTTGTGTTCATGGGGTAAGCCTACGACGTCACAATTACGTAAGCCTTTGCAAGTAAGGCAAAGGCGATGGCTGCAATTAGGACCTTGTTTGCTGTCATGGTGTTCTCAGGAAAAGCACGCTTGAATATTAAGCCACTTATTTCCTACAGCGCTCAAGCTCAATAATACTGAAGTCATCTATAGCAAACATGCGCTCACCATATGACTGGCTTACGAACATTGTCCGGATAGAATTTGATCCCCAATCGCCCTCACAAACTTCATCATAAAGAGTCGCTTCCATGTCTCGGATTGCAACTGGGTTAGTTAGCGTACAGGACGAGTCGCAGGCTCCATAAGTACCTGATCCAATCGGAATTTGGACGCCCATACATTCTTCTGCGGGAAAGCACCAACCCCTAAGGTCCTGTGCAGCCAATGGCGTGAAAGCCAACGATAATACGGTGGCGATGGCGAGTTTGATGCGTGTCATAGCTTTGGCCTCTGGAATGGTATGGTCGAGAAAGTCTCATGATGATCGTCAAACAGCAAGAGAAGATCAAGTGACCGCAAGACCTTTGTCGCCATGAGCGCCTAAGCGGTTACCGTATTTGTTCAGGCCAAGGACTATGGTCGTTCTGGAACATCAGCCTTCCAGCAACTCTGTTGTACTGAACAGTAAGTAGGCAGTTGGTTGGACTTACAAGATGAGCAGGTTCGCAAGTCCGCCAAACCAAATCTTTATCTTGGATTCATGCGGGCAAACCAGCCCAAGCGGATTCACCTGCGTATTTTCTGTATGGTCCCACGCCCTCTGACGCACACCTCACAGGCTGACTTATGGTTAAAACGAACCG